>Ga0207770_100165_pt1 | contig 51018 bp, 54 predicted proteins | sample A23E2SouthBayCA_FD_187729 | JGI IMG/M metagenome (GOLD analysis project Ga0207770, IMG submission 187729) | Aerobic enrichment media microbial communities from Eden Landing Ponds, California, USA - A23 E2 (SPAdes) | ecosystem: Environmental > Aquatic > Marine > Unclassified | place: Emeryville...
GCGCGGCGTACGCCCGCAACGACCCGTCACCGGCGCCGTCGGCGTCGGTCTCCGCGTCGTCGGGGAGGCGTCGCGGGACGCGCCAGGCGAAGGCGGCCGTGACGGCGAGGGTGGCCGCGCCGCCGACGAGAAAGAGGGTCCGCCAGGGCGCGCCGAGGAGCGCGGGAGCGCCGGCGGCGACGACGGCTGCGGCGGGTGCTGCTGCGCCGGCGAGCGCACCGACGGTGTCGAACACGCCGAGGGCGCGTCCGGTCCGCGCGGGGTAGATACGCGAGAGCAGGTCGACCGAGACGGTCTTCGTGGTGCCGGTCCCGGCACCCATCAGAACCATCGCGGCGGCGAGGACGACGAACGGGGAGTCGACGACGAGTACGAGTGCGCCCAGCCCGGTCACGACACCGCCGGCCGCGATGACGCGGACGCCACCGATACGGTCGGCCAGCGCACCCGAGGGGAACTGCATCGCGGCGTAGACCATCATGAATCCCGTGAACGCGGTCCCGAGGGCGGTCCGGGAGACGCCGTAGGTCCCCTCGAGCGTGCCGAAGAGCGGGGGGAACGCGTAGCGGAGGAACTTGCCGAGAAACCAGACCAGCGCCGTGGCCGCGAGCGCGTCGAACCGCACGAGCCGACTGGCCGTCATCGTCCGCGTTCCGGGCGTCGGCCACAAAGACACGTCGGTTCCTGCAACCACCTGTCCGTCTGTCCACAGGTCGAAATATCCGTCCGTCTACAGGTCGAAACAGGGGAAGCGGAGTCAACACCGTCAAGACGGTCGAACCGATAGAACGACCGTGACAGACGACACCGACGCGGGTACCGACTCCGACCGCGATCCGGGGGGCCATCCCGTCGACGTCCCCCCCTCAGAGGCCGTCGACGACACCCCGACGATCGCCTGCGAGCGCTGTGACCACGAGTGGGACCTGGGCTACGAACTCGACGAACTCCACACGGGCAACCAGGCCGTCGAGCAGTTCGCCCTGGACCACAAGCGCCACACCGGTCACTTCCCAGACGGCGTCGAGACCTGGCGTGCCGAGTGTCGTCACTGCCCGGAACGGTCGGAACACCTCGGTGAACGCGGCTCGGTCCGGTGGGCAGAGACCCACGCTCGGCACACCAGCCACGCCGTCGTCGTCCACCACGCTACCGACGACGAGACGACCGTCGTCGAGCGCGACTGAGAGAAGAGCCGCGAGTCGCTACTCGTCGGGGACGTCCGGGTCGTCGGGTTCGGTCGTCGTCTCGTCGACGTCGAGTTCGCCGAAGTAGATGTCGGCACCGTCCTGTGCGACCTTCTCGGCGAGGACGGCACACTTGATCCGCATCGGCGAGATGTCGACGCCGAGCATCTCGACCACGTCGTCACGGTCCAGTTCCCGGAGTTCCTCGATGGCCATCCCCGCCAGCCGTTCGGAGAGCATCGACGCCGACGCCTGCGAGATGGCACAGCCGTCCCCCCGGAAGGCCACTCGCTCGATGACCTCGTCGTCGTCGTCGAGGACGACATCCATCTCGATCGTGTCCCCACACATCGGGTTCTCGCCCGTGTGTGTGAACGTGGCGTCGTCGATCTCGCCGTAGTTACGCGGGTTCTTGTAGTGATCCAGGATCTGCTGTCGGTACATATCCGAGCCGCCGATACCCATTGTATCCCCTGGTATGCGCCACCTCCGGAAAAGAATTCCGAGAGACCACACCGCACACTCACGGCCGTTTCGGTCTCCCGTCGCCACACCCCCACTGACACGCACGGGACCCACGACACGTCCGAACATGTCACTATCTTTACTGCGGGTGCGGTGGCGGATACTCCCCGGTCAGTTCTGGGGGTTGCGTGACGGACCGTCGGCGGTGGGTCGGACCCCCTGTCTGGTCGCTTCGAACCCGATATCAGGGTAAAAGGGGGTCCATCGCGGGAAATTCGGGGGGCTGTTTCACAGCCTGAATATACACCGAAGATTATTACGATTGGTCTGACAACTACTGGCAAGGGTGCAGGCACATGTTCGACCGAGTCAACGACCTGTCAGATTCCCTGACCGGGGGGTCGGATGCGGCGGACGTCGACCCCGGGGAGTTACCGGGTCTACTGAGAGAGGACGAGGAGATAGTTCACGTGCTCGTGAACGGTGGGAGCATCGAGCACACCAGGGACGGTCGGACGACGACGGTCGAACCGAGCGGGTCGGAAGACGCCTATACTATCGTCACAGACGAGCGCATTCTGTACGTTCTCGGGGACCAGCCGGAGTCCGCCGAGATCGAACTCGACATGGCCGATTTTTCGGCCAGCCACATCCGCAAGGGCCTGCTCAACAGCAAACTCCTCGTGAAGACCTACGACGAGGAGGTCCTCTTCGCCCCCGACGAGGGCGACATCGAGGCGACGGAAGACTACATCGACCGCGTGGCCTCGTGCTGGTCTGATATGGCCGTCGCGCTCCAGGGTGCGCGTTCGGCCATCGCCGAGTTCGAGGAGGCCTGTGCGGAGGGGCGTGCCTCTCAGAACAGCTTCCTCGACGCGAAGTCCAACCTCTCGAAGGCCCGCCGGTGTGCCAGTCGCGAGGAGGCGGCACCCGAGGAGAAGATCCGCGCTCGCGTCGACGAGGCCAAGGCCGAGGTCGAACACCGGTACGTCGAGGCGTGGCTCGACCGCGCGACCGAGCGTCGCGACGCCGTCGAGACGGCCGTCGACGAAGGGAACTATCTCGATGCCTGTGAGGCCTACGTCGAGGCGACCGACGCCGTCGAACAGGCCCGCGAGGCGGTCGAGAAAGTCGACGACCCGCCCGAGGATGCCCAGCAGCGGGCCGCGGACCTCGAAGAGTCGGTCAGGGCGGCCGGCGAGCGGTTCCTCGACGCGGCAGACGCGGAGGTCGAGACGGCCGTGACTGCCGCCGAACCCGACGAGGCGGTCGACGCCTGGGAGGACGCCTTCGACCGGTACAGCGCGGCCATCGAGGCCGGCTGGAACGGCGAGGCTCCCGTCGACCCCGCCGCCGTCGAGTTCCAGCTCACCTGGGTCACCGCCAGCCTCCTCGACGCGCTGGGTTCGCAGGCGTCGATGCTCGAGACTGAGGCCGAGAACTGCGGCGACACCGACGAGGCCCAGGACTACTACGACGAGGCGATCACCTACGTCGACCGTGCGGCCGAGCTCGCCGCCGAGCACCCCGAACACGACCCCGCCGAGTTCGAGGCCGAGGCCGAACGCCTTGAGGACGCCAAACTCGAACAGTCGGGCTGGGAGTTCGGCCGGGCCTAGAGGGGTCCCCGGGGATTCCGGTCAGGGTGACCGCTGCCGGATTCGATCCCACGCGTGCCGTCTTGCTCCGGTTCGATGGGCTCGCTTTCGACAGCGTCGCCCTCGAACGACGCGTCGTCCCCGTCTGTCCGTCCGAGTCTCCCGGCTGCTGTCCGTCGACGCTCCGTGGCAGGACGGAGGTCTCCGGCCTTTCCCAGACCGGTCGGCGGCATATTGTTGTAGACGGTCTCGTATCCACCTTCCTGGACCAGATAGGTTTCGTGCCAGATACCGACGCTGTGGCTCTCGTGCATCTGTTCGTTGGACCACTCGATCGCGGGTGCATGGCGAGCGCTCGAATCCAGTGCGTACTCCCGCAGATCCCGGAACGACCGCCAGTACTGGACGAACTCGTGGTTTCGAATCCCCAGTTTCCTATCGTACCCCAGGAGCCCGCTGTCCGGGTCGGCCTCGAGCTCGGCGAGCATCTTCGGCATCGCGACGAAGACCGGGAGCCACTCGTGGACTCTCCAGAGCGTGTTCACGCGCATCCCGATCCGGAACACCACGAACTCCCCGTCGACCTCTGCTGTCATCCGTTCGGTGTGAAGTTGCGTCATGCTGGTACCTCCGGTCGTGTTCGGGGCGACCCTTCGTCACACCGCGCGACCGGTCGTCGTCGCAACCGCTATCGAACCGTTTCGTGTCGGCGGCTATCCCGTTACTCACCGGGCAAATACCCACAGCGTGAACGGCCGCTGACGACGACTCCGACCGCCGGGAAGACCCGGACGGCCGAGACCGACTGCCCGTCAGGAGTCGTCGCCCGACGCCGCCGGCGGGGAAAGCACGGACTCGTCGATCCGTGTAGCCTCCGCCTGGTATCGATCGATCAGGTCGTGAGCCCACGACCGGACGGCGGCGTCGTCGCTGACGATAGGCGTGCCGTAGGAATCGTCGATGTCCCCGGGGCGGCTTCGTTTTATCAGGACCGTCTCGCCGATGACCCACAGGTTGCAGGGGATCGGTCCGTCACACAGGTAGAGACCGCTACCGGCCTCCAGGATGTCTCGCCACCACCGTCGCCTGCTCGTCCGGTCGCTGGGGAAATTGGTGTCGGGTTCGCTGCTCACCGCCTCCACGCGCAACTGACCCGAGACCACCCGGTCACGGATCGCCTGCAACAGCGAGTCGGGTGGAACGAGGTGTGTCAGGGCCCGGAACTCCGATGCATCTCCGACTAACTCGACCATGAACTCGACCGTCTCGACCGGGTCGCCACCCGCCGGGTGCCTGACCTCCGCATCGCTGAAGTGTCGGAGGTCGACCCCCGACTCGTCGTCCGGGAGCCACTCCACTGCGGGGCCGAGTCGCCGGATCGCCTCGACGGACTCGAGATACGGTTCGAACTGCTCCATCAGACGCTTCCCGACCGGGGTCGCGACGTAGTCGCCGTCGGTCGTCCGTTCCGCCCAGCCCCTGTCTTCGAGTTCGTTCACGATTCGGTCGAGTGTCGTCCGCGACGTCCCGGTCTGAGCTTGCAACTCCTGTCTGGTCGCCGCCGCGTCCGTGAGCGCATCGAGTATCCTCACGCGATTGGACGACCGTGATAGATACATGATGTCTTCGAGCGCGTCCGTGGGAAACGCGGGTTCGCCGTCGTCCATGTCCGTGCTAGTCGATACCAAGTAACGAATCTTCGGGTGGCTTCGACACGGGTGCGAACGACGAGCGATCCGCCCGCTATCGCGCCAGTACCACGACCATATCCGAGTCCATCGTCACCCTGCTGCCGTCGAACCCACCGAACAGTCGGACGTCCTCGAAGCCCGCGTCCTCACAGAGTTCTCGGAGGCCCACCGGCGCGTAGATGCGATTTTCCCACTCCATCGTGTACTCGTGGTCGTACCCCTCGTCGGTCACCGCAAACCGGTCCAGTTGGGTGTGAAACCGGCCGGTCTCGGGGTCGTAGTCGCGGCGTTCGACGAACAGGTCGTCGTCCTCGCTGACGCTCGACCGTTCGAGGTTCGCGAGGTAGAAGTCGCGGTTGCTCGCCTCGACGACCAGCACCCCGTCGTCGGCGAGCAGTCGTCGGGCGCTCGCGAGCACCCGCTCGTCGGTCTCCCGGTCGTAGTACCCCAGCGAGTTCCAGAAACTCGTCACGAGGTCGTAGGCCCCCTCCCGCTCGTCCAGGTCGCGCAGGTCCGCCTCGTGAAACACCGTCTGCTCTGTCACGTCGCGCTCGCGGGCGTACTCGCGAGCACGCTCGAGGAACGGTGTGGAGAAGTCGATGCCCTCGGCCTCGAGGCCGCGGTCGGCGAACGAGACGACGTGTCGCCCCGCCCCACAGGCCAGGTCGAGCACCGAGTCCGGGTCGGCGTCGAATTCGATTTCGGCGAGGTCGAGGACTGCTTCGGTCTGCGTCTCGGCGGCGTCGAACCGCTGCTCGAAGAACTCGACGTACTGGTCGGACTGCTCTCTGAACAGCCGTTCCGTCCAGTGGGTCATACATCGTGGATCGGCCAGTGACTCGAAAAGGGTCCCGGTCGCCGCTCTCCGGTCCGGTCGCTCCCGCTCGCTATTTCGCGGTCACTCCCTGCTCATGGGTCACTCCGTTCCCCGTTCGCTTTTCGAGACTCTCACTCCGCTCGAGTCTCGCGACGGTCGTGACCTCGCGCGCCCTTCGGTGGCTTCAACATATGGCTCCGAATACGTAGGTGGTATGAACGGCGACAGGTGGGCGACGGTCCTGGGGTTTCTCGGCGGGCTGGTCGTCCTCGCAGTCGTCATGTGGCTCGTCGGCATCCGGGAGATGCTCGACGCGCTGGTGTCGGTCGAGCGACCGATGCTGGTCCCCGTCATCTTCGCCAACGCGGTCCTCTGGCTGGCCGCCTGGGGGATGGCCCTCCGGACGGTGCTGGGCACGCTCGGCCAGTCTATCGCCGTCCACCGTGCCGTCCTCGTGTTCTCGGCGGCGGTCTTCTCGAACAACGTCACCCCGTTCGGCCAGGCGGGCGGCGAACCCGTCACGGCGTATCTCATCTCCGAGGCGACCGACAGCGAGTACGAGACCGGCCTCGCGGCCATCGCCTCGGTCGACGCGCTGCATTTCGTCCCGTCGCTGGGTTTCGCCGCCATCGGCCTGGTGTTCGTCGCCGTCGGCGACCTCGGGTTCGACGAGAACGTCATCTACGCGAGCGCCGCAGTCGGTGCCCTCATCCTCGCCGTCCCGGTGGCTGCCTACCTCGGCTGGCGCTACCGCTACGAACTCGAGGCGGCCGTGGTACGCGTGTTCACCCCGATACTCCAGGGTTTCGGCCGGGTCGTCCCCCGACGGAATCCCCCGAAAGTGTCTGTCATCGAACGTCGCATCGAGGCGTTTTTCGGCGCTATCGACCGTGTCGCCGGGAGTCGGACCACGCTACTCGAGGCCATCGGCTTCTCCGCCTTCGGCTGGCTCCTCCTCTGTGTCTCGCTGTGGCTCTCGCTGTTCGCACTCGGGTTCAACGTCTCCTTCGCCGCGGTGTTGCTCGCCGTCCCGATGGGCGCGATCGCGGGCATCACGCCCCTGCCCGGCGGTCTCGGCGGTGTCGAGAGCGTCCTCATCCTCCTGCTGGTGCCGACGACCGGCGTCGGCGGTGCGGTCATCGGTGCGGCCGTCCTCGTCCACCGCGCGGCGACCTACGCGTTCCCGACGTTGCTGGGGGGCATCGTCGCGTTCGCGCTTGGTCTGGGTGACCGCACCGACTGAGCGCTGTCGGCGACCGGTAGTCGACTGTCGACGGTCACCTGAGACGGGTCACGCGACCGGCGAACGACGCGCTTAAATGACGCCGTCGGGAATGGACGGGCAATGACGACACTCTACGACGTGCCTGCCGAGGCCCTCAACGAGGCCGTCGCCGAGCGCCTCGCCGAGGACGACGACGTGACAGAGCCCGACTGGTTCACCTTCGCGAAGACCGGCGTGAGCCGTGAACTCCCGCCGGAGCAGGCGGACTTCTGGGTCACCCGCGCGGCGAGTCTCCTCCGGAAGGTCGCCGTCGACGGCCCCGTCGGCGTCGGTGCGCTCCGGACAGCCTACGGTGGGTCCAAGCAGGGCTCGAACCGGTACAGGGTACGACCCGACCAGAAGACCGACAGTAGCGGGAAGATCATCCGAACGGCGCTCCAGCAACTCGAGGACGCCGGCTACGTCATGACCGCCGAGGGCGAGGGTCGCCGCGTCACCGCCGAGGGTCGCGCGCTGCTCGACGACGTCGCGAGCGAGGTCCTCGAGGACCTCGACCGGCCGGAACTCGAACGCTACGCCTAGGCCGCCGAGTGGCGGCGCGGACCGACGCGAGTCTGTTCTCCGAAATCGTTTTCCGGTGGAGTCGACAAACCACGCCTATGAGTGGTGACCCCAGCGACGAGGAGCTCGAGAAGCTCCGCCAGGAGAAGATGGAGCAACTCCAGGAACAACAGGGAGGCGAGGGCGCCGAGGAGGCCCGCGAGGCCCAGCGCGAGCAGCGCGAGGCCCAGAAGAAGGCGATGCTCCGCAAGCATCTCACCGACGAGGCCCGCAAGCGGCTCAACACGATCAAGATGTCCAAACCCGAGTTCGGCGAGCAGGTCGAACAGCAGGTCGTCGCGCTCGCCCAGAGCGGGCGCATCCAGGGTCGCATCGACGACGAGAAGATGAAGGCCATCCTCAAGGAACTCCAGCCCGACGAGCAGGAGTACGACATCCGCCGCCGGTAGATGACCGTTGCGGCCCTGTTCAGTGCCGGCAAGGACTCCGCGCTCGCCGCTCTGTTGCTAGACCCGTTCTACGACGTCGTCCTCTGTCACTGCACGTTCGGCGTCGACGTCGCCTCCCGCGGCGACAGTTCCGGCCAGGAGACCCCTCCCACCGATGTCGCCGCCAGCGCCGCAGATGCGCTCGACCTGCCGTTCGCGGCCGTCGAACTGGCCCCCTCCGTCGCCGAGCAGGCGGTCGAGCGGATGGTCGCCGACGGCTATCCCAGGGAAGGCATCCAGCAGGTCCACGAACACGCGCTGGAGGCCGTGGCGGGCCGCGACCGGCTCGCCGGACGCGAGCTGACCGCCCTCGCGGACGGGACCCGCCGGGACGACCGCGTGCCCGCAGTCGACCGACCGGTCGCACAGAGCCTCGAGGACAGACACGAGGTCGACTACGTCCGTCCGCTGGCCGGCTACGGTCGGGGCGCCGTCGACGACCTCGTCGGCCGACTCCTGCGGGTCGAAACCGGCCCGAGCGACCGAATCGCGACCGCCGACTACGAGACGGAACTGCGAGCCCTGATAGCGCGCGAGTACGGGAGCGAGACGGTCGCAGCAATCTTCCCCGCCCACACACAGTCGCGCGTCGTCGGTCGCAGAGAGTGACGCGCGTCGTCGCGGGGAGTGGACCGTCTGTCGTCGGGTGTCTGCTCACTCCGAGTCGTGGCGAAGAACCCCGGGACCGGGATTACAGACGTAGATGTCGGCGTCGTTGCCGGTGCGCTCGCGATACCCCCTCTCGATGGCGTCGGTGACGCCGTCGACGGCGTCGGGGCGGACGAGCGAGAGGGCACAGCCACCGAAGCCGGCGCCGATGAGCCGCGAGCTGTAGACGCCCTCACAGTCGGACGCGATAGAGACGACGGCATCGAGTTCGGGGACGCTCACCTCGTAGTCGTCCCGCAGGCTGGCGTGTGAGGCGTCGATCAGTTCGCCGACGCGGTCGTACCGCTCCTCGCGCAGCGCCGCGGCGGCCTCCTCGACGCGGGCGTTCTCGGTGACGACGTGGCGCACCCGCTTGCGGAGGGGGTCGGTGAGCGTGTCGGCGTTGGCCTCGAACTCCGCGACAGAGACGTCACGGAGGGCGGTGATGTCGCGGTCGAGCGTCTGCTGGAAGTACTCGACCCCGCTGCGGCAGGTGGCGACGCGGTCGTTGTACGCGGAACTCACGAGCTCGCGCCGGACGTTCGTGTTCGTCACGACCAGCGTCACCTCGTCGGCGACGAGCGGGACGACTTCGTGTTCGCGCGAGCGACAGTCCAGAAAGAGCGCGCTGTCGGGTTCGCCGTGGACGGAGGCGTACTGGTCCATGATCCCGCAACTCAGGCCGACGAATCCCGTCTCGGCCTCCCAGCAGACGTCGACGAGTTCGTCGCCCAGCGAGAGTCCGTGCGCGCCGGTCAGCGCCTCGGCAGTCGCCACCTCGATGGCCGCAGACGAGGAGAGGCCCGCGCCCATGGGCACACCGCCGACGATGGCGAGGTCCGCCCCGCCGATGTCGTGCTCGCGGACGAGCAGGCGCTGGGCGACGCCCCTGGGGTAGTCGCTCCAGTGTTCGTCCTCGGTAGGTTCGATGGTGTCGAGGTCGAACGTGGCAGTGGCCTCTAGGTCGACCGCACGGACGCGGACGGTACGGTCCTCGCGGGGGCGGGCGGCGACGACGGTCCGGTGGTCGATAGCCACCGGGAGGACGAACCCCTCGTTGTAGTCAGTGTGGCCGCCGATCAGGTTCACACGTCCCGGGGCCGAGGCGACGGTGACGGAGTCGGGAGAGTCGCCGAACGCGTCAGTGAGTTCCGTCCGGGCCCGCTGGATCCGCTCGGTCGTCCCTGTCATGCCCCCGGGTTCGGGAGCCGAGGGGATATACGCTTGCCCGCGGGGGCGGGCCGGTACCGAGCGCGCGGCGACGGTCGCGACGCCCGGACAGACAGTTTCAAGCGACCCCTTCCCGAACGACGGGACATGTACGAGGGACTCAAGGGGTTCACCGACTTCTACCCCGCGGAGATGGCCCCGCGGCGGGCGGTCATCGACGAGATCGAGGCGACCGCCCGGTCGTACGGCTTCCGCGAGACGGCCACCCCTGCCCTGGAACCGGCGGAGATGTGGACCGACAAGAGCGGCGAGGACATCGTCGAGGAACTCTACGAGTTCGAGGACAAAGGGGGTCGCCACGTCACGCTCACGCCCGAACTCACCCCCACCGTCGCCCGGATGGTCGTCGCGAAACAGCAGGCGCTCTCCAAGCCCATCAAGTGGTTCTCGACGCGCCCGTTCTGGCGCTACGAACAGGTCCAGCAGGGTCGCTACCGGGAGCTCTACCAGACCAACGCGGACATCTTCGGGTCGAGCGAACCCGACGCGGACGCCGAGGTGCTGGCCTTCGCCGCCGACTCGCTCGTCAACCTCGGGCTGGACGGCTCGGAGTTCGAGTTTCGCGTCTCCCACCGGGACATCCTCGGCGAACTCCTGCGTACCTTCGACGCAGACGTACAGGTCCGCGAGGCCATCCGCGCCGTCGACAAACGCGCGAAAGTCGAGGAGGAGGAGTACCTCGACCTCCTCTACGAGGCGGGCCTCTCCGACGACCAGGCCCGCGAGTTCGACGACGTGCTCGTGGCCGGGAACGACGACCTCGACGAACTGACCGCGTTCGCCGACAGCGAGGGCCTCGCCGACGCCGTCGAGAACCTCCAGGCCGTACTCGCGGCGGCCGAGGACTTCGGCGTCCGGGAGTACTGTGACGTCTCCCTGACGACCGCCCGGGGGTTCGACTACTACACCGGCGTGGTCTTCGAGTGTTTCGACGCCTCGGGCGAGGTCTCCCGGTCGATCTTCGGCGGCGGGCGCTACGACCACCTCATCGAGGAGTTCGGCGGCCAGCCCACCCCCGCGGTGGGCGTCGGCATCGGCGTCATGAACTCGACGCTGCCGCTCCTCCTGCAGGCCCACGACGCCTGGCCCGGCGAGGGTTTCTCGACCGACTACTACGTCCTGCAGGTCGGCGACACCCGGTCGGTGGCAGGCCGTATCGCTCGCGACCTGCGCGAGCGTGGCCACGTCGTCGAGACGGACGTCTCCGACCGGTCGTTCGGCGCGCAACTGGGCTACGCGGACTCGATCGATGCCGAGACGGTCGTCGTCGCGGGCGAGCGCGACCTCGAAAACGGCGAGGTGACGGTCAAGGACATGGAATCGGGCGACGAGACGACCGCCCCCGTCGACGAGTTCCCCGGCGAGTACGAGCGCCCGACCTACGACGACTTCGCCTGAAACCGGAGCGGTGGAGGGTCCAAGAGAAGCGTCCCACTCCACTCACTCGTCGGCGCTGTCGCGAAACGCGTCCGACCGCTCACGGACCTCCTCGAGTTCGTCGTCGAGCATCCCGACGAGCCCGTACAGCGAGTGCTCTTCTTCGCGACTCCGTCGCAGGCGTTCGATAACGTCCGAGAAGCTCTCGTCTTCGCCTTTCGACGCTTCGAGGCTTCGATAGACGTCTGCCCGGATGCTGATACTCTTGTGGTCCACGGATACGCGTTCGTCCCGACCGGCACATAGACGTTCTGCCGCCTCTGCGGTCAGGTCGGTTGTCGGACGAAGCCACACCCGTTAATTCGATGGACTGTGAATCGAACGTCGATGCGTGCCTATCGCGTCGCCTACGACGGTCGCCCCTTCCACGGCTTCCAGCGCCAGCCCGACGTCCCGACCGTCGAGGATGCCCTCTTCGACGCGCTCCGGGACCTGGACGTGCTGGCCGACGACGCGGACAAACCGGACGGATACGCCGCCGCCGGCCGAACCGACGCGGGTGTCTCCGCGCGCGCCCAGACCGTCGCGTTCGAGGTGCCCGAGTGGCTCATCCCGCGGGCGCTGAACGCCGAACTCCCGGCGAGCGTGCGGGCGTGGGCGAGCGCCGACGTCGACTCGGGGTTTCACGCGACCCACGACGCCCGCGAGCGGACGTACGTTTATCACCTGTATGCACCCCGGAGATCGACCGACACGCACGACGCCTTCGACGACGACCGCGCCCGCGCGGCCCTCGACCGACTGGCCGGCGAACACGACTTCCACAACCTCACGCCCGACGAGACGGGGACGGTCAGGGACCTCGACGCGAGCGCCGAACGGGACGGGGAGTTCCTCGTCGTCACGGTCCGGGCGGGCGGGTTCGCACGACAGCTCGTCCGGCGGGTCGTCGGACTCGTCGCCGAGGTGGGTCACGGCGAGTGCGACCGCGACAGGGTCGAGCGAGTGCTCGGTCCCGACCCGATCGACGGTCCCGGGGGCGTCGCGTCCGCGCCGGCCGACCCGCTCGTCCTCTGGGACGTCGACTATCCGGAGGTCGGGTTCACCGTCGACGGTGACGCCGCCGAGAGCGCTCGTGAAGTCTTCGGCGCGCGATACGCGACGCGACGGGCCGGTGCCGCCGTCGTCGGGTCGATCCGGGACGGGCTCGACGATCCCTGAGCGGCGACAGGTACTTGGTAACACACCACCCAGGTACGGGCCACCGGAGTCATGGACCGAACCATTCTGGACAGGGACGTGCGCGAGGTGATGAGCAGTCCCGCCCGGACGGTCGAATACGACGTCACCGTCCCGGACGCCGCGCGAACCCTGTTGTACAACCGGATCGGTGCGCTCGTCGTCGGCGATGAAATCGCGGGGATCCTCACCGAGACGGACGTCGTCGAGGCGGTCGGAGCCGAACACGAGGTCGGTCGAATGACCGTCGGACAATTGATGACGAGCGACGTCGTGACCGTCGACGCCGGCGCGACCGTCGAGACCGCCTGCGACCGGATGCGCTCGAACGAGGTGAAGCGACTGCCGGTCACCGAGGACGGGGAACTCGTCGGAATCGTCACCACGACCGACGTCACCCACGCGCTCGTCCCCGATCTCGACGACGTCATCCTCGGGTTCCAGTAAGTGCCCGAGACACGCAGTCCGGGAACGGACCGAGACCGGGAGCGAGTCCCGCGTCACCCGAACACGAGCGGGAGGACGAGAAAGAGCCCCGCGAAGGCGGCGGCGGTGACGACCAGTATCATCACGGCGTCCAGCACCACGCCCGCCCGGAGCATGTGCTCGCGACCGACGCCACCGCTGCCGTAGACGATGGCGTTGGGCGGGGTCGCCACCGGCAAAGCGAAGCCGAAACTGGCGGCGACGCCGACGGTGACGGCGAGAAAGACCGACGCGAGCGGGTCCGAGACGCCGAGCTGGCCGGCGTAGGTCGGTCCCACGGCGACGAGCAGGGGTGCGAGGACCGCTGCCATCGCCGTGTTCGAGGCGAGTTCGCCCAGCGTGACCGTCGTCGCGACGACGGCCAGTACGAGCACGAGGACGGGCACGGACCCCAGGGCAGCGACGCCCTCGGTCGCGAGCCACTCGATGGCGCCGCTGTCCCGGAGGCCGTCGGCCAGCGACAGCCCGCCTCCGAGGAGGAGGAGCGTCCCCCAGTCGATCCGCAGGAGCGTCTCCCAGTCGGCGGCACGGGTCGCGACCAGCGCCACGACCGCTGCCATCCCCACGAAGACGTAGTAGAGCAGTCCCTGGTGCCCCACCGTCCCGAAGACGCTCGCGCCGGCACCGCCGAAGAGAGTAGTGAACAGCGAGGGCGGGAGCAGGGATTCGAACAGCGACTCGAACCCGCCGAGGAGCCACAGGAAGGCGGTCGTGGCGAAGATCACGACCGTGTGCCGACCCGCAGAGGAGAGGTCGCCCGCGTCCCGGAGTGTCTCGGTCGCACTCGCCCGCGCCGCGCTGACGTCGTGTTCCTCGGGCGGATAGAGTCGGAGCAAGAGCACCCACGTCAGCGGGAGCGTGACCGCCACCAGCGGCAGGCCCACCACCAGCCAGTCGAGGAACGTGACGGTGATCCCCAGCGACGATTCGATCTGCCCGGCGACGATGGCGTTCGGCGGAGTGCCGATCAGCGTCCCGACGCCGCCGACCGTCGCCGCGTAGGCGGTACCGAGTAGCGTCACGACCTGCATATTCGACGGCCCCGCTGTCTCGGCGGACGATCCGTCGTCGCTGGTCTCGGCGGTCGGGGCGTCTGTCCCCGTCTCGCCGTCGCGTCCGTCGGTCGCGACGGCGACGGAGAGCCCGCTCTCGCGACCCGGAACCGGCCGCTCGCCGGTGACCTGTGCGACGATGCCCAGAGCGATGGGGACCATCATCGCCGTCGTCGCGGTGTTGGAGATCGCCATCGAGAGGACGGCGGTCGCGACCATGAGCGCGAGGACGAGTCGCCGGGGCGAGGTGCCGACGCGACTCACCAGCGCGAGCGCCAGTCGCCGGTCGATCCCGTGGCTCTGGAGCGCGGCCGCGAGCACGAACCCGGCGAGCAGGAGGAAGACGACGGGGTCGGCGAAGGCTGCGAGCGGCGTCGCGAGGTCGGGATAGACGCCGAAGCCGGCGAGCAAGAGCGGGACCAGGAGCGCGGTCACCGACAGCGGGAGCGCCCCCGTGATCCACAGGACGGCCGCGAACGCCATCGTCGCCAGGGCGTACTGCCCTTCGACGGGAAGCGAGCCGTCGGCCGGTGCACCGGCGACGACGGCCGTCAGGACGACCGCACCGGCGAGTGCGAGACGGCGTTTCCACCGGGCGGCGTCGCCGTCACCATCGCCTGGTTCAGGAGGGCGCGACATCACGGCAAGCGTCGCAGGGGACCGTCAATGGTGTTTCGGCCGGTCGGACTCTGCGAGTCCTCACGAGCGCCCCCAAGACCTATTTCGGCGCTCGCGAAAGCCCGCCCATGACCGAAGAAGTGCGCGCGTGGTGGGACGAGGTCGCGGCGGGGTTCCAGGCCGACCTCGACCTGCCGGTGGGGGTCAACTGGCTGGGCTTCGGCGACGGCGACCTCCGTCTGCTTGACGACGTCGCCGGCCTCGACGTCGTCGAACTGGGCTGTGGCGGGGGGCAGTGCTCGGTGGCGCTCGCCGAACGTGGAGCCGACGTCGTGGGAGTCGACCTCTCGGCGTCCCAGTTGGACTTCGCCCGTAACCTCGCCACCGAGCGCGGCGCCACGGCCGAGTTCCTGCAGGGTGACGTGACCGCGTTGCCCGTCGCCGACGAGTCGGTCGACGTCGCGTTCAACGCCTGGGTGTTCCAGTGGGTGCCCGACCTGTCGGCGGCCGCCGCGGAGGCTGCCCGCGTACTCCGCCCCGGCGGCCGGTTCGTCTTCTCGATGCCCCATCCTCTCTACGAGATCGTCGATCCCGAGAGCCACGAGGTCGTCGAGAGTTACTTCGACACCGGGCGGCGAGTGTCGACACACGAGGGGGTCGAAGCCGACGAGGTACTGTATCGCCACACCGTCAGCGGGGTGTACGACGCGCTCGTCGGCGTGGGGTTCGACGTCGAGCGGCTACGAGAGCCCGGGAGCCCCGACCCCGACGACTACGAAGCGGGTCCGTGGGGGATCATGCAACCCGACCTGATGGCGAAGGTTCCCACAACGCTCGTCGTCGAGGCGCGAAAACCCGTCTGAGACCCGAACGACACGGGAACTGAGTCAGCCACCGGCTACGCCGGATGCACCGGGTCCCCACAGTGGGGGCACTCTGCGAGGAATCGAGGCCACTCACCCGCACGCTCGTATCTGACGAGCAGGTTCGCGGACGGGATCGCCACGTTGCAGTCCGGGCAGGCCCCGAGGATCGGAGCCTCCGCCCCGACGTCTCTGTTTTCCAGCATAGCCCCCTCTCGCGTCACCACGAGCAATTGTTATTCGGTCCCTTCACCGGGCGGCATCGCTCGTTCGCTCGGTCACCCCTCGAAGGCCTGACTCGCGGGGGTGAAGTCGATCTCGGTGCCGAGGCCCTGCTCGCGGGCCCGTTCGTAGAGCATGTGACCGGCGGCGACGGTCTCGATGGCGGTGCCCCCGCTGTCGAACAGCGTGACCTCGTCGGGGCCGGTCCGACCCGGGGCCTCGCCGGCGACGATCTCGCCGAGTTCGGCGTGGACGTGGTCCTCGCCGATCAGGCCCTCCTCGCGGGCGAGGACGTACGCACCGGCGTCGATGGGTGCGCGTTCCCGAAGGTCCGGAACGTACGTCGAGCGCGCGACGGTCTCGCCCGACACTTCGCGCTTCTCGGGGTCGTACTGGCCCATCACAGTGACGTGGGCGCCGTCGGGCAGGTCGGCGTCGTCGAACACCGGTTCGGCGGCGGTCGTGGCCGTGACGACGACGTCGGCGTCGGCGACGGCGGCGGTACTCGAATCGACCGCGCGGACGTCGGGTCCGAGTTCGGCGTCCATCGAGTCGGCGAACGACTCGCGACTCTCCCGGGTCGGTGAGAACACCCTGACCGTATCGAACTCGCGGACGGTGACGGCCGCCCGCAACTGGCCGCGGGCCTGCGAACCGCTGCCGATCACCGCGAGATCGGTGGCGTCCTCGCGTGCGAGCGCGTCGATACCCACGGCACCGGTCGCACCCGTCTTGTAGGGGTTCATGTGCGCGCCGTCGAGGACAGCCAGCGGTTCGCCCGAACCGGCGTCGAACAGCGGCAGGACGAAGTGCGCGTCTCCGACGCCGAAGCCGGCGGCGTACATGTACCCACCCATCGCACCGGTCTCGGGGAGGATGGCGCTGTACCCGGTGAGCATCCCCGGCGGGTCGCCGCCGGTGATCCTGGTGCGGGGTCGGGCGGGTGCGCCCTCGCCGCGCTGGCGGTACCCGTCACGGACGACGTCGACGTATTCGGCGGGCGTCGCGAGTCCCGCGAGTTCGTCACTGGAGCAAAACAGTGCCATAGCCCTCGTTGGGGCGGCCTCGGCTTGAAAGTACTCAGTCGGCGGACTGGAAGCCGGCGTCGCCGGCGGTGGGGGCCTCGCTCGCGGGCGTCTCCGTCGGCGTGTCGACCGGCGCACGGACGAACATCGCGTGGCCGATCACCGCCATCGAGAGCCCACCCGAGAGGCCGACGGCCGTCGTGAGCGAGACTCCCATGACGAAGAGAACGGCTGCGACACCACCGAGTGCGAGCGGAATGAGGCCCAGAACGAGGTCGTAGTAATCGCTCATGATCTATCAGGGTCTATACGATAGTAATACAAAAGTGTTTCTGGTGGGAATTGTCAAATTTACGCATCGCCACTGTGTCGCTGACGAGTGAAATCTGAAATGGCTTCGAGATCTATCTCTATAACTTACGAAAATACAGAGTTCGAGTGACACAGATACCACTTTCCCGGCACCCACACGGTGCCCTCGGTCGTCCGGTGGGGTCGACCGGTCGGGCGCCGATAGTTCGTCAGCAGTGATCCAGACGGCCGGTCCGGTTCGTCCAGGTTGACCATCCGCATGTGCGCACACGACCCCCGGTCGATACCCCCCTGTGTCAGCTTCTCGCACGCTGGGGCCGCTTGGTGGCCGGACCACCGCCACCCGGCTGCTGACACTGGTTATCACGTTCGAAAACAGTCTCGAAGTTAGTCGTGGCGACGATCGGGGGCAGTACCGTGGATATCTCGCCCCAGTCCCGGATATTTCTGGTAGGCGCCCTGATCCGTCAATTTTTCATTCTGATAACCGGGGGATCGGGTTTAAGATAGGTAGTGAACAATGAGAGGATGGAGGGACGAGGAGGCGGAGACGCCGACTCACGATACCAATGCCAGACGCAACCGACGAAACGAACGCACGGACCGCGACGAGTGAGCAGACGCGACGGTACGCCGAGCTCAACATCGGTGACGAGGAGTTCGTCATATACGACCGGGAGAACCACCAGGCGTGGCTCCAGTCGACAGTCGCCGTGCCCGTCGAAGAGATCTGCTGAGGGGTCGGGACCTGCGTCGGGCAGTCCCTCTCATCCGGTGAGGACGTCGCAGTCAGGTCGCAGTCAGGTCGCAGTCGGGTTGTTTCTATGCTCGCGACGCCCTCGCCACGCTCCCTGTCATCGTCGCGTACAGTCGCTCTCGTGATTCCTGTGCGTGCGATACCGCGACCGACGAGAGCGCTCGCTCACGCTACAGAGCCCTCAGCGGCGGGTCGCGAACACCGCGACTGCGACGCGCCACGGGACCAGCAGTGCGAGGCCGACGCCGACCGAGACGAGATAGAAGGTGAGCGCCGCGTTCCCGGGGACCGGTCCCGTCGCGCGCAGGGCCTGTGCCACCGCGGCCGCCGCGGCCCACGCCGGGACCGTCCGCCCCACCGCGCTCCGTAGCGACCGGCGCGCGTCGGTCGTGTGGACGCCGGCGACGAACGACGCCAGCGCCCAGCCGACGACGAAGGTCCCGAACGTGATCGCGATCCGTGCCGGACTGGAGATGTCGTGACCCATCGTCGCCCCGAGACCGACGAACACGCCGATACAGACCAGGTCGCCGATGGCCCCGACCACGGTCAGCGGCGCCGGGTCGAGGCGGTGGCGAACCGAAGTCGCGACTGACATACCCGACACTTCGGAGTCGAGCGACTTCACTCGTCCGACTTCGGGGTCGGGGGGCGAGGGAAAGTGAAACTCAAGCGACGCCCGCGACCGTGTAGCCGAACCCCTCCTCGACGACGTGCGCCTCGAACCCCGCTGCCGCCAGCAGATCCCGGAGTGCCGCGGGCGACCAGAACTGCGAGTCGAAGCCCACGACCCGTTCCCCGAGGACGAGCCCCCGCCCGCGGAGCGTGGTCGGGTCGAACTCCCGGATCACCAGCACGCCGCCCGGCCGTATCGCTCGTCGAGCGGCCACGAACACGCCCTCGGGGTCGGCCATGTGGTGCAGCGCGTCGACGACGAGTACAGCATCCGCACAGTCGTCCCGGACGGGTAGCGTCGCGGCGTCGCCCTGGACCGTCGCGAGCCCCTTGCGCCGGGCTTCGACCAGCATCCCGCGCGCCGCGTCGACAACGACGGTCTGGTCGCCCCCGAGCGCAAGCGACGCCCGCCCGGTGCCGCCGCCGACGTCGAGGACGCGTTCGACGGGTCGCCGGGCGACTGCGAACCCCGCCTCCAGGGTCGCCCGGTCGGCCCGCCACATCCCCAGGTCGTAGAGTCGCGCGAACCGGTGAAACGGGGAGACGTCGCCGAGTGCCATACCACTACAGGGGCGCGCCCGACAGGTAATCCCACCGACTGTGACGGCAACTGTCGATCGGTCCGCTGACCGCCGGGTACATGGGTCGTGGTCCCGTACTCGCTCGCGATGCGGTTCGAACTCGTGGGCTGGCCCGGGGACGGGCCGAAACTCGCCCTCGACTACCGCGCGTTCAGTTACGCCGGCAAGTTCGTCGTGAGCAACACCGGGAAGGCGGTGGCACTCGCCGACCCCGACGGACCGGACGCGACCGACACGCCTCCCGTCGACGCCGACGAGCGACCGCCGCCGGCGACCGACGTCGAGGGTGTCGTCGACCCTGACGGACAGGTCCTCGGCGCGGTCGCCTTCAACGCCGACCGGACCGACGACGGCGTGTGGTGGCTGCGCTACGTCACCGTCCGCGCGGACCGTCGCGGCGAGGGGATCGGCCCCCGACTCGTCGCGTTCACCACCGAACGACTGCGTGAGCGGGGCGCTCGCGAGGTCACGATCGCCGTCAACAACCCCTACGCCTACGAGGCGCTCTACCGGGCCGGTTTCGCCTTCACCGGCGAGGAGACTGGTATCGCCGAACTCGTCCTCTCGTTCCCGGCCGCGGACCGCTCGCGAGCGACCTACCAGGCGGGACTGGACCTGTTTCGCGCTCGCGGCCCCGACGGCGACGAGCGAGTATTTCTCGACCGGAAAGCCGACGTGGGCCCGCCCGACCCGATCGACGCACGGAGTTGAGCGGCGGAGGTCGGGGCGTCGCGACCGACTCGCTTCAGGCCGCCAGCGCGTCGGTGTCGACCGGCGACTCGAAGAGTCGAGCGCCGCAGGCGTCACAGGAGACGGCGGCGACCTCGCGACTCGTACAGCAGGACTCCCGGGTCTCCGTGTCGAACGTGAGTCGCCCGCTACAATCGGGACAGGTCTCGAGGAAGACGCGGAGACCGCCGGTGAGCCGGACGCGGTCGTCGGGTGCGAGGGACTCCCAGTCGGGGACGCGGTCGGCGAGCAAGACTGCGGCGGCCAGGTCCGCGCGTGCAGCCGGGCGAGACTCCCAGATGCCGACACGGCCCCCGTCGGCCACCGCGACCGCCGAGCGGGCCCGCTCGCGCAGTTCGACGCTCGCGTCGGGGTCGACCGCACCCAGACGTGCCAGTGAATCGGCCAGCCCGCCCTCGTCCAGCCCGTCGGTCTCGGCGTGCCACGCCTCGCGAAACGCCTCGGTGAGGCAGTAGTCGTCGCCCCGGCAGGGTTCGAGCGCTCCCGAATCGAGGAGTCGGCGCTCGACGTCCAGATCGGGGTCGCCGCCTCGGTCGCCGGGGTGGACGACCACGTCGCCGTCGGCCTTGCCGAACGCCTCGAGCACGCGCTCGGGGAAGTACCGTTTCGTCAGCGTCGGCGTCCCCGGCACGAGATACCCCCGGAGCCAGATAGCGACCAGCCCCGCGACCAGTACTGCGACCGTCGCGGCGACGGCGATAGCGGTGTCGAGCACGAGCGCTCCCCACGTACCGACGACCAGCGCCGCCGACACGGTGATGACGACGTTCACCGCCGTGCAGGGCAGACAGCGGTTCTCACCCGTGTACTCGGGCTGGCGGACCCGGTCGACGATCCCCGTTCCAGTCATGGCCGGACCGAGGACGTGCGGGAAATTGAATCTGGCGGGCCCGAACGGTATCCGCCGGGACCGCCCGGCGGCCGATGCCGTTCCGGTCACAGTCCCGGCGGCAGTCGGGAGTTTCAAGCGACCCTCTCCCCTACCACGGGGCGATGGGAAACGCGGACCTGCGGGACCTGGCGGCGCTCTCCGAGGTCAGCTTCGACGAGCTGTCGGGGTCGGTCGTCGCCGTCGACGCGCACAACTGGCTGTATCGCTACCTCACGACGACGGTCAAGTGGACGAACGACGCCGTCTACACCACGGGCGGTGGCACCGAAGTCGCCAACCTCGTCGGTATCGTCCAGGGGCTCCCGAAGTTCTTCGAACACGACGTCACCCCCGTGTTCGTCTTCGACGGCGCGGTCACCGAACTCAAAGACGACGAGGTGGCAAAGCGCCGCGAGCAGCGCGAACGCGCCGAGGAGAAACTCGAAGACGCCCGCGAGCGCGGTGACGCCGTCGCGGTCGCCCGCCTCGAATCTCGAACCCAGCGGCTCACGGACACGATCATCGATACCACGCACGAACTGCTGGAGATTCTCGACGTCCCCGTGATACAGGCCCCCGCCGAGGGCGAGGCACAGGCCGCCCACATGGCCCGCGCGGGCGACGTCGACTACGTCGGAACCGAAGACTACGACGCGCTCCTGTTCGGTGCCCCTCTCACACTCCGCCAGCTCACCAGCAAGGGCGACCCGGAGCTGATGGACTTCGAGGCCACCCTCGAATCACACGACCTCACCTGGGAGCAACTCGTCGACGCCGCCATTCTCATGGGAACCGACTTCAACGAGGGCATCTCGGGTATCGGGCCGAAAACCGCGGTGAAAGCCGTCCGCGAACACGGCGACATCTGGGGCGTCTTCGAGGCCCGAGACGTCCACATCGAGGGGACCGACCGCATCCGCGACCTCTTTTTGAACCCCGCCGTGACCGAGGACGACGACTTCGACGCGACCATCGACCCCGACGTCGACGCCGCACGCGAGTACGTCTGCGAGGAGTGGGAGGTCGACCCCGACGAGGTCGAACGCGGCTTCGAGCGCATTGAGGAGAGCCTCGTCCAGACCGGGCTGGACGAGTGGACGTGACGATATTCTCTCTCACCCCCTACACTTATTCACGGCCCACGAACCAACCCGTGGTATGCGTACGCCTCCCGGGGGAATCTCGGTCGGTGCCAAGTACGAACAAGACGCTATCCAAGAAGCCTTCGACACTGGATTCGGGTACCAGATCTCGGGTATCAACCCGCGTTGAGACAGTCAGGACCGACGGTACGTGCTGGTGTTTGCAAACGAGGACGGACCGTACAGTGACTCCGTGACCGAGGGCCGCTTCGAGTACATCGGCGAGGGACTCTCAGGTGACCAGAGTAAATCGTCTCCTGGGAATTCCGTACTGATCGATGCGATGTCCGTGGGCACTCCGATACATTTCTTTTACCAAGGTTCGGAGAAGGACGGATAGGAATACCAGGGACTGATCGACGTACTCGACTGGGAGTTCGAGAGTCGGGGTGGTCGTCAGGTGATCGTGTTCTCGATGAAACATCGAGAATAGATCGGACCTTACGACGGACGGACTCTCCACGGTGGATTCATCGTCGACTGTGGGCAGCGGTTGTGGTACGCTAGCCTGGACAGCCCATTTCGATCGCGTCCGCCCGGGCTTCGGGTGGAACCGTGACGTCGACGGGGTCGCCGTACCCGGAGAAGCGGGTCGTCATCGTCGCGGTTGCGGTGGTACCGCCCTGCGTCACCTCGAAGCGCAGGCGAGTCCGGAGCGGGCGGTGTGTCTCGGCGTCGAGCCACACCCGGAGACGGGCGTTCTGGACGTTCGGGCCGCCGACCACCGGTTGCGAGCGGCGTTCGCTGTACCGCGTGAGCGCCTTCGAGGTCGGTTCGCCGACGAGCACGACCGCGGACTCGCCGTCGACCGTCTCCGTCCCGTTCCAGAAGAGCGACCCTGACCTGAGGAGTTCGAGTTGCCGACGGGCAGGTGTCCGAACGTCCCAGTCACCCTCGACCTCCTCTTTACCCCACCACGGGCCGGGACCGCCACACTCCCGGTAGGCGGTCCGGTTCAGGACGTACGACTCGTACGTCTCGCCGTCGCGAGTGGCGCTGGTCCACAGCTCGCGGGCGGCGGTGTCGACGCCGCCCACCAGGTCGACGCGGACGCGCTCGGTCCGGTCGTCGACGGTGGCGACGACGGACAGGTCCGATTCGAAGTGATACGTGTCGGTCCCGTTGAGCGCGTCACTGGCGTTTTCGAGCGCCGCGGTCGCGCGCTCGTCGCGGGTGTGTGAGGGGCCGAGCAGCGAACACCCGGCCAGGAGGACGCAGACGGCGACCGCTACGTGGAGGGCGGGGTGGTCCATGTCGGGAAACGACACGGTCGTCGAGCAAAAACCTTCGGCGGCGGTTCCCGAGAGTCGAGACGCTTCGGTGGCTTTTACGCCCCGCCGCCGCGTCGGTTCGGGTGTATGACCGACGAGGACTATCGCACGGAACAGGACAGTCTCGGTGAGATGCAGGTGCCGGCCGACGCCTACTGGGGCGCACAGACACAGCGCGCGGTCGAGAACTTCCCCATCAGCGGGGAGACGTTCGGCCGACGGTTCGTCCGCGCGCTCGGGGTCGTCAAGAAGGCTGCCGCCGAGGCCAACCGGGACCTCGGGCTCGTCGACGAGGACAAGGCCGACTGTGTAATCGAGGCCGCAGACGAGGTCGTCGCCGGCGAGCACGACGACCAGTTCCCGGTCGACGTCTTCCAGACCGGGTCGGGCACCTCCTCGAACATGAACGCAAACGAGGTCATCGCCAACCGCGCGACCGAGCTCTACGGCGGCGAGATCGGCTCTCGCACTATCCACCCCAACGACCACGTCAACTTCGGCCAGTCGAGCAACGACGTGATCCCGACGGCGATGCACGTCGCCAGCGCCGAGGCCCTCGAGTACGACGTCCTGCCCGCACTCGACGCGCTCGCCGAGGCTCTGGGAGAAAAGGAAGCCGAGTTCGACGACGTCGTCAAGACCGGGCGCACGCACCTCCAGGACGCCACGCCCGTCACGCTGGGCCAGGAGTTCGGCGGCTACCGCACCCAGGTCGAGAAGGGCATCGAACGGGTCGAGAGCGTCCAGCCACGCGTCCAGGAACTCGCGCTGGGCGGGACGGCGGTGGGGACGGGTCTGAACACCCACCCCGAGTTCCCCGAGCGCGCCGCCGAGTACATCAGCGAGGAGACGGGTGTCGACTTCCGCGAGGCCGACGACCACTTCGAGGCCCAGGCCGCTCACGACGCGATGAGCGAAGCCCACGGCGCGCTCCGGACCGTCGCGGGCAGCCTCAACAAGATCGCCAACGACCTGCGACTGCTCGCGTCGGGGCCACGCAATGGCCTCGGCGAGATCGACCAGCCCGAGAACCAGCCCGGGTCCTCTATCATGCCGGGGAAGATCAACCCCGTCGTCGCCGAAGCCGTCAACCAGCTCCACAAGCAGGTCGTCGGCAACGACGCCGCCGTCTCGGCCGGTGCGGCCGAGGGCCAGATCGACCTGAACCTCTACAAGCCGGTGCTGGCGCACAACTTCCTGCAGTCCGCCGAACTGATCGCCAACGGGAGCGAGACGTTCGCCGAGAAGTTCGTCGCGAAACTCGAGGCCGACCGCGAACACTGCGCCGAGCGCGTCCAGCAGTCGATGGCGCTGGCGACGGCCTTGAACCCCGCCATCGGCTACGACAGGGCCAGCAAGGTCGCAAAGCGGGCGATGGCCGAGGGCAAGACGATCCGCGAGGTCGTGCTCGAGGAGGGGTATCTCGACGAGGACGAGGTCGACGACGTGTTAGATCCCGCGAAGATGACCGAGCGCGGGATCCTCGGCGACGACTAGCGAGGCCTCGTCGAAGCGAGCGGGAGCGAACGGAGTGCCCCGCGAGCCAGAACTCGGCGAGAGCAACGGTATCCGCGCGCAATTCAAGTCGCTCCCGGCCGAAGTACGAACGACAGACATGGCAGACGAGGACCCGCTTCAGGCGCGGTACGCGACCAGCCACGAGCTGATGGACCTGGTCCGGTACACCGCGGAGACGCTGAGCCTGGATTTCACGCGGTGGGGCGAGGAGTACGTGACCGGCCCGGGGCTGTACGTGCTGATCGTCGCGGACATCGACTTCGGCGACTACACCGACCCGCTGGGTGCGAACACGTGGCCGGTCGAGCAGTGTCGGGTGGTCTCGGATCAGCCGGGGGCGTTCCTCGACGCGGCCCGCGACGTGGCGCTGAGCCGCGACGGCGCGGTCGTCATCGCCGTCGACGGCACGCTCCAGGAACAGATGGTCCGCGTCCGGAACCTGGACGACGCGGAGGCCGACCGTGGCGACGGCATCGTCGCCGCCGACTGGATGGGCACGAAACACCTCAGCGCGCTCGAGGCGTCGACCCGCGACCAGGTCCTCTGGGCGGTCACACTCAGCGAGGAAAACGGCCGGGTCACCACGTTCCTCGACGGTGAGTACCGCGATTACGAGCACGAGGACCTCGGCGGTCGGTGGCGGCCGGACTGACCGGTCGTGTCGGAACAGCCACCGCCGGTCGTCAGTCGTCACCCGCCGTCGGGCCGCCCTCGGCCCTGCGGGCGACGATCTGCCACTTCCCGCTGACGAAACGCACGACGTTGACGCCGGCCTGGATGTAGAAGTCGAGCACCACGGCGGCGAAGATCGCGAGGACGCCCAGCCCCATTCCGGGGGCGATGGAGACGTCACCTATCGCGACGGCGAAGCCCACGGGGAGCGCGAGCGCGGTGATCGCGAGGCGGACGACCAGTCCGAGGATCTTGCCGTAGAGCGGCCAGGAGGTGTCTCCCGCCCCGCGGAGCGCGCCGCGCATCGTGCGAGCGATGCTGAAGCCCGCGACACAGAGGGCGAACACCCAGATGAACTCGACGGTGAGGCCGACGTCGCTGGTGTTGAACACGGTCGCGATGGGGCGGGCGAACGCGGCCATCACACCGGCGATGAGCACCTGGGTGATCAGGGCGATACGCAGGGTGTCCCAGCCGTAGGCCGTCGCCTCGTCGTCGTCGCCGGCACCGAGCGACTGGCCGACGAGCGTGCTGGACGCGGTGGAGTAGCCCCACGAGGGCATCATCGCGAGCATGATGACCCGGCGGCCGATGGCGAAGGCGGCGACGACCGGCGTCCCCAGGACTCCCAGGACGAACAGGAACGGGAACCGGCCGAAGGTACCCACGAGTCGGGTCCCGGCGAGGGGTGCACCGACGCGGACGATCTCCTTCGCGAGGCCGACGTCCACCTGTGGGCCGTCCAGCCGCAGTTGCACGTCGCGCCGTCCCGACAGCAGGACACCGAAGAAGATGATCCCTCCAAGAGCGCTGGCGATGGTGGTGCCCCACGCCGCGCCGGCGATGCCCAGTCGCGGGAAGGGACCGAGTCCGAATATCAGGACGGCGTTGAGGCCGATGTTCGTCGGCACGGAGATGAGGTTGACGTACATCGGCGTGCGGGTGTCGCCGCTGCCCTGGAGCGCGCGGGCCGCCACCAGCGACCAGAACCGGAAGAGCAGGGCATAGGTGACGATCCGCAGGTAGGTCGCGCCCTGTTCGACGACCGCCGGGTCGTTCGTGAGGACGTCGATGAGCGGCGCCGAGTAGAACTGCGCCGCCAGTATCATCGGGACCGAGATCAGGACGGAGAGCCACAGGGACTGCTTTATCGCCAGGTCCGCACGCGCGTGATTCTCGGCACCTTTGAACCGCGAGACCACACTGATGGTCCCACTGGAGAGCGCGAGTGCGAGCCCGAACCCGACGAAGAAGTACTGGAAGGCGAACTCGAGTCCCGCGACGGCCGCCGCGGGGAGCGCGAGGCTCACCATGAAGAAGTCGGCGGTCCGGAGGATGGTCCGGACGGTCCCGGTGACCATCACGGGCAGCGCGAGGTCGAACGCCTCCGACCCGCGCTCGCGGTCGACGAGGCCCAGTCGACCCAGTGTCTCCGGGAAGAGGAAGACGACGTCCCGTGCCCGCTCCCGGAGTCCGGCTGTCGATCCCGGCATGGCTAGGGTGGCACTGTCGCCGCCAGACCACGGTCGCTTCGTACCCGACACATTCGTGCCTGACTGATCTGTTAGTCGGGTGTATAACTGTTGGGTTTGCGGTCAGGTGCCGTCAGGGTCGGAGGACCGACTGGCACCAGTCCGGGCGGCCCAGAGACGCCGGCAACCCAGTGGGGGTACGGACAGGGGTTTTCGGGCGGCCACGCGAGTGCCGACGATGGCTGGTCGGGACGGTGCCACGGGGTCGGGCGAGCGGCGACTCGCAGAGTCCTCGGTCGGGCGGGCGTACGCGCTCGTCGTCGCCGGGGCGCTCTCGTATGCGGCGCTGACGTTCATCTGGTTCTCGCTGGCGGCGTATCTCCCGACGATCATCGACGACCTGGGGTTGTCGGGGACCGAGGCGGGCGTCCTCGCCGGGGCGGTGCCCGCGACGTACATCCCGCTGGCGCTGTTCTCGGGGCTGGCGATCGACCGCATCGGGCCTCGCCGTGGCCTCGCCGTCGGCCTCCTCCTGTTCGGGAGCGCACAGGTCGGCCGGAGCGTCGCGGCGGGGTTCCCGTCGATGCTCGGCCTGACGCTGTTGCTCGGGACGGGCGCGACGCTGATCACCTTCGGACTGCCGAAACTCGTCTCCGTACTCTTCCCGCCGTCGGGGACGGGAGTGCCGTCGTCGGTGTATCTCGTCGGGTCCTCGTCCGGGACGGCCGCCGCCTTCGCGCTCGGACGACCCGTCGTCGGTCCGGCTCTGGGCGGCTGGCGTCCCCTGTTCCTGTACAGCGGCGTCGCCGCGCTGGCCTACGCGGCCGTCTGGCTCGTCGCCTCGTGGGGCCTGGGATTACGAGCGGTCGAACGCGATGGTCGCACGAACGGGTCGGGCGAAGACGCTGCGCCCGGAGAGGGCCCCACACCTGGCAAGGACGAAACGGCCGTCCCGTCGGTCCGGGAGGACCTGGTCGCGGTGCTGACCCACCGGGAGTTGCGCCTCGTCGTCGCCGTGGGGGTCGCCTACCTGCTGATCGTCCACGGGATGCAGGGGTGGCTCCCGACGGTACTGGAGTCTCGCGGACTCGACCCCGACAGCGCGGGTCAGACGACGACGCTGCTGGTGGGCGCGAACGTCGTCGGAGTGCTCACGGTGCCAGGACTGGCCGACCGCTTCGACGCGCGCCGCCTCGCGGTGGTCGGGAGCGGTGCCGTCGCCGCAGCGGGTGTCGTGGGCGTCATCGCCGGCTCGGCGGGCCCGCTGGCGGCACTGGGGATCGTCGCCGCGGGCTACGGGGTCGGTGGCCTCTCGCCGCTGGTACGAGCGATCCCGCCGGACCTGGACGGGGTGGGCTCGCGCCTGACGGGGACTGCGGTGGGGCTCGTCTTCGCCGTCGGCGAGGTGGGCGGGTTCTTCGGGCCCGTCCTCGTCGGGTCGCTGTACGACGTCACCGGGTCGTACGCGCCGGGACTCGGCGTGCTCGTCGCCGGCGGACTCGTGGCCGTCCTCGCGGGGTTGCGAATGCAGAGCGTCTGACCGTCGAGGGGTGAACGGGACTCCACGGTGTCCGACCGCCCGGGTGTGTACGCGACCCGCCGGCTGGCAGTTGCCCGGTGAACCGCACCCTTTTTTCACCGGCGGGCGCGCAGAACCGGACAATGAGCGACGCCGACTTCGACTACGAGAACCTCGGGCTGGTGGCGGGCCTGGAGATCCACCAGCAACTCGACACGGACACGAAACTGTTCTGCGGGTGTCCGACCGAGCTCCGCGAACCCGCCGAGGCCGCCCGGACGTTCACCCGGTACCTCCACCCAACGAAGAGCGAACTCGGGGAGATCGACGAGGCCGCCCTGGAGGAGACGACGATCGACCGCGAGTTCGAGTACCTCGCCTACGATTCGACGTGTCTCGTCGAGGAGGACGACGAACCGCCGAGTCGGATCGACGACGAGGCGCTGGCCACGACCATGGAGATCGCACAGTTGCTCGACGCCCACGTCGCCGATCAGGTCCACGTCATGCGCAAGATCGTCGTCGACGGCTCCAACACGACTGGCTTCCAGCGCACGATGCGCGTCGCGGGCGACGGCGCGATCGAGACCCCCCAGGGCGAGGTCCGCATCGAGGACCTCATGCTCGAAGAGGAGTCGGCCCAGCGCGTCGCGGAGACCGATTCGGGGGTCAGATACTCGCTGGACAGACTGGGGATCCCGCTGGTGGAGATCGGCACGAAACCCGACATCGCCTCCCCACAGCAGGCCTACGACGCCGCCGAGCGCATCGGGATGTTGCTCCGCTCGACGGGGAAGGTAAAGCGGGGCCTCGGGACGATCCGCCAGGACGTCAACGTCTCCATCGCCGAGGGCGCCCGCGTCGAGATCAAGGGCGTCCAGAGTCTCGACGACATCGACGACATCGTCCGCAACGAGGTCCGTCGACAGGTCGAACTGCTGGATATCGCCGACGGACTGGGCGAGCGCGACGCGGGCGTCGGCGACCCCGTCGAGGTGACAGGCGTGTTCAAAGAGACCGACAGCGGCGTCATCCGGGACGCACTCGACGACGGCGGCGCGGTCCAGGCCGTCCGACTCGAAGGGTTCGACGGCCTCGTCGGCCGGGAGATCCAGCCCGACCGCCGCCTGGGGACCGAACTGTCGGACCACGCCAGGCGCCACGGCGCGGGCGGGATCTTCCACACCGACGAACTCCCCGCCTACGGCGTCTCGGAGGCGGAGGTCGACGCGCTCCGGGACGCCGTCGACGCGGGGCCCGACGACGCGGTCGCGCTCGTCGCCGACGACCGCGAGACGGCCGAACTGGCCATCGAGGCGGTCGTCGAGCGCGCCGAAACCGCCATGGACGGCGTCCCCGAGGAGACTCGGGACGCCAGCGAGGACGGCACGACGCGGTACCTGCGACCGCTCCCGGGCGCGGCGCGGATGTATCCCGAGACGGACGTGCAGCCGGTGGAACCCGACCCCGAAGAGGTCCCCGAACCCGAACTCCTCACGGAGAAGGTCGACCGCTACGAACGCGAGTACGGCCTCGATTCGGGACTGGCCGAGCAGGTCGCCTACGACGAACGGATGGGGCTGTTCGAGGACGTCGTCGAGTCGGGAGTGGACCCCACGCTCGCCGCGGGGACGCTCACGTCGACGCTGACAGAACTCCGCCGTGACGACGTGGCCGTCGCGGACCTGACCGACGAGCACCTCGCGGACGCGCTGGCGCTGGTCGACGGCGGCGACGTCCCACAGGAGGGACTGGACGACCTCCTGCGGGCGCTCGCGGCCGATCCGTCACTGAGCGCCGAGGCGGCGGTCGAACAGGAGGGCCTAGGCGGTGTCGGCGAGGACGAAGTCCGCGAGGCGGTCCGCGAGGTGGTCGAGCGCAACGCCGAACAGGTCGACGAGGAGGGGATGGGCGCGTTCTCGGCGCTGATGGGCGAGTGCATGGGCGCGCTGCGGGGGAAAGCCGATGGCGACGCCGTGAGCGACGCCCTCCGCGAGGAGATCCAGGAGCGGGCCTGAGCGATGCGAACGCGTCGCGGCCTCGGTGTCGGTGTCCTCGTCGGGACGGGGCTGTTACTGGCCGCGACGGTCGGGCTTGCGTCGCTCCCACCCCGCCCCCTGCGGAGCGCGCTCACCGTGTTACACACGCTCACGTTTAGAGTAGCGACCGACTGGCTGGCGGTCGTGGCGCTGCTCGCAGTCGCTGGACGGTTCGTCCGCACGGACGAACGAGTCTCCTGGCGGACCGTCGCCGCCCTGACCGCCGCCGTCTTCCTCGGCGGCGTCGCAGTGGAGGCGTCGCCGCTGGCCCGACTCGCTGCCGCGTCCGGGCCGGTCGATCTCGCGCCCCTCGTCGAGGAGGTCGGCCTCGCCGTCCGGCACGCGCTGTACCCGGCGGGCTTTTTCCTCGCCGTCGTCGTCGGCGGCGTGACGGTCCGGCGAGGCTCGGGCCCGGCTCGCGGGACCCGGCGGGCCCTGCCGCTCGCGTCCACCAGGGGTCGAGTGCCGAACCTGTCGGCGCGCGCGGTCACGAGAGTGCTCGTGATACTCGCGGCCGTCACCGCGGTGTCGTTCACCGTCGACCTTGGGGCGCGACTCGCGGTCGGCGTCCCGTACCCGTGGCTCGCAGTGGTCGAGGCGGGCGTCGCTGCGGTCGGTGCGGGGGTCGGCTACGCCGTCCTCGCGGGCGCGTTCCTCGGACTGGCCGTCGAGGGGGTCGGACCGCGGTCGCTGGCCGGGACGACGGCCGTCGTCTGGGTCGTGCTCGCGCTCGCGGGTGTCTTCGGTGGCATCGTGACGGCGGGCCTCGGCGTGGCGCTCGTCGGCGTCGCCGGCGTGCCGATGCCCGCCGTCGACGCGGCGGGGCTCGGTCGGTGGCCCGCACCACACTCGTGGGCGACGCTCCTCCGACTCGGGACGCTCGTCGCCGGGGGTGTCGGCCTGCTGGCCGTCCAGCGGACCGCCGAGTCGCGGTCGACTGTCCGCGACACCTCTGCCGAATCACCGGGTCGTGCCGAACGCGATCCCGGTGGGTCCGGCACTGGAACGGCTACGGACGCCAGTACGGGGGCACGAACTGGTCTCGGGGCGAGTTCGGGGAGCGGTGACGCCGGCGGGAGCGAGCGGCGATGAAGTCCGTCTCGCACACGGTCGTCTCGCTGGTCGTCGCCGGGCTGGCACTGGCGCTGACCGACCCGCCGTTTGCCGCGCCGGTCGTCGTCGCCGTCGTCCTGGTCTTCGGCGTACTGATAGACGTCGACCACTTCGTCCTCGCGGCGCGCCGGACCGGGGGCCTCGAGGCCGTGAGACGCTGTCTCAGAGACCCGCGGATCGTCTTCGTCGAACAGGAGGCGATCTTCGAGGACGGCGAGGTCGGCATGCTCGAGCGCCTCCTGAGTCACGTCGTCATCGGCGGCGTCGCCGTCCCGCTGTGCTGGCTACTCTATGGCCCATATCTCGGGCAACTCGTCGGTGCCGCAGTGTACGCCCACGTCCTCGCGGACCTCGTCGCCGATACCCGCAACGCGGTCGTCCTCGAATCCGACGACCCGCGTCTCAACTGACTCTCACTCCCGTTCGTTTTCGTCGAGTCGCCGTCTCGCCCGCCGGAGGATCCCCTGCAGGGTCGTCGCCTCCCGACCGGTCGGGTGGGCGCGCCCGGCGAACCGCCGCCAGAGCCGTCGGGCCTTGTCGCGTTTCTCCGGCGGGTGGTCGACCGCTTCGAGCAGCGAATCGAACTGCTCGTGCAGTCCCTCGACGACGCGCTCGTCGGCGCGCTGGTGGCGTGTCTCCGGATGCTGAGTCCGTTCGAGGGTCAGATCGCGACACTCGTAGAGGAGCACGGTTGCCGCCTGCCCGAGGTTCAGAACGGGGTAGTCGGCGGCGGCGGGGATCGAACACACCTGGTCCAGCCGCGCGAGTTCCTCGTTGGTGAGGCCGACCCGTTCACGGCCGAAGACGAGACAGGTCGGGGCGGCCACGTCCGCCAGCGAATCGGCCAGTTCGGCGGGTGTCCCGAACGGGTAGCGGACGTGGCTCGTCTCGTCCTCGTTCGTGACCGCCGTCGTCCCGATGGTGTGGTAGTTCGCGACGAGGTCCTCGAAGGTCACTTCGCGTGCGTTCGGGAGGACGTCCTCGCGGGCCTGTCCGGCGAACCCGTAGGCCTCGCCCTCGGGGTCGAGGTCGGGCGGGTCGACGAGCAGTAACTCGGAGAACCCGAAGTTCTTCATCGAGCGCGCGATGGTGCCGACGTTGCCGGGCGTCTCCGCGCCGACGACGGCGACCGCCGGAGCGGTCGGGTCGTCGATTTCCCCGCCGGACCGGGGGGCGTCTTCACCCGCCATCTCAGATGTCGAGGTCGCTCAGGTCGACGTCGATGGCGTCGAGTTCCTCGTCGTCCATCGCCGCGATCTCCTCCTCGATGCCCGGGAGCGCTGCTTCGGGGTCCGGTGCCTCGGGCACCTCGTCGGGAGCCTCCTCGACGTGTTCGATCCGGCCGAACGCCTCGGGGGCGCGGCCGCCCTCGACGAACCACTCGTGGAAGCGGTCGTCGAAGTCCTCGGTCCCGGCGTGGTCCCGCCCGCCAGCCTCCTGGAACCAGTAGACGAAGTCGGACTCGTGGGCGTCACAGAGGAGCACCTCGCCGCCGGGTTCGCCGTAGATGACCTGTGCCGGGCGACAGCGCTCGACCTCGTCGCGGCCGTAGAGCAGATAACAGGCGTCACAGGGCTCGCCGATGAGTCCCGAGAGCCGGAGGATGCGCTGGCGCGTCTCCGGGGGCATGTTGTCCAGCGGCCGGACCGTCCCGTCGGCGGCGAACACCTCGTCCTCGTCGAACCGCCAGCCTCGCAGTCCGATCGATACCTTGCCCATGTCCGCCGTAGCGCGTCGGCGGACAAAAACCGTCCGCGTTGCCTCCGAGAGTGTGTCATCCCGTGTCACGTTTTATGCTACTCCGGCCCGTAGCCCCGGTATGGCCGAGTTGCTGGCGTTCCTGGGGCTGGTCGCGCTGGCGGCGGTGGTCGTCGCGGCCGTCGCGGCCGCCGGCGCACTCTTGCTCAACCGGTTCGTGGACCTCTCGCCGCGGGACGCCGCGCTCCCCTCCCACTACGGCGGTGCGCTCCGGGCGGGGAGCGGCGCCGCGCCCGGACAGTGTCCCCGATGTGGGACCGACAACGACCCCGAGCGCCGGTTGTGTGCGAACTGCTCGATGCGACTGCCCGACCCCCACGGGACGCGACGGCGCGCCGACGTCAACAGCTTCCTCCGGGAGAGAGAGGGGAGTTGACCCGTGAAGGGAGAGTCGGGAGCGTCCGCGACCGCTGGGCCGAGACACAAGCGTTTTCTACGGTGGCGACGGCCTCCCGGGTAATGACAGCGTTCACCGCGACGGTCGAGGTCAGGCTCAAACGGGGCGTGCTCGACCCCGAGGCCGAGACGACGGCCCGCGCACTCGAACGACTCGGGTTCGAACTGGAGGAGTTGCGCTCGGCCGACCGCTTCGAGGTCGACATGGACGCCGCGAGTGCCGAGGATGCCCGCGAGCGAGCCACCGACATGGCCGAGCGCCTGCTCGCCAATCCCACGATCCACGACTACGACGTCAGCGTCGAAGAACGGACATGACGGTTTCGGTCAAAGCGACGGCGACGCTCTGTTCGCACACCAGGGGGTGCTCACTGTGACCGTCGCCGTCGTCCAGTTCGGCGGGAGCAACTGCGACCGCGACACCGTCCAGGCCCTCGAATCACTGGGTATCGACGCCGACCTCGTCTGGCACGAGGACGGCCTCCCCGCGGACACCTCGGGGATCGTCATCCCGGGCGGGTTCTCCTACGGCGACTACCTCCGGGCCGGCGCGATGGCCGCCCGCTCGCCGGTCATGGCGGCCGTTCGTGAGGCCGCCGACGGGGGGACGCCGGTGCTGGGGATCTGCAACGGCGCACAGATCGGCTGTGAGGCGTCGCTCACGCCCGGCGCGTTCACGACCAACGAGAGCGCACGGTTCCAGTGCGAGCGGGTCCACCTCCGCGTCGAGAACGGGGACACGCCCTGGACCCGGCGCTACGACGAGGGCGAGGTCGTCGAGTTCCCCATCGCCCACGGCGAGGGACGCTACGAGATCGACGACGACCGCCTCGCGGACCTCGAAGCCGACGACCGGGTCCTCTTCCGGTACTGCGACGACGAGGGGAACGTGACGGCCGAAGCCAACCCCAACGGGTCGAAACACAGCGTCGCCGGCGTCACCGGCGAGCGCGGTGACCACGTCGCGGTGTTGATGCCCCACCCCGAGCGCGTGACGCTCGCCGACATCGGGATCACCGACGGCCGGGGCGTCCTCCAGGCGTTCGGGGACTGAGACGGTCGGTCGTACCGAGTCCCCGGTAATTCACCTGGCAGTCCGGCGACTCACGGAAACGGCTTGCAACTGCCCGTAGAAACCACCCGTCGCTCGGAACTTCTGCGTTCACACAGGACAAGACGTCACCGGAAGTCGGCCGCGGTGAGCGTGTCGAGATACGCGACGCCGACGTACCGGCATTCGACGCGGTCGTCGAAGGCATGCTGTGCCAAGACCGTCTCCGCTGCTCGTCCCGCCGGCTTGTCGGTCGTCAGGACCACGACGTCGTCGAGCGCGGCGGCGACGACGATCAAGCCTTCCTCGAACCCGTCTGGTAAGGGACGGTCCCCGACGGATACGCGTCTGTCGCGGGGTCCCCACCGAGTTCCTCGTAGACGCGTTTCGGGATACGGAGCGTCACACCCGCCTGTCGAACCGGACGTCGAAGTCGCTGGAACTTGTCGTTGTCCGGCCCGCCACACCGGACGAAGACACCTGTGTCGGCGACGTAGACCGTCGTCATACGGTGGGGTCGGCGTACTCGACCGCGACGGGTTCCAGCGCCTGCAGGATGACCTCGGCCTCGAGCGGCGAGAGGTCGAGTTCACGGGCCGCGATCCGGTGGTTGACCGTGCCGTCGACGTACTCGCGGGCGTACTCCAGGGCGACGGCGAGCCCGTCCAGTCCGTGGCGCTCGATGTAGACGTCGATGTCCGCGTCCTCGTCGCGGCGGGCGACCGCTGCGATGAGCGACGGCGTGATCGTCCGGGTCTCGCCGTCCGTCGAAAGCGTGAGTGCGATCGCTTCCGCGTCGTACCCGTACGGGCGCTGCTCACGTGTCTTCTCCACCAGTCCGGCTGTCTCGAGGTCCCGCACGTACTCGTAGGCGGTCCCCTGCGGGATGTCGAGTTCGTCGACCGTCTCGGAGACGGTGACTGGGCCGTGTTGGATGATGTAGACGTACAGCCGAGCGAGTGCCGGCGTCTCGAGGAGGTCGGCGACCGTCTGCAGTTCCCGGATCGGCAGTCGGTCCGACCGGGACGGTGACTGTGCCATCTCGATTACGAGTTATGCGTAATTCACAATAAGGGATCCGACGACAGCGTGGCACTGGAGAGAGTCCCGTGCCGGTGGGGCCACGGACGACGTGTCGGTGGATGTCCGTATCTCGACGCCGGGAGCAGTGGCTCACCGGTCAGGTGGCAGAAAGCCCTGGGAGGGCAGTTAGAGGGCGTTACTCGTCGAACTCGTACTCGTCGTCGTCGTCGCCGCCGCGGCGGCGGAGGAGGGCGATTGACACGAGCGCGACGATCGCGATGACGGCGATGAGTTTTGCGCGGTTCATGACACATCTACAGACGTTCGCCGGGTATATAATGACACCGGCAGGATACCAGAAGGGTCAAACCGCTGATGGGCGGATAGCCAGACACGATGGCAGCGCCAGCAGTCGAGGTATCCTGTCTGCGAAAGCGATACGGTGACGTCCAGGCGCTCGAGGGGGTCTCGTTCGCGGTGGAGCGCGACGAGATATTCGGGCTCGTCGGCCCGAACGGCGCGGGGAAGACGACGACACTCCGGACGCTGGCGACGCTACTGGACCGCGACGAGGGGACCGTGACCGTCGCGGGTCACGACGTCGACGCCGAGTCCGCAGCGATCCGGAAGGCGATCCGCTATCTCCCCGAGGAGGCCGGCTCGTACGACGCGATGTCCGGCCGGCAGTTCCTGCGTTTCGTCGCCGACTTCTACGAGGGCGACAGCGACGAGATGGTCGCCCGCGGCGTCGAGATCGCCGACCTGGGCGACCGGATCGACGACAAGACCAAGGAGTACAGCAAGGGGATGGGCCGGAAACTCCTGCTCGGGAGTGCGCTGATGACCGACCCCGAACTCGCCATCCTCGACGAGCCGACCTCCGGACTGGACGTCCAGAACGCCCGCACAGTCCGGGAGGTCATCAAGGCGTTCCCCGACGCCGACCGCGGCGTCCTGCTGTCCTCGCACAACATGCTCGAAGTGGAGTTCCTCTGTGACCGCGTCGGCCTGCTCAACGACGGCGAGATCGTCCTCGAGGGCACTCCCGACGAACTGATGGCCGAGTACGACGCGGCGAATCTGGAGGACGTGTTCGTGGAGGTGGTCGCGTGAGGGGCGAGGTCGCGACCGAAGGGAGCGGCCTCGAAGACGCGAGCGGGGAGGGAAGACCCGCGAGCAGCGAGGCCGACCGGAGGGAGGCCTCGAAACGGCGAGCGGGGAACGAGACGCCCACTGGGCGTCGAGAGACCCGCGAGCGGTCGAACGCGGCCACGGAGGTGGCGGCGTGAGACCGTTCACGAGGCTGGTGTGGAAGGAGGCACGGGAACTCCTCCGGCCCCGGTACATCCTGCCGATCTTGCTGTTACCGGTCCTGTTCATCGCGATGGGACAGGGGTTCAGCGGCATCGAGGACCAGCTCGGCGACCGCCCGGAGGTCGGCGTCGTCGCCTACGACGGCGACGAGTACGGACAGGTCGTCACCGATACCCTCGAAGCGCGCGCCGATGTCGTCTACGACTCGACCGAAGCGAGTCCGCGGGAGGCGCTGAACCACACGACCGAGGCGGGCGGGTCGGCGGTGGTCGTGATACCCGAGAACTTCACCGAGCGGATACGCGACGACCGGCGGGGACAGGTCCGCCTGTACACCCGCGTCGAGAGCGTCAGTATCGTCGGCATCGCTTCCTCCTCACAGGTCGAGAGCCTGGTCTCCGAGGCGGCCCGGAACGTCACCGTCGCGGTCACGGGTGCGACCGAGACGCAACTCGACCCTGTCGAGCGGTCGCACACGACCTTCGTCAAGGGCCAGCGTATGGACGCCTCGGCGGGTGCGGTCTCGGCCGCCTTCACCTCGCAGTTCGTCTTCGTCCCCGTGATCATCATGTTCGCCATCCTCTTCTCGGGGCAGATGGTGATCAACTCGATGGCCAGCGAGAAGGAGAACAAGACCCTCGAGACGCTGCTGTCGATGCCGGTCAAGCGCCGACAGATCGTCGCTGCCAAACTCCTCGGGGGGTCGTTCATCGGCCTGATCGCGACGGCGCTGTACACCGGCGGGATCGCGTTCTCGCAACTGGGCGTCGGCGTCTCCTTCGGGGCGTCGGCCGTCACGCTCGGCGGGATCGACTACGTGCTCATCGGCGTCTCGCTGTTTTTCTCGCTGGTGGGCACGCTCGCAGTCGCGCTCGCACTCGGCGTGTTCGCCGACAGCCAGCAGGGCGCGCAGATGCTCTTGCTCCCGCTGTCGGGACTGACCATCGTCCCGATGTTCGCGACGATGTTCGCCGACGTCGACACCATGGGACTGGCGGCGAAGGCGGCGCTGCTCGCTATTCCCTTCACCCACCCGATCATCGCCCCGAAGCGCCTGCTGTTCGACGACGTGGGGCTCGTCCTCTTCGGGATCGGCTACGAGATACTCTTCGCCTTCGGAGCGGTGTATCTCGTGATCAGCCTGTTCGATTCCGACCGGCCGATCACCGGCGACGCCGGCTGGCTCGACCGACTCCTCGGGTTCGTCCAGCGCTGAGGCCGGTATCACCGCTCGGCGGTGGTTTCAAGGGGGAACGCAGGGGCGTGGAGCGTGTGACACTGTGGTCTCCAGGGGCCCCTGTGTACCTGTTCTCCGTCCTCGTACAAAAACTGCGGCCTTCCGCGGTGAAAGTGAAACAACGACACAGAGGCGACAGCGGAGTCGATCCGTGCGAGCGGGTCCGTCGTCGGTCGGGTCCGGTCGGGGGACCGACGGGCACGAGACGACCACAGAAGGCTTTTCTCGGAGACCCCTGAACGCGGGGACATGAGCGACGAGGACGCTGACGGGAACGGCTGGTCGCCGGGACGACGGGCCGCGGCGCTGGGCCTGTGGACGTGGGTCGCGTTCGCGGTCGTCGCGGGTGGGGTGTTCGTCGCCTCGGGCGCGATGCCCGACGGCTGGCCGACGGGGTATCTCGGCGGCGTGCTGGCGGTGCTCACCTCCGGGTTCGGGGAGTCCACGACGGCCGGCGGCCCGGCCTTCACCGTGGCACTCACACAGCTGGGACCGACGCTGGTGCTGTTGTTGCAGGTGACCGTCGCGACAGCACTGTGCTACCGCGGGCTGGCGGCGCTGGCCGACGGCGACCGACTCGCGCGGCAGGCAGGGCTCGCTCTTTCGTATCTGGGCGGGATCTCCGCCGTGGCGTGGGTGGTCGGCTTCCTGTGGGTCGGGGGGTCCACGCCGCTCCCGGTCGGGGGGCTGGGCGGCTCCGCGTCGGGGGCGCTGTCGTACTGGCCGGCGACGCTGGCGCTGTCGATCCCGCTGGCGGCGGCACTGGGCCGACTGCGACTCCGCGAGGCCGAGCGGGGTGAGTGGGTCCGCGACGGCTGGCTGTTCTGTTCGTGGCTACTGGGGGGTCTCGTCGTGGTCGAGGCCGCGGCGGGCGTCGACGGCATCGGGACTCTGGCACTGCGCGGCGGCGTGAGAGACGACTTCCCGCTGTTGCTGTCGGCGCTGGCGCTGTTCGTCGTGCTCGCCGTGCTGGCGAGTTTCGGGCGGGAACTCGCCTGGCCGAGTGCCGACGGCGGGTTCGCCCGGGTCGAGACGGCACCAGCGCAGACCGACGGCGGGACCGAAGGCTCCATCACGGTCCTGCTCCGCGACGTGGTCGCCGAAAGCTGGCGCGTGAAGGCCGGGCTGGCCGGGCTGGGACTGAGCGTCCTCGCGGGGGCGTTCGGACTGGCGTTCGTCGTGCCGGCCGCCGCCGCCCGGGGACCGCTCTGGGCCGTCCCGCTCGCGATGGGGGCGACTGTCCCGACGGCGCTGCTGGCCTGGGTCGTCGCGACGCTCGCCGGGAGCGGGCTCGGACTCCTCGCGACCCGCGTGGACGGCGGTCGGGTGACCGCAAGCGGTGCCTGGTTCGCCGCCACCGTCCCGCTGGTCGTCTGGTTCTACCTGACGGTCGTCGCCACCGACGCGAGTTCGACCACGCCGTTCGGACTGCCGACGGCGGTACTCGCCGCGAGCGTCGCACCGTTGGTCGGCGTCGTCGCCGCGTCGGCGCTGGCGGGACCGGCCGGCGAGAAGAGGGACGATAGTACCGACACGCTGGAGCGCTTTCTCCCGGCCGTCGGGACGGGCGCCGTCTGTGCGGCGGTCGTCGTTCTCGTCGTCGCGCAGGCGCGCGGCCTCGCCGGGATCGCCCCCTCCGGGGACCTCTGGACGGTGTTCGTCACGCGAGAACTCGTCGGGATCCTCCTCCGCTTTGGCCTCGGTGTCGGGGTGCCCGTCGTGTCGCTGTTGCTCCTCGGCGACGGGCTCCGGGAGTACGTCCGGGACGAACACTCGCGCGGCCCGGCGAAACCCGACTGGGTCGACCGATAGCGGGCCGGTATCCGAGCCCGACCTGGTTACCGGGTCAGCGGCTGGGAATAACTTCGCTCACGCTCGAGGACTGCGTCCCAGGTGCGCTCACACTCACAGGACACCTGTTCGAACACCGACGGGTCCTGGCGTTTGTCGAAGTCCTTCACCGCGCGCTGAACGCGGTCGTCACACTCGCCGCAGTTGTGGGCCCCTCGTTCGGAGCCGTGACCCACCGGGTCGGAGACGACGATCGCGTCGGCGTCGGCGGTCGCCTCGAGCACCTCACACACGGACCAGAGCCACGGCGGGCGGTAGCCGCCGTCGTGGAACAGTTCCTCGACCATCGTGTAGCGCTGGACGTTCGTCGGGTTCATCGAGACGGTGTGACACCCCTCGACGCCCGCACACTGCCGGACCGACCGCTTCATGTCCGCGACCGCCTCCGACTCGGAGAGGAAGGGCGGCTTCATGAGGAGGTAGGCCTTGACGCCCGCGTCGGCGTCGAAGTCGCCGCCCGCCGCCCGTGCTTCCGCGCAGCCCGCCTCGAAGTCGGCGAAGTCGAAGTACTTGTTGACGCAGTCGTGGCGCACGCGATCGGTGGCGGTTTCGAGGCCGACGGCGACGTCCGTGTCCAGTCCCTCGGCGAGGAAGTCCGCGAGTTTCTCCCGTTCGACGAAGTCGGGCAGCGACTCGACGACGATTCGCTCGCGGTCACCGAACCTCTCGGCGATCGCCTTGCGAGTCTGGGCGCCGACCTCACGTTCGTCGAGGAAGGATCCGGAGGTGTAGATCTTGATCAGTTCGGCCTGTTCGCCGCGCAGGTCGTCGGCGTGCTCGCGCTCGTGGTCGAGACAGGCCTCGATCTGTGCCAGCAGGTCTTCGTGGGCGACCGACCCCCCCTCGACGGACTCGGCGACGTAGCCACACATCGTACAGCCGCCGGCGCGGGCCCAGCGACAGCCGCCGGTGTTGAGAATGATGGTAAGCGAGTCGACGACCCCGCCCGGTGTGTTGTCCTCGTCGATCCAGACGCGGGTGGGCTCGCGGGGGTCGTAACTCGCGTCGTTGCGCGAGCGGATCTCGCGCATCGCCCGGTTGTGGGCGTCCATCCCCTTGCCCTGCTCGTAGACCTCGGGGCTCGGCTGACTCATTACCCGTGGTAACCGAGGCGCGGATAAAACCCCGACGGTCGGCGGGCGGTTGGGGGGAGCCAGCGTTCTCAAGCGAACAGCGCGTTCGCGTACGCGTCGGCGAGGGCGTCGACGGCCGGCAGTATCGACGGGCCGAAGTGGAAGAGAACGAACGACGTCAGGAGGATGAACGCCGTCGTGACACCGGCGGCGACCCCGAACGCGAGCGCGGCGGCGCGACCGACGCGCCGGTTCTCGGTCCCCAGGAGAAACGCGAAGCCGACGACCAGAGCGGCCGCGAGCGCGAAGAGACTGTAGGCCTGGACCACCTCGCCGGGCGAGGGCGGGAGGACGGCCGGGTCGACCAGTATCAGTCCCAGCGCGGCGGGCATCCCCAGGAGGGTCGCCGCTGCCCACCCGAGAACGGCGTCGCTGGCGTGGTCGGTGAGCACGACTCTGACGGCGCGCTGGCGGAAGACACCGTAGACCAGGAGGGGGTACAGCGGATGGAGGTACCGTACTGTCACCATGACGCGTACGGGTAAGTTGGGGAGATAGAGGGCGAGCAACAGTGCACTGGCGACGACGGCGAAGAGACCGCCGACGCCGAGTTCCCAGGAGGGGAGTGTCCGCGTGCGGAAGGCATCGACCGCATCACGGAACGGGCGGGCGACGAGTACGGCCGCGACGGGGAGCGAGGCGAGCACCGAGAGGTTCGTCCCCTCCCCGAAGAAGCGACTTCCCGGGTCGTACCCGCGGTCGCCCCACCGAAACAGGACCGCCGAGAGGCGGTCGAAATCGGTAACGGCCAGCACTGCGCCGTCGACGTAGCGGAAGAGCCCCTGCTCCAGGAGAGCGACGGCGCCCGGCGGAAAGACCGTGGCGACGATCTCGGCCGGTGAGGGGACCGGCAAAGCGACTCCGCCCGGCCGGCTACCGGTATTGCTCCCGGAACTGCCGGCCGACCCGCCTCCGTCGGCGGCCGACGGACCCGCACCCGCGTCAGACTGACGCGCTGCGAGCGCGTCTAGGGCATCGCCACTGCCGACCGAGTGGAGGAACCGCGGTGGCCTGATCGGCACCCCCGAGATCGTGAAATTCGTCACCGCAACCGGGAGGAGTGAGAGCGCGACCGCGACTGCCAGAACGCCGAGCGTCCGCACGTCGTTACGAGTGGCGGTCGGCAGGTCGACGACCGCGACGGCGAGGAAGAGCGTGAACCCCTCCGGGGCGTGGATCCACGACAGGAGGCCGGCACTCGCGTAGGCGACGGAGCGGAATCCGGCTTGACCCAGGCGGGCTTCCGCGTCGACCCCTCGGCTCCGGACGAGGCCGTAGAGCGCGAGCGTGACGAGAAACGCGGCGAACGCGTGTCGCTTGGGCACCGTCGCCCAGAACCCGACTGGCGAGGCGAGGACCGTCACCGCGCCGGCGGCGACGCCGACCCGCGTCCCGTGACGTCGCGCCAGCAGGCGGTAGAGGAGGACGCCGGTGAACGCGCCGAACAGCACCGACGTCGACTGGAGTGCGATGATCGCGGCCTCGCCAGCCGCCAGCGGTTCGAACGCGAGGTGGTTCGCCAGCAGTACGACGCTCGCGACCGCGCCGCCGACCGCGAGCCCCGTCCGGCGGTGGTCGTACCGGCGGCCGATCCTGGTCGTAACGACGACGACCAGGACGCTCCAGCCGAGGACGACGAGCCCGCGGGTCGCAATCGGTCCGAGCGCACGGGCGACCCAGTACGCCGGGAGACTGGCCGCGAGCTGGCCGTAGTTCCTGGCGTACACGAGACCGTCGTGATAGTACATCCCCGGGTAGTACTCGGCGATATCTCCCGGGGGACCGAGTGCGAGACGTCCGTCGGCGAACTGACGCAGTGCGGGGACGAACAGGTCGACGTCGTTGAAGAAGGTCCCGACGCGCCAGGTCGCGACGAGGAAGACGACGGCCGACAGGAACAGCGTTAGGCCGGTCGCGTCGCCGAAGAGTACCTCGACCGTCGTCTCGCGCCAGCGACTGCTTCGTCTCGCGATAGTCTCGCCCGGACGACCGTCGGCGGGTGTGGCGACTCCACCGTCGCGTTCAGCAGTGTCGACAGTCTCGTCGGAACCGACGGCGCCGTCGCTCACAGCGTCTCACCGGTCAACGGCGACCGCGGTAGTTCCTCGGCCCGCTCACGCATCGTACACGAGACAGTGTATTCGGGACTGATAACCGTTAGCTCCCGGTTATCGGGGGTGAAAACGTCTCCGCGACGTCGTCGGGTGGGAGGGTCACTCCGGAGACCCTTCAGGTCTCCTCGACGTGGCGCACTTCGCTGGCGATGCCCCGCGAGGATCGGACCATCTCGGGGCCGGACATCTCCGCACGGCCGACCGCGAAGGCGCTGGGACCCTCGATCACGACCTCCTCGCCCACGCGGATGTCCTCGTCGGCGTCGACGACCCCCGGTGCGAGGACGCTCCCGTGGGGCACGAAGTCGTCGATCTCGACCCGCTTCGTGGGCGCGTCGCTCGCGACCCAGCGCCGGGCACCGGCCAGGGTGAAGGCGAGCGTGCCGTAGTTGCGGGTCACGACCGCGAGTTGCTCGCCGTCGTCGTCGTGGACCTGCAGGCCCGGGTGGCTGCCCCGGATGTTGATCGCGTCGAAGAGGTCGTCGCCGGCGGCGGGGCCGAACTGGTAGTCGGCGACTGCCCGGACGGTGTTGTGCTGGCGCTGGCGCTTGCCGAAACGCAACTCGCCGTCCAGCGCGGCGTCGAGGTTGCCGAGCGACTCGGTGGTCGTGGGGTGGTCTTCGACAGTGTACTCGAATGCCGCGTCGAGCGCACGCTCGACGCGCTCGCAGATCGGTCGGTAGTCCTCCGGGACGTGAGCGATCACCCGGGGGTAGTCGTTGCGCTCGAGGTAGCGTTCGAGGACGTCCGCGACGAACTCGACCTCGTTTGCGGTCCACCGCCCCGTCACGACCGAGTCGTAGTGCTGGGCGGGGTAGGTGAGTTCGAGTTCCTGCGGGACGACGCCGATGGGCGAGGTCATCGAGACCTTGTGGGCGCGCCACCCGAGGACGTCGTGGTACTGGCCGTGGCTCTGTGACTGGCTGTATGGTTTGCGCGCCGAACACGGCACGAGCACGAGCGGGTGGTCGAAGCGGTTGGTGTACCGTTCCGTGACTCGCTGGGCGAAGCGCTGGATCTCCACCCGACGCAGGGTATCCTCGGTCGCGGCGGTGATCTCGGCGGTCCGGACGACCGGCGTCCGCTGTTCCAGGTAGCCCCACTGCTGGTCGAGTCGCCGGAAGACGGCGGTGAGCCACTGCTCGTGGCGGGCCTGCCCCTCGACGTAGTCGCGGAGGCGACCCTCGTGGATACGGCGTCTCGCAGTCTTGAGCGCCGCGGCCAGCGCCGCGACGTTGTGCCGGGCGCAGTCTTCCCGGTCGAACTCGTCGGGGGGTTGCTGACAGGCGGGACACGCACAGGGGAGTTCGTCGAGGTCGTCGAGGAAGGCGTGGCCGTCGGTCGTGAGGTAGTGGCCGTCGAGGCCACGGACGACCGCGCGGTCGGCGTCGACGAGGTCGACGCCCGCGTAGACGAGCGTCGCGACGGTCGCGGGCGTGGCGACGCCGGGCAGGTACAGCGCGGCGTCGGGCGGGACGGCCTCGCGGACGGTCGTGATAGCGTCGACGAACGCGGCGGCGTGGCCGACGAGTCCCCCTGCCCCCGAGAGGACGTAGGCGTCGACACCCAGGTCGGTCGCGGTGTCGCGCGAGACGACGGCCGCGGTCGGGAACTCGGCGTCGCGGGGGGCGTCGCGGTCGGGTGCGAACGCGTCCTGTACCTCGTCGGGCGTCCCGGCCGGCAGCGCCCGGTGGGGGAGGACCGTGAGCGTCGCGTCGTCACCCACCGGGAACTCGCGGTCGGCGACCCACTCGCTCCCGGCGTCGGCGAGTACGGGGTGGGCGACGCCCGCCTCGGGTCGCTTCCCCGTGGGGTCGCCGGAGTCTCCCGCGTCCCCGTCGGCGTCAGCGCCAGCATCGGCGTCGGTGACGAGCGCGGGGGTCGAGACCGGCGTCGACAGCCGGAGCTCGGCGCGGCGTGCGGCCCCGTCGCGCTCGTGCACCTCGAAGTAGTCGGTCACGTCACTCGCGTCGGGGGGCGCGGGAATGAGCCTGTCGGCTCGGCCTCGCGGCGATACCCGCGACGCGCCGGACAGCCAGACGGGCGGTCAGGCGACGTCGCGCCGTTCGATCACAGTCATCGTCTCGCCGTCGGACCGGACCGTCGTCTCGACCGTGATCCACCCGCCGTTTTGCTCGACCGCGAGCGCGTCGGAGAAACTGAGTTCGACGCGCTTCGTGGTCGTCTCTTCCTCGCCGGCGGCGAGCGTCCCGACGTCCTCACTGCCGGTCCAGATCGGGTCCTCGCTCGTCTCGTTGCCGGCGTAGATCCGCGTCCGGACGGTGACGTTCGACGCCTCGCTCGACTGGCGGTTGACGAGACTGGTCGTCACGTCACGACAGGTACGCCCGCACTGCTCGACCTGTTCGACTGCGAAACTGAACGGCTCGCCGGACGTGTCTGTCAGTGCCTCGTTCGGTGTGCTACTGTCACCAGCGCCACCGGACGCGGCCGGATCGACTGTCGGCGTGCTCGGGTCGACGGTCGGCGTGTCCGGCCCGACGGCTGTCTCCGGCAGCGAGACGACTCCTGCGAGGACGGCCAGGCCCGCGCCGGCGATCAGGAAACTCACCGCCGCGACTGCGAACAGGCGTCGACTCATCGGTCGACCACCCCGTGTCTGCCCGCGATGACCCGCACTCGCCGGCGCTGGTCACGTCTCGGCTCCCCGTCGAACGGCCCGCCCGGTGTCGGCTTCATACCTCCACACTGGGGACACACCCCCGTATAAACCCACCTCCGTGAGCGCGGATTGGGCTCGATTTCACCCGAGTTTGTGCCGGACGGCGACCCGACCCGTCCCGAGTCCGGTCCGTCCACCGGAAACCGACCCGGGCCCGGCACGCGGAGCGCACTCGAAGTCCACGGCGCACCCGAGACGCAGAGTGCACTCGAAACTGTCTGCGCACTCGAAGCGATCCGTCCACCCGAAACGCCCTGTCCAGGCGAAACGTGCCCTGTGGCGGACCGGAGGACGGGGCAACCGAAACGGCAGTTGAAGTGTCTCGGTCACGTAGACCGGGTATGGTGGAGTTCCCGCGGGAGGAACCGGTCGTGCTGTTCGACGGAGTGTGTAACCTCTGTAGCGGGAGCGTCCAGTTTCTGATCGAACACGACCCGGAGGCGAAACTCCGGTTCGCGCCGCTCCAGTCCGCCGTCGCCCGCGAGTTGCTGGAGGGCGTCGGCCTCCACGACTACGACTTCGACAGTATCGTCCTGGTCGAGGGAGAGGAGTACTACACGAAGTCGACGGCAGCGCTGCGGATCGCCCGCCGACTGGACCGGCCGTGGTCGCTGCTGTGGACGCTCCGGTACGTCCCGCGGGTCCTCCGCGACGCCGTCTACGACGTCGTGGCGTCCTCGCGATACGCCGTCTTCGGGAAGAAAGACCGGTGTATGGTCCCTACGCCCGACGTCCGGGACCGCTTTCTCGCCGTTGACCCGGCCGACGATTCGTCGGCCGGGTCCGACCCGGGCGTGGAGGCCGGTGTCGGAACCGAGTGATCCCGTTCGGATCCGTTGGTTACTTATCGCCAGACCGAACAGTTTTCCGGACGTGTGACAGCCGAGCGTCAGGTGCGAACGACCGTCCTCGTCGGCGGTGGCGACGCCGAAACGAGGCTGGGAGTCGCCGAGAGACTCGACGGCGGCCGACCCACACCACGCCGACCGGCTCTGTCCGGTCACTCCCCGTCGGCGGCCTCGATGGCCGACCAGACACGTTCGTTCGTCAGGGGCATATCGAGTCTGTCGACCCCGAGGGGTTCGACCGCGTCGATGGCCGCGTTGACGACGGCCGCCATCGACCCGATGGTCCCGGCCTCGCCGACGCCTTTGACACCCAGGGGATTGTTCGGCGAGGGCGTGACCGTACTGTCCCACTCGATGTCGGGGACGTCCATAGACTTGGGGATGGCGTAGTCCTGCAGCGAAGCGGTCGCGAGGTTGCCGCTCTCGTCGTACTGGCCGTCCTCGTAGAGGGTCTGACCGATGCCCTGTGCGATCCCGCCCATGATCTGGCCCTCGACGAGTTTCGGGTTGACCTGTGGCCCGACGTCGTCGACGGCGACGAAGCGTTCCAGACTCACTTCGCCCGTCCGCGGTTCGACCTCGACGACGGCGACGTGGGTCCCGAACGGTGCCGTCGACCCCTCGGGTTCGAAGTACGACGACGCCTCCAGCCCGGGTTCGACGTCCTCGGGCAGGTCGCCGGGGTCGTAGGCGGCCTCGGCGACCTCTCTGAACCCGATAGATCGGTCGGGCGCGCCCGCGACGTGGTACTCGCCGTCCTCGAACTCGACGTCCTCGGGGGCCGCTTCGAGTTCACCCGCGGCAATGAGCCGGCCCTTCTCGACGATCTTCTCGGCCGAGCGCTGGAGGACGCTCCCGGCCATCGGGAGACTGCGACTCCCCGCCGTGCCGCCGCCCTCGGTGACCTTGTCGGTGTCGCCCTCGACGACCTCGATGTCGTCGGCGGGGATGCCCAGTTCGTCGGCGACGACCTGGGCGTAACTCGTCTGGTGGCCCTGGCCGGTGTCCTGAGTCCCCGTGAGGACGACGACCTGCCCGTCGGCGTTCACTCGCACCTGCCCGCTCTCCAGGTCGCCCTCCCAGCCGCCGCAGATCTCGACGTACGAGGAGAAGCCGACGCCGAGATATTTGCCTTCGTCGCGGGCCGCTTCCTGGCGCTCCCTGAACGCGTCGTAGTCGAGCATCTCGAGGGCGCGGTCGAGGGCCTTCGCGTACTCGCCGCTGTCGTACTCCATCTCGAGGGCGGTCTCCTCGGGGAACGCCCCGGGAGCGATGAAGTTGCGCCGGCGGAACTCCGCGGGGTCGATGTCGAGTGCTCGCGCGCAGGCGCTGGCGAGGCGCTCGATGGTGTAGGCTGCCTCGGGGCGGCCCGCCCCCCGGTAGGCCGAGATCGGTGCCGTGTTCGTTATCACCCCGCGAACCGTGACGTGGGCGGCGTCGACGTCGTAGGCGCCACAGAGCATTCCGGCAGTACCCCGCGGAATGCCGATACCGCCGCCCGTCGGGTACCCACCGAGGTCGGCGTCGATCTCGCCGCGCAGTCCGAGGATCTGCCCCTCCTCGTCGAGGGCCGCTTCGATGGTCGTGTCCTGGCGTCGAGCGTGGACCATTGAGAGGAAGTCGTCGGTCCGGCGGGCCTGCCACTTCACGGGGCGGTCGAGGTCCTTGGCACACCAGGCCGCGAGCAGGTGCCCGGAGTAGGGCTGGAGTTTCGCGCCGAAGCCGCCGCCGACGTCCGGGACGCGGACGGTGATGCGGTGGCGAGGCATGTCCAGCGTCTCGGCGAGCCGTTCCTGGACGGCGTGGGGGTTCTGGCTGGAGAGTTCGACGACGAGCTGGTCGTCCGAGGGCTGGTAGCGCGCGACAGCCGCTCGCGGTTCCAGCGCCGTGGGGATCACGCGGTTGTTGCCCGTATCGAGCGAGACGATGTGGTCGGCCGACTCGAAGACGTCCTCGGTGGCCTCGGGGTCGCCGGTGTCCCACTCGTAGGCGACGTTGTCGGGCGCGAAGTCGTGGATGGTTTCGGCTTCCCCCGAGGCCGCGTCGTCCAGGTCCGTGGCCGCGTCGAGGCGGTCGTAGGAGACCTCGACGGCGTCTATCGCGTCGAACGCGGCGTAGCGCTCGCTCGCGACGACGGCCGCGACGGGCTGACCCTGGTAGCGAGCGCGGTCGTCCGCGAGGAGGGGGCGTGCGACCTCGACGTCGTCTTCGTCGGCCGCGTCGTCGCCGTCCTCGTCACGGTTCAGGTCCTCGGCGTCGAGTTCGGCCGCGGGCATCGTCCCGTCGAGCCCCGCGGCGACGAGGTCGTCGAACGTGTAGACGGCGAGTACCTCGTCCATCGCCTCCGCTCCGGTCGTGTCGATAGATTCGATGCGGGCGTGGGCATACTGGCTCCCCAGCAGCGCGAGATACCCCGTCCGCGGGTCCTGGATGTCGTCCGTGTAGCGGGCGTCGCCTGTCAGGAGGCGACGGTCCTCGCGGCGCTGGACGGCCGTGCCGACCATCTCACCCGGTCGCACTTCGTCGGCGTCGGTCGTCTCTATCCCCACGGGGACCACCCCGCGAGTCGGTGAGTTCGCCGGCCGTCGGTCCTCCCGCGGTGAACCGCGTGAGTCTGTCGCATACCCCTACTACCGGCCCGGGGGACATTAAGCGGTCAGGCTCCGGAAACCCGTTCTCCCTGTCGCGCCCGTGGGAACGTCTGTCCGACGAGACTGTCTGACCCCGCGACTTTCTGGTTGGGATAACGTTTTATGTTTCCTGCAAGTATGGCCGTGGTATGGGCTCACAAGACACGGACGCCGACAGCCCGATCTCGATCGACGTGGGAACGAACGTTTCGCGACGTTCGCTGGTCAAGCAGATCGGCGCGGCGAGTGCGGCGCTGGGGCTGGCGGGGTGTCAGACCCAGAGCGACGCGACGCCGACCAGCGGTGACGGTGACGGCGACGGGAGTGACGGCAGTGACGGTGGCGACGGCGGTGGACAGAGCGGCGGTGCCGCGCCGGACTTCGAGTTCTCCCGGCACCCCGCAGTGGCGCCGCCGGGGTGGGAACCGTCGAAGACCCAGGAGGGGTCGGGACAGAACGAGCGGACGGCGGTGTTCGTCCTCCAGAACATCGACAACCCCTTCTTCATCCCGATGACCTGCGGGTTCCACGACGCCCTCAACATCTTCGGGTGGGACGGCCAGGTGACGGGCCCGCCGGCGGACGGCGGCATCCCCGACCAGGTGAGCCTGATCAACCAGAACGTCTCGAACATGGACCCGGGCGACGTCATCGTGACGACGATCCTCAACAACGAGGCGTACAACGACGCCATCCAGAACGCGCTGGACAACGACATCGCCGTGGTCAACGGCCACTCGACGCCCGCGACCAAAGACTGGGACTACGAGTACATGATGAACGACGTCGGCTTCTCGTATCGCGACGAGCCGATGATAATCCCCCACGTCGGCATCCGCGACGCCCGCGGGGGTGCGGCGATGGCCGCCGAGGCCTACGACCGCCTCCAGGAGAAGATCCCCGACAAGGACGAGTACACCGTCCTGATCACCAACGAACTCCCCGACAACCCCTCCGTGACCCGGCGGGTCAGCGAGGACGCCGCGGACCTCGGGACGGCGGAACGCTACTTCAAGGCCCAGAGCGACCCCTCGGTGAGCCTCTACAACGACCAGATCATCAACCCGCCGGCGAGCATCGCCGACGCCCAGACGCAGATCGTCAACACGATCGCGGGCGAGGACGTCGACGGCGTCGTCTGCTCGGCGTTCTGGGGTGCGGTCGGTGCCGGGCAGGCGCTCGAGGCGGGCGAACTCGAGGGGCCGATGGTTGTCTGTGGGTTCGACCTGCTGATCCCGTTGCTCAACCAGATCGAGGCCGGCAACGTCGACTTCACCGTCGGGCAGGACCCCTACAGCCAGGGGTTCCAGAACGTCCCGCTGGCGTGGATGTACCTCGAACGCGGCATCGAGATGAAAGACCTGGAGTGGGGCGTCTCGGTCTGGGACGACGACAACGTCGACTTCGCCCTCGAACGGCGCTCCTGGGCCGGCGACGGCGGCCTCCTCCAGTGGCAGGAAGCCAACTACGACTTCCTGCAGTAACGGACCCGCCCC
>Ga0207770_100168_pt1 | contig 49702 bp, 51 predicted proteins | sample A23E2SouthBayCA_FD_187729 | JGI IMG/M metagenome (GOLD analysis project Ga0207770, IMG submission 187729) | Aerobic enrichment media microbial communities from Eden Landing Ponds, California, USA - A23 E2 (SPAdes) | ecosystem: Environmental > Aquatic > Marine > Unclassified | place: Emeryville...
TTTCCACACTCAAAAGGGTCGCCAGCGACCGGTCGGGATACGCCCCAGCGGCGATACGGAACCCGTCGCCGTGCCAGACGCCAACCCAGCCGGTAATCGACAGCGTCGCGTCGATCGCTTCGAGATCGAGTTCGGCGCTGTAGGTCCGGAGCCGCGCTCGGTCGCCGCTGTCCACGCGGACTCGTTCTCTCCGCCCGCGCTCGATGGACTCGAACCCCCTGTCGGCCAGTTCATCGGCGAAGGCTGACTGGGCCTCTGAGCGGACTGTCGGGAGAATCATCGCCGGTCCGATGCCCGGCGCAAGCGGCGGGGTAAACGATAGTGCGGTCGCGAAAAAGAACCGCCACTGGTGGTCGAGCCCGATTGCGTCCCGGACGGCCTCACGCGTCTCGGCAGCATCGTACACCTTCGTCGCCCCCTCGACGCGGGCTGTCGGTAATTGAAAGACTGTTTCGACGCTCTCGTCGACGAGCTCCCAGCCGCCATCGCGTAACTGGTCAGCGGGTACGTCCGGGTACGCGGGGTCAGTGGGCACGGGCTGGCCTCAGTGGTCGTCCTCTCGCCACTTGTGTTCGCACTCGGTGCAGGTGAAAAACCGAGTCTCGGACTCGTCGGCCGCGCGGATCTGCTTCATTTCGTAGAAGGCCCGCTCGTTGCCACACTCGGGACAGCGAGCGCCCGTCGTCGGCCCCATGTCTTCGGCATCGACCTCGGAGGTGTCGACGACTTCCGACTCCTCCTGGCCCTGCGTGGTGACGGCCATCTCCTGTTCGGCCTCGGCGTTTCGAGCCTTTTCGTAGCCGCAGCTACCACAGACCCAGCGCTCGTCGTCCGTTTTCATCATCGAACCGCATTCGTCGCAGAACTCCATTGTAGTACCACCGTTTGCTTGCCGACCGTGTTAAACACCCGGTTTCGCACGGGCCGTTCTCTCTCCGTGTTGCCGTGTAGTGTGGAACGAACAATAAAATCGGCGTGTCGACCGTCTCAGTCGTTTCGAACCCACGCCGAGCAGGCTTCCATGTCGTCCATGACTTCGCCGTGGAACGAACAGTACGGCTCGATGTCGCCGTCCTGCATCACATACTCGAAATGCCGGCAGTTCCCGCAGTAGGTGTCTGGTTCGCCCTGATGGACCGCCGTCTCGGTAATCGCATCGCGTCCCGTCGTCGCCGTACCGCCGTCAGCCGACGGCGTTGCTTCCGGGCCTGCCTCAGCTATTCTCGGGTCGAGTGTGTTCTCGGAGGGGCCGGTCTGGTCCGCTCCACTTGAGGCGGTGGTTTGCTGACCGGTGCTCGAACGAGTGTTCGCCTGACGGCCCGACTGTCGCTCCGTCGCTGTACCGCTGCCCGACTGTCGATTGGACCGCGTGCTGCGGTCAGACTGCGTGTCCCCCGTCGGTTGCCGACGGCGGCTGTTGGCCCTGCGTGTATCGTTCGAGCGCTGTCCGGTCCCGCCGTCGCTGACAGCGCCCTCGGTACCCGTCCCCGGCCGATTCGTCTGCGTCTCGACTGTGCCGTCCGGGTCCTGTCCGAAAAATCCGATGCCGCCCAGCCCCGGGAGCGTTCGGGCTTCTTCGACGAGGCGAATCGTTCCTTCCTCGGTCACCTCCATGCGTGCCGTCCCACCGGGGTCGTTTCGCGTCTTGAACGTCGCAAGCGACGCGAACAGGCACCAGAACGTCGTTACGATACCAGCGAAGTAGACGACGCCGGTAAGTAGTGCCAGCAGCGGGTCGCTGCTGGTCCAGCTGTAGGGGTACAGCGACTGGAACAGGCCGACGCCGCCCGCCGCGACACCTGTTCCGCCGAGCGCAGTCAACCGGATTCGACGACTGGCCGGCAATACCGCGAACACGCCGAGAATAACCGACGGCAGCCCGAGCCCGGCGATGATGCCGGCGACTCGCCTGGCTGCGTAAGCGTCCAGCCCGTATCTGTTTCCGACGGCGGTCGTTGCGAGTGCGATTGCCCCGACGAGTCCGGCAACACCAACGAGAAACAGAGCCGTCCCGACGAGTTGCTGGCGACGCGAGGCGACGCGTCCAACCTCCCCTTCGTACACGTCGGTGAGACTAGTCATGCAGTACACTACTGCTACATCCGATAAAACTACCCGTCAGACAGATGCATGACGCGGGCACGCGCGTACGCAGTCCGACAGATACGCGAGCCGTTCCGAAAGCACTAATCGGACCCACGGGCACTGTTCGGGTATGAGCGACGACGAAAGCGAGGACGCGGAGGAGCCGGCTGTCGAACTCGGCGACGGACCTGACGTTACCGGTGCGCCGCTTTCCCGCGTCTCGGCCCGGCTCACCTGGGGCATCGAACACAGCACTATCGTCGACCGCGAGGGTGACACGACGGTTCGGACGCCCGACGGCCCGCAGGAACTGGCAACGGTGCTTGAGGACGTCGACGTGCCGTATTTCTCCGACCGCCAGGAGTTCGAGAGTGCAGTCCGAGATGTCCTCGGGACCGGTCCTGTTCCGACCGAGTAATCTGGGTAGCGGACTTTTGTCTGGCCGGACATGGCCACATCATCTGGTCTAGCAGTGGTCCGTCTGACGACATGGGCCGTGTAGCACTGCTTTCTACGCGGCATTCCGCCATCGTATTTGAACCACAGGGTTTGATACCGTCTGTTGTGGAGACAGCGTGTGTTCCGTAGGAGGGGGATGTCTTGGAAAGAGCAAACGGCATTCGCTATCGTGGCTGTTGTTCTGTTCTTTGGCTCGTTCTACGGCGTGTTCATGCCAGTCTGGCGACGGCTCTCTGCGGAGTGAAGCACAAGAAGAGCGTCTGTGCGGTCACAGCGGGTCAGCGGTCCGACGCAGTACGGTTCGCTACCGTAGCGCCACAACACAACAGCGTACAGTTACCGCATATTTTCGAGCGCACACACTGTGTCGGAGATAATCCACTCCGTCTCACAGTCGGCGTGCTCGATACTGAGCGCGTTGAAGGTCTCTCGTCCGTCATCGACCGTTATTTCGAACGCTCGGCTACGAAGCGACTCCGGATGGGGACTCGGTGGGGACACACATCACTCTCATAGGGTGGGACCGATAAACGAGTCGATTCGCGGCGAGAGGGCCGTAACGCGCCGATTGGCCGCCGTCTGGCGATTGGTCAAGATTCGGCTCGGTCGCTCACTTCGGCTCTGCCGCGGCGCTTCCCGAACAGGTACGCGGCGACAATGAGTGCGAAGGGAACGACGAGAAACAGTCCCATCATGACGAGGAGAATGCCCAGTTCGATAGCGCCGGGCATACCGGGAAACAGGAGGAGGGCCATACCCATCGTACATCCGCCCGTCGCAAAAAGCCACCTGCCAAGCGAGCGGTGGGACTCGCTCTCACGGTGTCAGGCTTAGACGTGTGGCTCCGGCAGGAGGTCGTCGAACGCCTGCGCGTCCAGCCACTCACAGAGCCTGACAAGCTGTTCGGTCGCGGCCTCGAACATCTCCGCGCCCTTCTCGGCCGTCGCGTCCGTCTGGTCGCCCAGAACGCCGTTGTCGGTGTTATCGGCGGCGTCGTAGAAGGTCCGTGAGCCGTATTTGTTTGTCTCTGCCGCCTCGACGCTCGGAATCCCGCCGTCCCGTGCGTCTTCGAGGCGGTCGTCGTGAACCAGTTCGGAGCGCAGGTGTTGAATCATGGCCGTCTCTTTCGGCCCGCCGTGTGGCCCGTTCTGCTCGAACAGGTCGTCCACGAGGTCCGGGATGCTCTCGTCCCACATCCACTCGATAGCGTACAGCACTTCATCGTCCCGGAGCCGGCGGCCGACCTCCCGGAGGTGCTCGATATTCCCGCCGTGGGCGTTCACGTAGATGACCCGGTCGATGCCGTGGTACGCCAGATTCCGAGTGAACGATTCGACGTAGTCACGAAACACCGGCGCGTCGACCCACATCGTCCCGTTGAACTGCCTGTGATGGGGGCTCACGCCGACGTTGATCGTCGGGGTGCAGAGGTAGCCAGTCCTGTCGGCGGCTTCCCGGGCGAAGGCTTCTCCGATGAGGTGGTCGGTCGCCAGCGGGAGGTGCGGCCCGTGTTGTTCGGTCGATCCGAGCGGGACGAGCGCGAGCGACTCCGTCTCGAAATAGTCGTCGAGGTCCGGCCAGGTCTCGTCAGCGAGATACATATCACGTGCTGGAACGGGCGAGTCTTCAATCTGTGCCTCGTGACGACCGTTACGCTGGGAGTAGGCGAGGGAGGACGTGCTCAGTCGAATAGCTCGTAGACGCGAGCCTCGTACGGCGCGAGCGTCACCGTTCCCGGGTCCGTGTCGTCACAGTCGTAGTTGCCCTCGAGCAGCGTCGCATCGGCGTACTCGACCGGGAGGTCGAGGGTCTCCGTTGCGTCGTCGAAATGCAAGACGACGAGGATTCGCTCGGTTCCCGAGTCCGCCGACAACGACCGTGTGAAGGCGAAGACAGTTTCGTGGTTGGGGAGCAGGTCGGTGTAGTCCCCGTACACCAGCACGTCCCTGTCGGCGCGCAACTGGATGAGCCGCTGGTAGTAGCTGTAGACGGAATCCACATCGGCTTGCTGGTCGGCAGCGTTGATCTCTCTGTAGTTCGGATTGACCTGAATCCAGGGGTCGCCGTTGGTGAAACCGGCGTTTTTCGAGTCGTCCCATTGCATTGGCGTTCGAGCGTTGTCGCGGGTCCGGTAGCCGACGATATCTTTCACGTCATCGTACTCCTCGACCCCGTCTCGGTCGAGTAACTCTCGCGCGTGGTTGATAGCGTCCACGTCGCGGAGGTCGTCCATCGTCTCCCAGTCGGCGTTCGTCATCCCGAGTTCCTGCCCCTGATAGATGTATGGCGTGCCACGGAGCGTGAGGATGAACGTTCCGAGTAGCTTTGCGGATTCCCGGCGATAGTTCTCGGGGTCGCCGTAGCGGGAAACGCTCCGCGGCTGGTCGTGGTTCTCCCAGTACAGCGTGTTCCAGCCGTCCGCCGCCAGCCCGTCCTGCCAGCGGCCGATGATACGCTTCAGTTCCGGCAGGCTCCAGTCACCGACAGACCACCGCTCGCCGTCAGCGTAATCGAGTTTCGTGTGCTGGAAGTGAAACGCCATGTCCAGCGGGCCGTCTGTGTCGGCGTACTCGAGAGCCGATTCGACGGTGAGCTGTGGCATCTCCCCGACGGTCATCACGTCATAGTTCGATAGCACTTCCTCATCTAACGCCGTCAGGTACGACAGCATCTCCGGGCCGTCGATGAAATGCTCGGCGCCGACCCACTCGCTGTCCGGGTCGCCGTCGGGCAGCCCCTCGACTTTCGACAGAAGGTTGATGACATCCATCCGGAAGCCGTCGATGCCCTTCTCCAGCCACCACTCGATGGTGTCGAAGATGTCCGTCCGGACCGAATCGTTGCGCCAGTTCAGGTCCGGCTGTGAGGTGTCGTACAGGTGGAGGAAGTACTCGCTGCGCTCCTCGTCGTACTCCCACGCGGAGCCCCCGAAGAAGGACTCCCAGTTGTTCGGCGGCACGGGGTCGCCGTCTTCATCTGTCCCGCCCTCGCGCCAGATGTAATAGTCCTCATACTCCGGGTCGCGCTGGCGGGATTTCCGAAACCACTCGTGCTGGTCCGACGTGTGATTGACGACGAGGTCCATGACGAGCCGCATATCCCGGTTGTGGACCTCTTCAACCAGCGCTTCCCAGTCGGCCATCGTCCCGAACTCGTCGTAGATGGTCTGATAATCGCTGATGTCGTAGCCGTTGTCCTTCTGGGGAGAGTCATACACCGGGTTGAGCCAGATGACATCGACGCCGAGGTCGGCGACGTAATCCAGGCGCTCGATGATGCCCTGCAAGTCGCCGACGCCATCGCCGTCGCTGTCGTTGAAGCTCCGGGGATAGATCTGGTAGACGACTGCTTCCTTCCACCAGGCGCGCGCTGCGGTCATACACAGGGGTAGCCTGACACGTCGCTTAAATCCACGGGTTCATACAACACCCGTTGTAAACTTCTTACCCTTGCCGGGCAATGGGGGACCCAGTACCGCTACAACTCTAGCACCGTGTGTCGCGGCAGTTCGAGGTCGTAGCCGACCGCCGAAACCGTCTCAGTCGGCCAGTCGCCGGTCCCGGACAGCAGTTCGATGTCGTCGTCGGAGACGAGATACGTGTCTTCGCTCTTTGTCCCGTCGATGGTCGGGTTCCAGGCGTACCCATGTGGCAACGCGACCTCGCCCTCATGTCCAGGCGTGGCGATCCACTCACGGCCGGCGAAGCCCGTTGCGCCGCCCTGATGATGGTTCTGCCACTCACCCTCCCAGCCGACCGCGGCGTAGGCGTCCTGAATCGCGTCGAACACGTCGCCCGCTGTGCCGCCACCCTGACCGACCACCTGTGTCGCGGCCAGCGCAGTGGTCTCGACGCGGGCGGCCTTGTGGGTTCGCTCCATGAGCCACTCCGGCGGGTCGAACGCGACCGCCCGGGTGGTGCTGACGTGGAGCCCGTCTCGCTGGACGGTCACCGATATGAGCGCGTAGTCGCCGAGTTCAGTGTCAGTCGAGGTGTAATGGCGGTATAATTGCGCCCGCTCGGCGCTGCCAACGAGCACGACGGGCGTGGCGATGCCCCGGCCTTCGAGCTTCTGTCGAAGCACCGCGGTCACATCGAGTTCGGTATGCGAGGGTTCGACTTTCCGCGCGACAGCCTCGACTGCTTCAGCCGTGTCTCGCGCGAGGTCACGGCACTGCTTCATCTGGGTCTCGGTCAGCGGCTGTTGGAGTTGTGTGGCGTCGACTGACTCGAAGCCGGGGACATCGAAATCAGCCGCCGCCGGGGCCGGACTCGCATCAGCAACAGCCTCGGCCAGTGACTCCGCGTGCCAGTCGAACGTCGCAACGGTCACATCGCCGTCGAGTTCCTCGTCACGGAGCCGCGGCGCTTCGATGTTATTGGCGACGACCCGTACGCCGTCGCCGTCGTAGCCCGCGGCGGCGACGCCGATGTCACCCTCCCGGTCGACGACATTGTCGCCTCCCCCTGTGAGCCATGCGAAGGAGTTCGGTCGGGCGAACCAGACGGCTTCGAGTCCCGCTGTCCGGAGATACTGGTCGAGTCGGTCTGTGAGCGTCATACCCTGACATCCCGCCGGCCCCAGTAAAAACCAGGGACAACACGCGACAACAGGACTGGCGCCACAGGTCTCCCACAGCGGCAATTACGACACACATCTTGCTCCTATCGTGTTCGACGCCGCTCCTGACTCACTCGGCGATGCCGCTGTCAGGGTCCCGGGACTGGAGCAGCGAGTACATGACGGACTGGAAGGCGTCGCTGTCGACGGATTCTACGACATGGGTGTTCGGGTCCCCGTCGGTCACACCGCTGACGTCGACGCTGGTGTACCCGCGGGTGAGCCCGTCGCGGTCGTCCACCGCGACGTGGTACGTCGACACCGCCCCGCGGAGTTCCGGATACGCCAGCAGCGCGGCGGTGACGCTGTCCGGGAGTGCCGTCCATCCGGGGTCGTCGGGGCCCTCGCTGTTGAACGCCCGGGCCTGCTCGGTTACCGATTCGAAGAACGACGCCAGTTCAGTGTCGAACGCCGACACCGCCTCGAATTCGGAGGAGCCAAACACTGCGTCTCGAAGACACACGCCCCAGTCGACGAGCGTCACCTCGAAGGCGTTGAACACGCGTTTGGCAGCGTCGGGGTCGACCCACAGATTGAATTCCGCGGCAGGAGTGACGTTCCCCTCACAGTTGACGTTCCCGCCCATCACCCACACCTCATCGACAAGCTCCGGAAGTTCAGGCTCGCGGGCGTACGCCAGCGCCAGATTGGTCAGCGGGCCGATGCAGAGCAGCGTGATTTCACCCCGGGCCGCCCGACAGCGGTCGACAATCTCGTCGGGGCCAAACCCTGCCGCCGATTCGATATCTGTCTCCGGAAATCGGTCCCCGCCGAGGCCGTCCTCGCCGTGAATGTACGTCGCGTGTTCGAACTCCTTGAGAAGCGGCTGTCTCGCCCCTTCGTAGACGGGCACGTCGAGGGAATCGGCGAGTTCGAGCGTGTGCTTCGCGTTTTCGACCTCTCTGTCGAAGGGCACGTTGCCGGCGACGACCGTGATAGCTTCGACGGTAACTCGGTCACTGAGACAGGAAAGGAGAATCGCCTGTGTGTCGTCGCCCGCGGTGTCCGTATCGATGATGACGCGTCGCATACCCGCTCATCGCAGGGCCCATACAAATGTCTCGGGCCGCAACTGTGTGCCACATCGACACTCCGGCACTCGATAGCGACGGATGAACGACCAACCGACGCCGTGAACCGCCGGGATTACACCATTTCGAGGCGGTGTCCGCTGTCGTCACCGAGCGATTCGTACACGATACGCGCGGCAGCAATGTCCTGAATCGCGAGACCGGTCGAGTCGAAGACGCTAATCCCGGACAGGTCGTCACGGCCCGGCGCGTTCCCGACGACGATCTCGCCGAGTTCGGCGTCGATATCCGACTCGTCGATTTCGCCCGTGCTCCAGGGGACGTTTATCTCGCCGGAGTGGGTCGTCTGCTCGAAGTCGTCGATGACGAGGGTCGCCTCGCGGATGACCTCCGTGTGGAGTTCCTGCTTCCCCTCGGCGTCGGCACCCATGGCGTTGACGTGGGTGTGCTCCCCGAGGTCCTCAAGCGTGACGATGGGGTCTTCGACCGGCGTGACCGTCGACAGGACGTCACACTGGGCGGCCTCCGAAATCGTGCCTGCTCGGACGTCGAACTCGTCGCCGAAGGTGTCGATGAACCGCTGGACACGGTCGTCGTCGAGGTCGCTGACGATGACGGACTCTATCGGTCGCACCTGGGAAATGGCCTCCAGTTGCGTGTAGGACTGGACGCCAGCGCCGATGATGCCGAGCGAGGTCGCGTCCTCGACGGCGAGGTGGTCCGTCGCCACGGCGGCGGCCGCACCGGTTCGCTTCATGGTCAGTGTCGTCGCGTCCATCACCGCAAGCGGGAAGCCGCTCTCGGGGTCCGTGTACACGAGCGTCCCCATCACGGTCGGCAGGTCGAACTCGTCGGGGTTGTCTGGGTGCACGTTCACCCACTTGATGCCCGACGCTTCCCAGTCGTCCGTTTCGAGGTAGGCCGGCATCGACCGGAAGTCACCGTTGTGCTGTGGCAGGTCGATGTAGGACTTCGGCGGCATCTGCGCCGTGTCGTTTTCGTATGCGGCGAACGCGGCCTCGATGGCCGGAACGAGGTCCGCCATCTGGACGGTCGCTTCGATGTCCGTGCTGGGGACGATAGTCGTCTGGTTGTCCTGTCGTGCTGTGGAATATAGTGAATTGCTCATAGTGTTGTGAATGTATTATATCGGTTTATTTGACCGCGCGATACTGATTCAGTGGCTGCTCGGCTCTCTGTGGCACTCCTAGAACGACCCTTGAGACAGCGTCTTTCTGTGAGTGACACGGCCGCGGTGCTCGCCGTCGTCGAACGATTCGACCTTCGCGAGCACACGACAGCCAACGATATCTGCCTCGCCGTTTTCGAAGTGAAGGCGAGTCTCGCCGACCTGTGCGACCAACTCGCCGGATTCCTCGTCGAGTTCGGTGACGTACACTTCTATCTCTTCGCCCGCCTCGAACGTCGGCGTGGTCGACCTGAAGGACATCCCGGTGAGGAACTTGCTGAACATACTCATAGACGGGTCACATCCTTGGATTTGCGGTCAGTGGTGTACTCGAGCCCGAAGCCGGTCAGCGCGGAAACGAGGAATACGCCGAACAGGAACCAGCCGTGGAAGACGTACGGCCACACCTGCACGGGGTTGACAATCATCGCACTGGTGAACCACTCGTACTGTCCCGGGAGACCCTGTAGCGTCGCGAAGCCGATGAGGACGCCACCGCCCCACGGGAAGATGTATCCGAGTGCCGAGGTGTTCGCGTCGAGGATGTTCGCCCGGCGGTAGCTGTTGATATTGTACCGCTGGCCGATGCGGGCGATGTACGGCGCAATCGCGATTTCTGCCGCCGTGTTGATCGTGATCATCGAGTTGACGAGGGCGGTGCCGACCACCATCGTCGTCTCGGCCTTTCGGACGCCCGTTGCGACGTTTTCAAGCAGCCATTCCTGTATCGCTTCGAAGCCACCGCCACGGATCATAATCTCTGACCCGGCGACGATGAGCAACACGAGCACGATTAGCGGGAAGAAGCCGGCTGCACCGTTGTAGATAGAGCCGGTGACGCCGGCGTTCTCTGCCGCAACGACTTCCGCGATTGGTAGTCCGCCGGCCCAGCTCGCGGCTGCTGACGTTTCGGGAACCTTGAACAGCAACACGTCACTCAGCGGTGCGAGACCGAAGACGACGTTGAAGACAACCGCAACGATGAGTCCCCACGAGATCGCTTCGACAATGTGTCGGCCCATGACTGCCGTCACGATGACGACGAGCATGGAAATGAGATGCAGCAGTCCTGCTGGTTCGCTATTCTGAACGAACAGGTCCTGTGCTTGCTGGGAGATGTTCAGCCCGCTCATCGCGTTTCCGGCGAAGACGTACGCCGCAAGCGCCAGTACCGCCGCAACAACGGCGTATTTGAACCGCGAGGCGACGACGCCGCCAATATCAGCGTCTTGGGTCACCGCGCTCACGATCGTCGTATCGCTGACTGGCGCGAGGTTGTCCCCGAAGACGGCCCCGGAGAGAATTGCCCCGAACAGCAACACCGGGTTCGCACCGAGCAGGATACCAGCCGGGAAGAACAGCGCCGAGAAGGCGACTGCTGCGCCGTAGCCGGTTCCGATACCGGTCGTGAACAACGCTGCGAGGATGAACGTGGCGGCCGGGAACAGCGCGCCCCCGACGTCGGCCGCGTTCGCTGCCCAGACGAGCCCGCCGACGAAGCCGCCTGCCTGGAGCGTGTTCGAGAACATCCCTGCCCAGAGCCACGCGACGACCGCCGTCGCGGCGACTCGCTTCGTCATCCCATCGAAGATGGTGTTCGCGTAGTTCTTCCAGTCCCCTTTGGCGAAGAACATCCCGACGATGAGCGCCACGAGCATTCCCGCGACGAGTCCAGTCGTATCCCCGATACCGAACAGGCCACTCTGGACAATCGCCCACAGGATAAACAACCCTATGGGAATAACACTCATCCACCGTCCGCCGTAGAACTCGATTGCTTCGACATCCGGGCCGGAGATCTCCTCGATCTCTGTCCCATCGCCACTATCCGTGTCTGACATACATTCTGTGCCTCGTCAGATACACACGCAAAAGTTCATGATAATAGCTAACTCACCGGTAACAAATCATTGGAGCCGCCTCTGGTAAAGTCTCATCTCGTCACGAGCGCTGTAAATATATAAAAGTCCACTTCTACTGGATTTTGGGAGACGTATCGACCCTGTATATAGCCCAAATTGAAGGGAGAGATACTAATTTCATGCACATTTCTGCAAAATATAACTCATAGTAATCAGACACCCAATAGACATCATATTCTGGAATAATATTCACCGAATCTGTTCCACTATGACCGGACTTTTTTATATCGGTATCAAGTTCACAGTAGTATGGATAGCTCTAGCGGTCGTCGTCTCCAGACGACCGAAACCTCCCTCGCAATCATCGATGCGGTAAACGAGCTGGGGGAGGCTCGAATGAGTGAGCTTGCGGACCGGCTGGACCTCTCGACGAGCACCATTCACGTCCACCTCAAGACACTTCTAGACCAGGAGTATCTGGTCAAACGAGGCGAGCAGTACCGACTCGGCATGAAGCTGTTCCACCTCGGGGAAGGCGCTCGAACCCGGAACGAGTGGTACGAGGTCGCCCGTCGCAAAACACACGAACTCGCCGATAGCTGTGGTGAGGAGGTCACGTTTGCCATCGAAGAGTACGGGCGTGCGATAACGCTGTTCAACGTCGTCGCTAACGTCCCGTCGAAAGGGTTCCAGGTGGGCCGGTACTACTACCTGCACAACTCGGCAGTCGGGAAGGCGATCCTCGCCGCGTTGCCGGAGACCCGAGTCAACGAGATTCTCGACCGGTGGGGACTGCCCGCTGAGACCGAGTACACGGTCACCGACCGAGAAACGCTTCTGGAAGACATCGCCCGCACGGAAGAGCGCGGGTACTCGGTGAACGACCAGGAGGCAGTCGAGGGGCTTCGGTCGGTCGGCGTGCCGGTCACCGCCCCACACGGCGGCGTTCTCGGCGCACTCGACATCTCCGGCCCGCTGTATCGGCTGCCGCCGAACGATGAACTCGCATCGATGCTGCAGGACGTTGTCGATGAACTGGAGTCGGAACTCGGGGTACAGTAGCGCTCAGTCGCGCCTGTCGTCACAAGCGAGGAGCAGCTGTGTGACGCCGATTCTGTGACCACAGACGTGCCAAATCAACGTACGGCCTGCGCGGCTCTACTGCCATCAGTCTCGGTCAGTGCCGCTGGGACCGAGAAGCGTGGCCTCGACTTTCCGGAGATGTTCGTGAAACGTCGTCTTCGCGATACCGAGTTCGTCGGCTAGCTCACTCCCGCTTACCGCTCTCGGGTAGTCGTAATAGCCGCGTTTGCGGGCTAGTTCGAACACTTCGCGCTGCCTGTCGGAAAGTTGCCGGACAGCCAGTCCGTCCCGCTCCCTGCTACCGGTGGTCGCCGACGTGATCTGTGTGACGGTTATCGTCGCGTCCTTCTGTGCGCACACGGCGTCGAGTTTCTCCTGTATCGTCGCTCGCGATTCGTCGATAGCGACTGTCCAGTACTCGGTTCCGTCGCGGATTCGGATCGGCTCCTGATTCATGAACCCGTGTGAGACCAGCGCGTCGTGGATGCTCTCTTCGGGGCCGTATTCGACGAGGAGCGTCCGCGTCGCTTTGTTTACCGGTGCTGATATCCCGCCGAAACTACGGCGGGTATCCATTTCCGTGACTGCATGAGTGTGGTCCGACGCTCGGGTCGCCGCAACGAGCGCCTCGACCGCGGCTGCCGACTCAGCGTATGCGACGACGTGGGCCTTGACCTTCCCGTCGACTAAGTACGCAGCGTTGACCAGCAGTCTGGCCGCAGTGGCCGCCGTCACTTCCCGCATCCAGCAGTCAGGATGCTCCAGTTCGAGCGTCAACTGGAGGCCGCCGCTGGACGGAGCAGCGGTCATATCGGAGCTGTCAGTGTCCATTCTTTCTGGGTTCTGGGACGTGGTCTCGCTCGCCTGTTCTCGCTCTCATTACGGGTTGTCGTCCTCCACCGACGGTAACGATACCACACATGTAAGGCTCTGGTTTGTCAGTCACGGCCGCGGTGTGCATTAGTATGGACTTGCGGCGAAAATACGACGAAGACACGCCCGCCATTGTACTCGCAGAGGGGGAGTTCGGACACCCGGAAGGGAAGACGGCCAACGGTATCGTTATGCACGGAGAGCTGTTCGACGTGCAAGCCGTCGTGGACTCGACATGTCCAAGCTCCTACGCCGGCGCGGCTCTCGATTGGTCGGCTGCTGACGACGTGCCGGTCGTCGAAACCGTCACCGAAGCGCTGAATCAGGCTCCGGACGCGGCCGTCCTTGTCATCGGTGTCGCGCCCGCTGGCGGTGACCTTCCAGAAGCGTGGGTTGAGGCCATCCAGCGCGCGATGGAGCGCGGCTGTGATGTTGTCTCTGGCCTGCATGTCTTCCTGAGTGAGCGCCCAGTCTGGACCGAGCGCGCCCAGCAACACGGTGTCGACCTCGTTGATGTCCGGAAACCACCGTCCGTATCTGACCTGACCCTTGGTGATGGTCGCGGGGACGAGGCCGACGCAGATGTCGTCCTGACGATGGGGACCGACTGTGCGGTCGGGAAGCGAACGACCACCTTCGAACTGTACCGTGCGGCGACCGAGGCCGGACTTGACGCCGGCTGGGTCGCAACGGGTCAGACCGGCATCCTCGTCGGCGCGGACCGCGGTGTCGTCATCGACCGGGTTCCGGCTGACTTCGTCTCGGGCGTCGTCGAGGACATGGTGCTCGATGTCGCAAGGGACCACGATATCGTGTTCGTCGAAGGACAGGCCGCCCTCACGCACACCGCATACGGTGGCGTGACGCTTGGGTTGCTCCACGGAGCGGCCCCCGATGCAGTCGTGCTAGCCGACGACCCCTCGCGGAAGGCCCGGTCCCACTTCGACGACCTCACCGTGGCCGGCGTCGAGGCCGAACGCCGCGCAATTACCGACCTCACAGAAACGACAGTCGCCGCCCTCTCCACGTGGGGCGACCCGGAGGCGGAAACCGCCAGAACAGGGCTTCCGGCGGCGAACATCTACGACGATGACGGCCCGGAGACACTCCTTGCGGCCGTTCTGGGGGCGCTATGACTCGTATCGAGCGCGTCTCCGCCGAACCGCTTGAGCACGAACTGGATGAGCCGTTCGAAATCTCACTCGGAACCCGAGAGAAAGCACGGAATCTAGTCGTCGCAGTGGAGACTGACTCAGGTATTGTCGGCCACGGGGAAGGGTCCCCGTTACCGCCAGTGACTGGCGAGACGCAGGCAGCTGCCGTGGCGACTGCTCGGTCGGTAACGTCGATGCTTGAGGGGGCTCCACTCGCTGACTACCGCGAACTTGTCGGCGAGGTGCGGGCCGCAGTGCCCGGAGCGGTTTCGGCGCTGTTTGCTGTCGAGACGGCACTGCTCGACGCCTATTGTCGCGACCGCGGTATCCCGCTCTCGGAACTGTTCGGCGGCGCGCCGGCCTCAGTTACCACCGACATCACCGTTCCGATAGTCACGCCTGGCGCGGCAGCCGAACGAGCCACGCGTGCCGCAACTGCGGGCTTCGACCACATCAAGATCAAGACCGGCGGGGCCATCGACGACGACGTTGCCCGAACGGTTGCGGTCGCGGACGCTGCACCCGACGCGACGATTACGGTGGACGCGAATCAGGGCTGGACGCCGAAGGCCACAGAGCAGTTTGTCGACGAGGTGACGGCGGCCGGGGTTGACCTCGCCCTAGTCGAACAGCCGACGCCGAAGGACGATATCCGCGGTCTCGCGAGGACCCGCGACAGACTCTCGGTCCCCGTCGCCGCGGACGAGGCCGTATTCACGCCGGCGGATGCGACCGCTGTGGTTCGTGATGGGGCCGCCGACGTGATCAACGTCAAACTCGGAAAATCAGGGCTCCTCGGGGCAGCTGCGATTGCGGCCATCGCTGAGGCCGCTTCCCTCGATTGTATGCTCGGCTGTATGCTCGAAGGCGCAACCGGGATTGCGACGAGTGCCCACCTTGCCGCTGGGCTCAGTGCCTTCGACTACGTCGACCTCGACGGCCACCTGTTGTTTGAGGAGTGCCCGCCATCGATGTCGTCCGGCCCGCGTATCGATATCGACGGGCCGGGACACGGCGTTTCACCGCCGGCGGCTGTGTCAGAGGCGACTGAGAACTGAAGCTGCGTGGCTCGATTTCACACGCAAAATAGCGTCCGAGCGCTTACTCTGCGGACTCTGCTGCCTCTTCGACGTCGGGACTGTCCTCGGACGTATCGCTGCTAGTCGCTCCGTCTGTATCTCCGTCGTCGGTTGTCGCACTGTCCACAGTGGCAGGGTTGTCGTCGGCTGTATCGGCCGCCGGCTCGGTATCGTCAGAATCGCTCCGTTCGATGGCTGGCTCCGTAGTGTCAGTGTCAGCTTCGAGCGATTCGGCCATCTCCGCCATCGCTGCAGCGGACTCGTCCGGCCGGTCTAGCACTGTCTCAGTGTGCATCCGCATCTCCTCGCTGGCCCGGATTGTTCCGTCCACCGTCGCGTTCTCGTGGAGTTCGACGGTCGTCCCGGAGATGTCGCCCCAGACCTTCGCGCCCGGGCCGACGCGGACGGTGCCGCTGCGGGTCGTTACATCCCCTTTGATCTCCGTGCCCCGGCCGACCACGATATCGTCTTTCGCGCGCAGGCTCCCGAAGACGACCGTATCACGGCCGACTTCGAGGGACTTCGCGCGGATGTTGCCGTGGAGTCGGCAGTCGTCGCCGACCGTCGCCGGCGTCGAGACGCGCCAGGCGTCGTCCGAGACGCTCGCACCGCGTGGAATCAGAACCGGGTCGTGCTCGTCACTCCCGTCGTCTAACATCTCGTCGATTACCTCTTCGGCCGCGTCTTCCTCGCCGATGCGGAGGAGCTGTGAGAGGTAGACGAACAGGAAGACGATGGTCGGCATCGGGTTGCGGATGACGATCCAGCCGTTCGCCTCGAACCCGTTCTCGATGTCCACGTCGTCGCCGATATCCAGGTCGCCAGCGACACGGAGTTCGCCGCCGATATGTACCCGTTCGCCGATGTAGGCGTCCTCGCCGACGAGCACGTTGTCCGCCACGTCGCACCACATATCGAGCCGACAGTCACCTTCGGCTTCAATGTGGCCGCCAAAGCGGACTCGCTCGTCGGCGATGACTGTCCGCCCGCGCACGCCGAACTCCACGGTCGACTGGCCGCCGACGATGACGTCACCGTCGGTCACCAGGTCGTGTTCCTCGACAGTCGTCCCGTCAGGAATGTCGAGTTCGGACAGCGGGTCGGAGCCGAGAGGCACGGTTTCTATAGCGGTTTCGTTCATATTAAACCCTCATGACGTGCATGACGGGCGTCTGACGCGGGTCAGACGGGAACGGCATCGCCGCGGTTTCGCGCTGGCGGCACAGTCAGTGGCGGGGTATCGAATCTCGACGATAGGGGAACGTGACAGCTGAGCGGCCATAACGAACTAATTCGCTGCTACAGTGACTCCAGTATGTTACTCGAACGCCGCCACCTCTCGCTTGCACTTGTGGTGCTATTGATAGCATCCGCTGGCTGTAGCGGGCTGTTCGGCTCTGAAACGGGCACGGGCATATCTGAGACACCGACCTCGGCTGATGCCAACGGCCCCGCACCCGGTTCGTCCGGCTTCGACGCGGGGGCCATCGAACGTGGACACTTTGAGACGCTGTCGAACTCGTCGTTTACCACCTCGCTGTCGTTCCAGCTTTCGACAGTCCGGGACGGGAAGAACCGGTCGGTGTTCATCAACCGAACCGTCGCTATCGACCGTGAGAGCGACCGGTCGCTGGCCAGCGGTGAACTGGTGCAGGCCAGCGGTGACACGCTGGCAACGACGACCTACACCGCCGACGGAACTACCGCTGAGCGGCGAGTCCTCGCCCGCGGTGAGGAGGAGATGACGGACTACCGCTCCGCATCACCGCCGTACGACGGGCCGGTCCAGCCGGTCAACGAAAGCAGCGTCATCGACCGCTCACTGCTCCAGTCGCTCGGGTCGGACATCAACTGGACCTACGCCGGAACCGAGACGGTTAACGGTGACAGCGTCTCGCGGTTCGAAGCGACCGGGAGCAACGTCACTGGCTTCGCGGCCGACAACGCTGTCTCGACGAACGTCTCGGCCAACGGGACGACGGACACGGCCAGTGCAACGGTTCTCGTTGATGGGGACGGCGTCGTCCGGTCGTTCCAGTACCGGGTGACCACCGAGCGGGACGGCCAGCCGGTGACGGTGACGCTGTCGCTCTCTGTCTCGCAGGTCGACGACACCACCGTTGCGGAACCGGACTGGCTGGCGAACGCGTAGCGCCGGTAACCGACGGCAAAGACTACAGCGACTGCCCGGCGCTGAACTGTCTGGCGACCCACTCTGCACTGTCGAGCGTCTCGACGCTGTGCTGCAGGCGCGAAAGCCGGTCACTGGTTTCAGCTTCGTCCAGTTCCAACGCCCGCTCGATGGCGTCCGCAATCGCCTCGATGTCGTGTGGATTGACCGTCAGCGCGCCGTCGAGATGGGTCGCCGCGCCAGCTAGTTCGCTCAACACGAGCGCCCCATCGCCATCGGTACAGGCGACCGGGTACTCGTGGGCGACGAGGTTCATCCCGTCGCGGTGGGGCGTCACGACCGCGACCTCTGCGGCCCGGTACAGCCCGGCGAGCGTCTCGTTGTCGAGGTTGGCCTCGGTGTAGACGATGGGTTGCCAGTCGTCGGTTCCGAACCGGTCGTTGACGCGTTCGATGGCGTCGACGACGTCCGCTCGGTACCGTCGGTAGGCGGCGATTCCCTCCCGTGTTCGGCTCGCCTTCTGCACGTACGTGAATTCTCCTCGCAGGTCCGGCCGCCGGTCCCAGAGGTGTGCCAACGCCTCAATCCGCTCGGGGATGCCCTTCGAGTAGTCAAGCCGTTCGACGCCGAGCGCGAGACGGATTGACGTGTCCGAGCGGCTGCCGCCCAGTACGGTATCTCGGACACTGCCCACGTCGGCAGTCCGTGCCCGGTCCCGAACTCCCTCGACATCGATACCCAGTGGATTCGCAATGACTCGTGTCGTGTCGCCGGCGCGAGTAACTGTCCCGCTGTCCGTGTCGACGGTCGCCGCAGGGAACGCGCTGTCGACGCAGTGCAGGAACTGCTCGGCGTACCCTGCCGTGTGAAAACCGATGATGTCGCAGGCCAGCAATCCGTCAAGCAGCGCGTCGCTGTGGGGGCAGTGCCGGAACACCGACGGCGCGGGCCAGGGGATATGCCAGAACTGCAACAACGTCGCATCTGGCCGTCGCTCCCGGACCAGTCTGGGCGCGAGCGTTAGGTGGTAGTCTTGGAACCAGACCGGCTGGCCCGCATCGGCGACCGTATCGACGGCCTCAGCAAACTGCTCGTTGACGGCGCGGTACTGCTCCCAGTAGGCCGGCTCCGCCCATATCCGACCCGTATCCTCGTGGCAGAGCGGCCAGAGCACCTGGTTGGCGTAGCCGTAGTAATAGCCCTGCACCGCCGCGTCGGAGAGCGGGACGCGTTTCAGGTCGTACGCGGGGTCCGATGGCGGTACTTCCACGATGCCTTCGTCGGCGACGGCCATGTCAGCGTCGCCGCTACCCCAGGCGACCCAGGTACCGCCCCGTGACTGCATCACCGGGTCGAGTGCGCTTGTCAGGCCACCGGCTGCGGACTGGACCTGTATCTCGCCGTCGCCGTCCTGCTCGTGGCTATACGGTTCGCGGTTCGAGACGACCACGAGCGAGTCCGGAACTGCATCGTTCTGCGCGTTTCCTGACACTCCCGGGCCCATTTGCCGCTGGTAAGGACTGCCCCGTCTTGAGGCTGTCGTGGAGCGCTGGCGTAGCGACATAGCGTAACAAGTCATCGCTGCCTGTGAAGCCCGCCATCTGTGTCTGACGGTAAGAGAAAACTTATACCGGAGGCCTCGAAAGAAAAGGGTGAAAGCCGAAAGGGCACCCGGGTAGGGGTACACGGACGTGCCATTTCGGCTCAACTCGGTTTATCTGGACACGAATTCGGCAGTGACAGCTACGCTGTGGGGCATTTGTGTGTGAGTGTGATGTGACTGGCTCGGTGAACAAGACAGAAACACGTCCCCCGCGTAGTGCGTGACGAGAAATGGAATTTCGCACCTGGGAACCAGTGTACGAGGCTATCCTCGACGACTTCGGCTACCCTCGTGACGGCGACGAGCGCGCCTGTGACCGCTTCGTCGAACTGCTCGGTGACGACAGGACGTACGACCCGGCGAGTCTTGGACTCGACGGTGCAACGGTCGCCGTCGCCGGGGCCGGCCCGTCGCTCGAATCCGAGGCCGACCGGGCAGCCGACGCCGATGTGGTCCTCGCGGCCTCCACGGCCGCCGACCGCCTCCGAGCGGAAGGCGTCGCCATTGACTGCATGGTCACGGATCTGGACAAAAACGCCGACACCGGGCGGGAACTGACAGCTGCCGGGACACCAGTCGTCGCCCACGCTCACGGTGACAACATCCCCGCACTGGAAACACACATTCCGGCCTACGACAGCGAGTTCGTTGTGCCGACGACACAGGCGGCCCCTGCCTCGCCGGTCCGCAACTACGGCGGCTTCACTGATGGCGACCGTGCTGCGTTCTTCGCGGACCACTTCGGTGCTGCCTCGCTGGTGTTCCCCGGCTGGGACTTCGAGGACCCGTCTGTGACGACCGAAAAGCGCCAGAAACTCCGCTGGGCCGAACGCCTGCTGCGCTGGCTGGAACAGCGCCGCGGCGAGCGATTCGACGTGCTTGACGGCCGACGCGACGATATTGAGCCGGTCGCTACCGACTGAAACCGACTCGCAGACTCAGGGCGCTAACACGTCGATGGTCGTGTCGATAGTGTCTCGTTCTGCAGCGCGGGGGAACGAGATGTTGATTGCGTCCACGCCATCGATGTCCTCGAACTGTGCGATGCGGTCGCGACAGTCCTCGGGCGTGCCGGCAACGGCAATGCTGTCCAGTAGCTCGTCGCTGATGGCATCGACGGCGGCCCCCTTGTTGCCCGACCCCCACTGCTCAGCGATTTCGTAGGCGGTGTCCTCGTATCCCTGCCGGGCCAGCGCGTCGCGGTAGAAGGTCCCCATCCCGCCGATGTAGAAGGCCACGTGCTGACGGGCCAGTTCCCGGGCCTGCTCCCGGTCGTCCATCGCACAGCAGGTCAGCGACAGCGTCACCCGCTGGTCGGCGCGGTCGCGGTCGCCGAGGTCCGCGCCGTGCTCGAAGTCTTCCAGCCGGTCCCGCAAGCCGTCCGCGGTCAGCATGAGTGCGTGCCAGCCGTCGGCGAAGCGACCGGCGAGTTCGACTGATTTCGGCCCGAGACCGCCGGCGTCTACGGGCGGCGTGGGTTCGGGCGGTTCACAGCGCAGTCGGAATCCAGACAGCGAAAAGATGTCCCCGTCGTAGTCGACCGTTTCCCCGGAGAGCACCAGTTTCATGATGTCGACGGTCTCCCGCGTGTACTTGAGCGGGCTCTCGAACTCACGGCCGTGCCAGCCCTCGATGACGATAGGCCCGGACGGTCCGACGCCGGCGCGGAAACGACCATCCGAGACATCCTGCAGTGTCGCTGCGGTCTGGCCGAGCAGCGCCGGTGACCGCGAATACACATTCAGAATCGAGGAGCCGAGGCCGACTGTCGACGTGTGTTCGGCGATGCTGGTCAGCGTCGTCACCGCGTCCCGCCCCCACGTCTCCGGGAGCCAGACCCGGTCGTAGCCGCGGTCCTCGGCCAACTGGCTCATGCCGACGAGCGTGTCGACCGACGGCTGTGCCGCGACCGGGAGATACACGTCTCGCGCTGTCATCTGTCGGCCTCCATGCGTCGAGCGGTAGTCGGGCGGACTCCTGTTAGCGACTGGAATGTATGTACCTGAGACATGGCTCGCAGTGCGGCCGCACGGGAGATAAAGCCACGTGAGTGGGGGAGTGTCGCCCGTTGTCCGCGGTTTATTCACAGGGTGGTGATCGGGTCGGGAGTGTCTCGCGCTGGGTACTGGCGACGCGACGACAGCCGAAATGTATATTATCTGTCCTCAATTCTCGGCGAGTGAACCCGTGAATCCCTATGCCCTCCTCGGAGCCGCGATTGTGTCCGAACTGCTCGGGACAACGTCGCTGAAACTCTCGGAAGGCTTCTCACGCCCTGTCCCCAGCCTCGGGGTCGTCGTCGGCTACGGCCTGGCGTTCTATCTGGTGTCGCTGACGCTTGAAGACCTCCCCATCGGCGTTGTCTACGGCACTTGGGCCGCGCTGGGAATCGTCGGTGTGGCCGCAATCGGAATTGTCGTGTTCGACGAGCCTATCGACCTCCCCGGTGCTGTCGGCATCCTGCTCATCATCATCGGTGTGTACTGTGTCAACGTCCTCTCGGAGATGTCTGCGCACTGAGCGGGACCCGGTCACGACACGCCCAGCGTCGAGAGCGCGCCCGTGCCTGACGGCTGTGTGCCTGACTCGGCGACCGGCTATATGAGGCACCCGGTTCTACGGGTGCCTATGCCGTTCGACCCGGACCGCGTGACGACGATCACATTCGACTCGTACAGCACCATCGTCGACGTTGAGGCCGCCCAGAAAGCCCTCGCCGACCGGGTAGACGACCCCCAACCGGTATCCCGGCTCTGGCGCTCCCGCTCGCTGGCGTACACGTTCCTCGCGAACCAGATTGACGCTTACAAGCCGTTCTACGAGATGAACCGCGATGCGCTCCAGTACGCAGTAGATGCTCACGGTGTCGACATCACGACCGAAGAGCGCGACGAGATTCTCGCAGTCTATCACGAACTCGACGTGTTCGACGACGTTCGCGACGGCATGAACAAACTCTACGACGCCGGCTACGACCTCTATGTCGTCTCGAACGGCAACCCCGAGATGCTCGACTCCATGGTTGAGTTCGCCGGTATCGGCGGCCTGCTCGAAGACACCGTCAGCGCCGACGAGATCCAGACGTTCAAGCCAGCAGCAGAGCTGTACCGTCACGCAGCAGAGAGAACGGGGACCGAGATCGAGGAGATTGCCCACGTCACTGCGGGCTATTTCGACGTGTACGGGGCGATGCACGCCGGGATGCAGGGTGTCTGGGTGAACCGCGACGACGGGCCGTGGGACGCTTTCGCCGGCCAGCCAGACCTCACTATCGGGTCGTTCCACGATCTTCACGACGAACTGACCTGAGGAGTCGAACCGGTATATTATGGTTCCGGTTTGGCGGGTTTATGAAGGGAGGCAGAACGCCCTGTTCGGAATCACTGTCCGTACCCGGCGTAGAATTGCTAGAAAACCAATGGAGTCGATCGGAGCGGCACTCTCGGCCGAACAGCCTTCGAGTGAGAGCGAGGATAGCCGTTCGGTCAGGAGACGTGTTGGAGGTGGCTCGAGGAAACTGTCCCAATCAGAACAGTCGCTCAATCAGGTCCTCATCCGTGTCTCACCGCTCACAGTGGTGGGTGAAGCTATTCGCCGTCAAGCGCGTGTATCCACTTTCTCGGATCAACATAGCAAGCTACCAGTCCGACAATTCAGATCACTACCCGCGCATAAGCTTCAACACTTCGTCGACGACATCGGTTTCGACGGCGAGAATATACTGCTCCTCAGCCTTCAGAACCGTATCAGCTCCCGCGAGTTCCGTTCGGTCCGCCGTCGAGATCAGCAGGCTGCCGGACGGAAGCGCAATTTCGTCGAGACGACGCCCCGCCACAGGAGCGGACGGGGCGACGGTCACCTTGATGATATCGAGGTCTGCGGTCGGATAGACGAGTGTCCGGATGTCTTCCCCGGTCAGGATATCAGCCGCGTGGTCCCCACCGAGATATTCGGGTAGCAGCGTTGCGTCGACGACTTCATCGTACTCATGATCCGCCTCCGTCTCCGCTCTCGCGATGGTCCGAATCGAGGGCGCGTACTGCTGGGCTTCCATGCAGATGGCGAGGTTCGTGCCCGGTTCGTCGGTGAGCGCTGCGATAGCGTCGGCCTCGGTCAGGTCGGCCTGTTGCAGAATCGACGGTCGCGTGGCGTCACCGTGGATGACCGGCCCGATATACGCATCTGACAGCGCCTCGACGCGCTCCTCGTCGGACTCGATCAGCAGTACGTCGTGACCCTGATCGACGAGGTTTTCGGCGGTCTGTTTCCCGACGCGGCCGCCGCCGGCGATGACGAATCGCTTTGTCTGGGCCATTAACCTACTGTTGACAACGTGCCATCTTCAATGCCCCGACAGTTCCAACCGACTGAGAACACAGTCGGCCGTACTGGGGGCCAGTCAGCAGAAGCTTTTATCAAATCCCCTCACAGTTCTTACAATAGAAGAACTAACCCCGGTACTCAAATGGACCGAATAGAGTACATACAGCGTATGATGGACGGCGCGCCGATTACAAACAGGATGCATGAGTAAGAGCCAGACGCGGTCGCCCGAAGCTGAACTTGGGCTACTTGACGCGACGATGATCGGGATGGGTGCGATGATCGGGGCCGGTATTTTCGTGTTAACGGGGTTGGCTGCCGAAATCGCTGGACCAGCCGCGATCCTCGTTTTCGCACTGAACGGCGTCGTGACGGCATTCACGGGACTTTCCTACGCGGAGCTTGCCGCCTCGATTCCGAAGAGCGGCGGTGGCTACGCGTTCGTGCGGGAGATATTCGACGACTTCGCCTCGTTCATCATGGGCTGGATGCTCTGGTTCGCCTACATGATTGCGGGGGCACTGTATGCCCTGGGCTTTGCGCCGAACTTTCTCGAACTGTTGCACGTCTACGACGTGGTCCCGTCACCGGACGAGATCGGCGCTGTTGCAGTTCCGGTCATTGATGTCGGGCTCCCACCGGCCTTTTTGCTGGCGTTTATCGCGGTTCTGGGCCTCGTGGCGCTCAACGCCGTCTCGACGGCTGCCAGCGGTAGTGTCGAGACGATTTTCACAATCATCAAAGTCTCCATTCTGGTCGTGTTCGTCGCGTTCGGGCTCACTTCACCGATGTTTTCAGGGGCCGAATTTCAGCCGCTGTTTCCGGAAGGGAGTGGAGCGGCTGCCGTCTTGCCGGCGATGGGACTCACTTTCATCGCTTTCGAGGGATACGACCTCATCACCACTGTCACGGAGGAAGTACAGAACCCGCGGGAAAACATCCCCAAAGCGATTTTTATTAGCCTCGCTGTGACTGTCGTCGTCTATCTGGCCGTTGTGACAGTCGCCATCGGGACGCTCGGGGCCGAGGGACTCGCCGACGCTGGCGAAGCCGGCATCGCCACGGCAGCAACATCGTTCATGCCGACCGGGTTACCGATTATCCAGAACGGTGGGGCACTCATCGTCTTTGGCGCTGTGTTCTCGACGCTCACTGCCCTCAACGCCGTCGTTATCGCGTCGTCACGCGTCGCGTTCTCGATGGGGCGTGAAGGGCAGTTACTCCCCTCGATTGGCCAGATACACCACCGCTACGGGACGCCGTTCGTCGCCATCCTCACCAGTGCCATCGTGATGCTTGGCTCAGTCGCACTGCCGACACAGAGCGCCGGCAATATGTCGAGCCTCTTCTTCCTGCTCTCGTTTATTATCGTCAACGTCGCGGTCATCAGACTCCGCAGGGAACGACCGAACATGAACCGGCCGTACGAGATGCCGTTCTACCCGGCACCGCCGATAATCGGTATCGCACTCAATCTGATTCTGACGGGGGTGCTGATAGAGTTCCTGCTCCGGACGGATCCACTGGCACTGGGACTCAGCGTCGCATGGATCTTGCTCGGCGCAGTCGTGTATTTCGCCCTCAAACGGATAAGACAGCAATCAGACCGTGAACAAGCGACTGCCGTCAGCGAAATAAAACCCGAGGCTGAAGACTAACTCATGACCCGAACACTCGATATTATCATCGCAGGCGGTGGACGCGTCGGTTTCCAGACAGCCGAGATACTCGCCGACCGCGGTCACGATGTGACGATTATCGAACGCGACGAGCGGATGGTTTCGGATATCGCCGATCAGTGGGTAGCGACGGTTATCCAGGGTGACGCGACGAATCCGGACATCATAGAACAGGCAGGCATCGAGCGAGCGGACGCAATTGCCGCGCTCACAGGTGAAACCGGACTGAACCTTGCGGTCTGTTTAGCTGCTGCGGAGCTGACGCCCAACATCCGAACGATTGCACGCATCGACCGCACAGCCGGTGAGGCGTACACCCGATTTGTCGACGCGGTGGTCTTTCCCGAACGAGCCGGTGCGAGGGTGGCAGCAAACGAAATCTTGGGGAGCGATGTCCAGACGCTTGCCGACGTGACTGGCACCCTCGATATCATGCTCGTCCGCGTTACTGACGGCGCTCCGGCCGCCGGAAAAGCACTCACAGACGTCCGCTTTCCCGAAGGCACCGTCGTTGTGTCCGACGATAACGGTGAGCGGATCGCCCGTGCCGACACGACCCTGACACCGGGGAGCCGCTACGTTATCGCCGTTGAACCTGATGTCGTCGATGAGGTACTGAACTTGATGCGCGGCTAGTGACCCGCAGTCAGCCTTCCCTCATCGCTGCGCGCTCCGTGTGATACGCTCTTTTCCACGGACAGCCGCGGGCAGTCGGGATGCGACGCAGGAGTGCGTGAAAATTTGTCGCTGCAGTACGACCAGCCGCGGCACTTAGACGCGCCGGGATAGCGAGGTCCGTAGTTCGCCGGCAAGCTCCCGGTGCCCGTCTTCGGCGAGGCTGTCGGTGACGACCTTCAGCGCAGCCGCGGAGCCGCCGACGTAGAGACTCCCGCCGTCTTTCTCGACCACCACTACATCAGTCACTTCGGCGACGGCCCGGAGGCTTGCCCGGGCGTCGTCGGTCACATCCCCGAGCAGGAACGTGAGTGTCGCGCCGTCGTCGGTCCCGCCGGCGACCGTCTCGCCGAGCGCCTGATGACGCGCCACTTCCCGCAGCGTCACGTCGGTCAGTTCCGCCACGGTGGGACCGGAGTCGGTCTCCGGTCGTGTCGTCCGCTCGTCACCGAGCGCGTCGGCCACTTTGACCACGTCGTGGGTTTCACGAGTGTCGTGGGTTCGGATGATGTGTGCGCCGCGTTCGGCTTCCATCGTCGCCGCGGCCAGTGATACGGCGAGCTGGTTCTCCGTCTCGGGCTGGTCGGCCAGATCGCCGAGGAAGTCCTCGCGGTTGGTGGCGGTGAGCATCGGCCGGTCGAAGGCGCGGAACTCCCGGAGGCGGCGGAACATCTCCCAGTTGTCCTCGAACTCCTTGCCGTCGTACCAGCCGCCGAATGCCGGGTCGATGATGGTCCTGTCCGTGAACCCGTCCCGCTGGAGCGCCTCGAAGATGTCGTCGATGGTTTTCAGCGCACCGGGACTGGCCAGGTCCGGCGGACTGGCCATCTTGACGACCGGCATATCGTGGTCTTCGACGACACCTTTCATCTCCGGGTCGGCGAAGCCACACACGTCGTTGATAAGGTCGAAACCGTGGCCGATCGCTTCCTCGGCCACCTCAGCATAGCGCGTTTCGAGCGACAGCGGCACGTCGGCGTCGAGTTCGTCGACGAGCGGCGCGACCTCTTCGAGCCGGTCTTTCTCCATCTCGACCGGTTTGGACTCGTATTTGGGGTTCGCTGACTGGAGGCCGACATCAATGATGTCCGCGCCGGCGGGGACGAGGTTCTCCTCGATAGCCTCGGCGGCTTCCGCGGGGTCCAGATACACGCTCGGCTTGTACCCGGAGTTCGAACTCATGTTCAGCACGCTCATGACGCGTGTCGGGTGACCATCGCCCACCGGGAGGCCGTCGATTTCGACCGTTCGCATACCGCTCTCTGAGGACTGTGGATACAAAGGTCTCGCGGCATCGGCGAAACGGCAACGCCACGCGACATATCACTGATACAGAACCACCGAGTTTTTATATTCATGCATGAATTGTACGGGATGGGTGGGGAGTTAATGATCAGATTCGATCTCGATTCGTTCGAGGCTGTAACACAGCAGCTGATGGCTGCGGAGTCCGAGCGGGAGATCTGTGAGATCGCAATGTCCGGAGTTTCGTCTGTGTTCGACGTGCCACTCGGAGCGCTGTGGCTGTATGATAGCGACGCTTCGGAACTGCAGTTGGCTGCGTCGACGGAGCGGGCGGACGAGGTGTTCGACCGGCCGGTGACGTACCGACCCGGCAACAGCCTCTCGTGGGAGGCGTTCGAGCAGGACGATGTCCAGACGTACTCCGAACTCGACGACGAGCGAAGCCAGTACAACGAAAACTCCCCCGTCAGTAGCGAGATCATTCTGCCGCTCGCCGAGTACGGGGTTATCAACATCGGGTCGCTGACCCCAGTTACATTCGACGATGAAACGGTTCGACTCGCGCGGATGTACGCAACGCACGTTCAGGCGGCACTGCAGAAAGCCGAGCGCGAGCACGACCTCCGCGTCCAGCGCGACCGGATGGAACAGCTCATTGGCGTCGTTTCACACGATCTCAGAAACCCGCTTCACGTTGTCGAGGGGCGACTCGAACTCGTTCGAGAGACCGGCGACCTGTCCCATCTCGACGATGCGGCGGAAGGCGTGGCTCGCATGGAATCGCTCATCGATGACCTGCTGACCCTCGCAAAGAAGGGATATGCGGTCGAAGACCGAACAACGATTTCACTTGACACCATTGTCGAACGGACGTGGGAGATGGCCAGAACAGCCGACGCAACGCTGAAGATCGAAGGGTCCGCCCCGGTGTTCGGTGACCAGAACCGCCTCAAACAGGTGTTCGAGAACCTCTTTCGGAACGCGGCGGACCACGCTGGCGATGACGTGATCGTCTGGGTCGGTCCGCTTGTCGGCGACGGGGCAGCCGAGAGAGACAGTGCGAACGAGCGAGGTGAGGGCCGAGTGACAGGTTTCTACGTCGCTGACGACGGACCGGGTATTCCAGCCGACAAACTGAACGATGTTCTCTCGGTCGACGCCTTCTCAGGCAGTAACAACGGCCTCGGCCTGTCTATCGTTGCCCAGATCACCGACGCCCACGGCTGGGACATCTCGGTGTCTGAGAGCAGGGCCGGCGGCGCACGATTCGAAGTGACCGACGGGACGAAACCAGTCTCACCGTTTCACTCTTGGTAGCACGGAACTGGCGACTGACAGCGTCTGAACTGGGTGCCAGTGCTGTCCGTGGTGGGATTGACAGATTTATTTGGTCGCCCACTGTATGGTAAGTCAGTGCAGACCCCGGAACAGGACATCGAAGCCGTGCTCAAAGAGTCAGGCCCGGAGTACGAGGGGTTCCAGTTCGAGACCCCGGGTGGGGGCCACCAGAGCGATGTCTACATGGTAACGCTGCGCCACAACGGCGAGGCGTACGAGGTGGTCGTGAAGTTCAAGCCACAGGGCGATGTCCCGTTTGCCGTCGAACCCTGTCTCCACGACTTCGTCGCCGGCCGGACCGATGTCCCTGTTCCACGCATCCTTGTCTACGAGGACAACCCCGACGCCGATGTCCCGCCGTATTTCGTCACCGAGCGTATCCACGGCGAGAATCTGGCCGAGGAGTTCGCCGGGATTTCGACTGCGGACCGACGGCGGGTGCTGGCCCAGTCCGGCCGGATACTCGGCGATATGCACTCCGAGATCGGGTTCGAGGCGTTCGGTCGGCTCACGCTTCATGACGACCGGATCATCGTGAGTGACTGGATGGGCAACTGGCAGGAGTACTTCGAGAGTCTCACCAGATCCCACCTGTCCCACCTCGATGGGACGCCCTTCGAGGACATGACAGACCGGGCGTGGGACTGTATCGAACCGGCCCTGAGTATGGTGCCCGAAGACGGCGTTCCGCGGCTGGTACACGACGATTTCAGGCCGGCAAATCTGATGTTCGAGCAGACGGAGGAATCGCCGATTACAGCTGTCCTCGACTGGCAGGACGTACTCGCGGCGCTACCGGAGTACAACCTCGCACAGACCGAGTTCCTCTTCATCGACTCGTCGTTTCAGGACCCGAAACTGCGCGAATCGCTCCGAACGGTGTTCCACGAGGGATATCAGGAGATGCGCCCGATGGAGTTCGACGAGGGCTACGAGCAGCGACGGCCCCTCTACCAGCTCTCGACGCTCCTGTGGCGGATGGCCGGCTTCGAGGCCGTCTTCGACGACAAGTCAGGCCTTGCCGCCGCTCGGGCCGAAGCCCAGTACCGCCAGCAGTTCGAGCGGCTCGTCGAGGAGATACAGACGAATTAGGCCGTTTCGGGCGGTTGGCCGCTGTCGACAAGCTCCCACACGGACTCCCAGTCGAGTGTCGTCTGTGCGCCGGATGACTGCGCTGCGAGTGCGCCACAGGCGTTGGCGACTGCGAGCGCACGCTCCGGGTCAGTCTCCTGTGCGCTGGCGAGCAGATACCCGGCAGCGAACGCGTCGCCCGCGCCTGCAGTGTCCACAGACTCTATTGGATACCCAGCGTTCGTGACCGTTTGGTCGCCGATGTGGGCCGTTGCGCCGCAGTCCCCGTGCTTGACCACAACTGTCGGCACTGTCTCGAAGAGCCCGCTGTCTCTGGCGTGGTCGGCCTCCCGGTCGTTGCAAAACAGGATCTCCGCATGTGAGAGCACCGATGAGTAATCGCGGTATGGAAGCCGCCGGCCGGGGTCGAAGCTCACCGGAACATCCGCGGCCGCGGCGTCGCGTGCGAGCGTCGCAGCCGTCGTCGGATTTTGGCCGGTCAGGTGGAGGTGGTCGGCCTCGGCTAGGGTCTCGGCCGGGAGGTCCGACGCGTTGAACGCCTCGTTGGCCCCGTCGTTTCCAAGCACCGCGACATCGCCGTTCTCGTCCACGATGAGGTATTTCACGGCCGTCGCCTCGTCCGACTCGATCAGCAACGTCTCGACGCCGGTGGCTGCCAGTTCGCGCCGGGCCATGGTGCCGTGGTCGTCCCGGCCGACGCTACCGAGGACTAGCGGGTCCGCATCAAGTCCGGCCAGTGCGACGGCCGCGTTCGATGCGCTCCCCCCGCTAGACTGTGACCGGTCAGTGATGCGCCCCTCGCCGTCGGGCTTTGGAAGGTGGTCGACGTGGAGCGTCACGTCCCAGTTGACGTGGCCGGCACAGATGACGCGCATATCCACGGCTGGGAGGGGCGCTATCATAGCAGTTTCCCACTGCGGTCTATGCAGCATATTTAACACTGACCGGAACGGACCGGCGCACATGGTAACGGTCCCCGATAGCGTCCTCCCAATGAGTTGTCGGACCAGCATACGATTACTACAGCCAGAGGTGACTGCGTGATGCGTCACGGTGTGGCTGTACTCGCCTGCTTGGTCATCGTCGGCTCGCTTCCGCTGTCAGTCGCCGGCGCGAGCGTCAACGCATCGATATCAACCGTTGACGTGTCGCCGTCATCGCCAGCGCCGGGCGAAACCGTCACGTTCGACACGACTGTCCGGAATCTTGAGAGCAGCGATGCCCCGCTCGAAATCAACGATATTGCAATCCGGAAGTCGGGCGGCAGAGGAATCACAGAGTACGAACGCGTCTCGGACCTTGGCTCAATTTCGCCGGGCAGCACACTGGAAGTACCCCTGACCGCCTCGTTTGATTCGGCTGGAAGCAAGGACCTCCGCGTCATCGTGTACGGCCGTGACCGCGGGACTGGCGACAACGTCGAACTCAAATATCCGGTCCAGTTGAACGTTCAGGAGCGGCACCCGCAGATGGATATCACGGCTGACGACTCTGTCGCCGGCGTTGAGTCGACCGGGGAGGTCACCGTCGCAAACGGGCTCGACACCCAGATAACGAACGTTGAGATTGTCGTCGAAGGCGATGGCGTCAAGATGACAAACAGTCGGACAGTCCGGTCAAGCGTCGCAGAGAACGGCTCGATTACAGCCCCGTTCCGGTTCCGACCCGAATCTGCCGGCGAACACTCACTGACCGCAACGATTAGCTACACTGTTGACGGAGACACTACCCGTAGCACGACACGGACGACAGTCATCGATTCGGACCCGCTACGGAACAGTGTGGAACTCGATACGACTGCGGTCGGCAGCGGCACTGACCGCGCGTTGCGGGTCGCGGTCTCGAACGGGGCCAACGCTCCGCTCTCGGATGTCATGATTAGTGCAACGTCGGAGAACGCGTCGTTCCAGCGTGTCCTGCTTGAGAACATCTCAGCGAGTACGACCCGACAGGTGCGACTGAACGCTACGATGGACGAACCCCGTGCGGATGTCACTGTCACGGCCAACTACGAACTCGGGACTGAAACGGAGCAGATGACGACTGAAACGACGCTCCGATCCGTCCCGGGAACGATCGACCTCACCGGTCTGGACGTGATCCGACAGGGGGGACGCCTCCAGATTTCAGGGAGTGCAAGCAACGTCGGGTCGACGGATGCGGACAGCGTCCTCGTCAGCGTCGTCAACACTGAGAGCGTCACTCCGGCGACCCCGAACCGGGATTACTTCGTCGGCACGGTCCCGGCCAGTGACTTCGTCTCCTTCGACGTGTACGCCCAGACGACGGGGAATGTCACGTCGGTACCGCTGGAGGTGACCTACCTCGTCGACGACACGCGGAAGCGACAGACGTTCGACGTGGATATCGACCGGATGGGCGCTTCAGCACAGCAAGCGGGCCAGGACGACGACAGCGGGGGCGGTGACCAGAACAGCATGCTGCCGGTGTTCATCGCCGGCGGCCTGGCACTACTCGTCGTCGTCGGTGTCCTCGTGCGCCGCTATCGCCGCGGTGACGACGATATCGAGGTATGACGGTTATCGACGCACAGGGACTGGTCAAGCGCTACCGGACCGGCGGCCAGACCCTCTACGCACTCGCGGGTATCGACTTCACCCTCGAAGCCGGCGAGTTCGTCTCGATTATGGGCCCCAGCGGCAGTGGCAAGACGACCCTGCTTAACATCCTTGGACTGCTAGATACGCCGACAGAGGGGACCGTCCTGCTTGAGGGGCAGGACGTGACCGGCCTCGGCGACAGCAAGCGGACCGCGCTCCGCAAGCAAACGATAGGGTTCGTGTTCCAGCACTTCTATCTCCTGCCGACGTTGACTGCTGTCGAGAACGTCGAAGTACCACTGCTGTTGGACAGTGACCCGAAAGTCAAAAAACGGGCCAGAACGCTCTTAGAGCGGCTTGGGCTCGGTGACCGACTGGGCCACAAGCCCGACGAACTCTCCGGCGGCCAGAAGCAACGCGTCGCCATCGCTCGCTCGCTCATCAACAGCCCGAAGGTCGTTCTCGCCGACGAACCGACGGGTAACCTCGACAGCGAAACCGGGCGGCAGATACTCGACGAGTTCCAACGCATCGCCGACGAGGACGACGTGGCAATCGTCGCAGTCACCCACGACGACCTGGTCAACGAATACGTCGACCGGACCGTCCATCTGGTCGACGGCACCATCGGGAGGGAACGAAAAAATGGCGGGTAGGTTCTTCCCGGCCGCGCTGATGGCGCGGCGCAACCTCACGCGAACGAAGATGCGGTCGTTGCTGGCGTCGCTGGGTATCGTCATCGGCGTCGTTGCCATCGCTTCGCTGGGGATGTTCGGCGTCGCGCTCCAGTACTCGTTTACCCAGAACCTCGGCAACGTCGGAAACCAGCTCACGGTGTATCCGAACTCCGGCGAAAACATCACTGAACTCACCGAACGAGATATACGCTCGATCCGCCGGGAGGCGAGCCCGACAGCAACTGTCTCACCGGTGAAGACCCGCGTGGAGCCGGTGTCGTACAACCGCGAGGACGCAGTCAGGGAAACAATATACGGCGTTGAGAACCCGGCGGAGTTGTACGAGGCCAAGGAGGGGCGGGTATCGCCGTTCCGGTCCGGTGCGCTTGTCGGGTCGAACGTCGCGGAGGAGCACGACCTGCATCCCGGGAGCCAGATCACCGTCAACGGGACCAGTGTCCGTATCCGGGCTGTGCTCGAAGAAGGTGACCCGTTCTCTTCGACGAACCCCGACAACCGAATCATCATGCCGGCGACGTCGTTCAGCCAGCGTGGCTACTCGGAAGTGTACGTTATCGAGTCGACCGGGACACGGGCCAACGAGACGGCAATGGGGATCCGCGACGCGCTCAACGACCGTGAGGAGCGGGTCTTCGTGCAGGAACTGGGCTCGCTCGTCGACACCATCGAAGAGCAGTTCCAGATCATCAACACCGTCCTCGCCGGCATCGCATCGATTTCGCTGCTCGTGGCCGGCATCTCGATTCTCAACGTCATGCTGATGTCCACTGTCGAACGCCGGGAGGAAATCGGCGTCCTCAGAGCTGTCGGCTATCAGAAGCGGGATGTCCTCAAAGTGATGCTGATGGAAGCGACGCTGCTTGGGTTCCTCGGTGGCGTCGCTGGTGTCATTCTGAGCCTCGGTGCCGGGCTGGCGATAAACCACTACGCCGTCGGTGACGCGATGGCCGTCTTCAGGCTACCGAACGCCTGGTACGTCGGTGCGGCGTTCTCCTTCGGGGTGCTGACGAGTATCGTCAGCGGGCTGTATCCGGCCTGGAAAGCAGCGAGCGAAGAACCAGTCGACGCGCTGCGCGGTTAAATCGTCGCGTCGACGCCCGGTTCCAGCAGCGGGTCGGTCCGGTCGACCGACAGGGAGTCGAACTGTGCGAGCCAATCTTCGTCGCCGCGCTCGAAAGCCTCTAGCGCGTCGCCGACAGTGTAGGTCCGTTTCTCGTCCGAGCACGGGAATACGCCCTCCAGGTGGTCACCGTCGTAAATCGCCAGCGAGACGACCGGGAACACAACCACGTCGTCGACGCGGTCCATCCCGACGTAGCTTCGGTTCCGCCGCTCGAACGCCGGTTCGAGCGAGTGGCCGTTCTGGCCCGCCCAGTCTGTAAACTCCTCGTAGGTCCGGATGGCTTCCGACCGCTTGTCCTCCGCCATCGTCCTGATCCGCTGCCACTCACCGGCGACCATCGACTCGCTGAACACGCCGTTGGCCTCCAGTCGCTTCACCCGATTGAGCACCTGCTGTTGTGCGTCGAACGTGCCGTACGTATCTCCACGAAGATACAGTTCTGCCCGAAGATGTGTGTCTCCTGTCATAGCTTTCTCATCGCTAGCTTCTCCAGAGACCCTCAAAACTCTTTCCCAGACTTATGTGCTAACACACAGCACGAACTATATTCGAGGATCATTGGTTTGAGGCGCTCTATATCCATAATATAGGGTATTCACCTGACTATAGAATACCCTTATACTATTAGTACATCAACAATTATATTCCTCTTGGGTCGATGTTAGTTTCGATGTCTGTCGAACAAACGTACGGTGTGTCTCTTCCAGTTTAGACGGCAAATTCACAAATTTATAAGAAAGTAAATAGTTGTCTTCCGGGTGCCTTGGTGTTCAAGCATTCCCGTGACGGACAGTTCGAGATCGCGCTGGTCGGAGTTCCACAGTTCTTGGTCGACCCCGCACCCGATATGGTCGCCAGATGTGTCTGCTACATTTGCCGGTTCAGGGGCCGCCGCGTGCGAGAATGTTCGATAGCTGCCGAAATCAAAGCCCACCTTCGTCGAAATCCAGTCAACGGTGCACCGTGAGCAGACTCCTGTCGGTCGCTCAGCCCGCGCTGCTCGCGGGTCGCTCCATGCACGGCTTCACCGATTCAGGTTCGAAGCGCAGCGTGTCCCGCACCCTTCGCTTGGTATTCGAGAGCCCGCACCACGTTCGGACTCTCGCTACTCGTTCGCTACAAAACAGTTGACAGCTCGCAGTCGAGACTGCTCACCGATTCAATCGTCTGCGTGCGCTTCCGCACCACTCGCAACAACGTCAATCTCGCCGGCATCCAGCTCCTCTTCGATTTCCCGGGCGGCCTGCACCATGTTCTCCATCTTCCCGCGGGCGACCTCACGGGGCAGGAGCTTCACGCCACAGTCCGGCGAAACGGTGAGTCGCTCCGGGGGCACGACTTCCAGCCCCTTCTTGATGTTCTCCTTGATTTCCGCAACGGACTCGACCTCTGCGGTGTGGGCGTCCAGCACGCCCATGGCGAAGTCCTTCGTGAACTCGTGCTCTTTGAACACGTCGAGCTGGTCGTAGTCGCCGTTTGCGAGTTCCAGATCGTACTCGTGGACCGGGTAGTCCAGAATTTCGGGGTAGATGCGCGAGTAGTCGCCGTAACAGACGTGCAGGCCCAGACGCACGTCGTCAGGGATCTCGTCGACAATGCGTTCCAGACACTCGCCGACGATGGCGTGGTCGTCCGGCGTCGTGGCCAGTGCCGGCTCGTCGATCTGGATGTATCGAGCGCCAGCCTCGACCAGCGCCTCGATCTCCTCGTTGACGAGGTCGGCCAGTTCGTAGGCCAACTGCTCCTCGCTGTCGTACACTTCGTTGAACGACCAGTTGGCGAGCGTGTACGGCCCTGTAATCGGAACCTTGACGGGCCGTTCGGCGACCTCGTCAGTAAACTCGAACTCCTCGACGAGCCACTGCTCGCCGTACTCGACCTCGTCGGCGACGCTCGGCTTGTCGAAGTAGTTGTGGCCCCACACCTTCACACGGCCGTTGAACTCGTAGCCGTCGATGCGGTGGGCGAAGTACTCCACCATCTCGTTGCGGCGCATCTCGCCGTCACAGATGACGTCGAGGCCCGCACGCTCGTGCTCGTGGGTGATGAGCCGCGAGGCGTCGTCTTTCGATTCCTCCCACTCGTCCTCGCTGAAGTCGGCGTCCTCGTCCTCGAACAGCTCGCGGGCACGGTCGTGCCACTTGGGCTTGGGGTAGGAGCCGACGACGGTCGTCAGCAGGAAGTGGTCGTTCGGGTGATCCGCCGGTTTGAACTGGTCTCGTGGTCCTGTCATCGTTATGCCTCCGCCGCTTCCAGATCCGCGGCGTTTGCGAGCGCTTCGAGCTTATCTTCGAACTTGTTCACCGGGAGATAGAACGTTTCCGTGTTCGCCGTCGCGTAGACGGTGTCGTAAGCAGTGTTGGTCTGCTGCTCGAACCAGTCGATTCGGTCCCGGATCGTTTCGGGCGACTCGACGAGCGTGTTCTGGCCGTCGACGACGCCAAGCGCCACGTCGTCCTTGGTGCCGTACTCCTGCACGTTGTAGACGGTCTGGTCGTGGTTCGCAACAAGGTCGAAGCCGATGGCGTCCACGTCGGCGTCCATCAGGTGCGCGTAGGCCTTCTCCTCGATTGCGCCCCAGTAAGTGTGAGCGACGACCTCGGCGTCGGCGGCTGAGGCGACGGCGTCAATTGCTTCGGCGGCGCGCTCGTCCTCGCCGTCGGCGGGTGCGTTCTCGACCAGCGACGGCTCAAGCAGGAACAGCGTCTCGACATCCGGGAACGCGTTCACTTCCTCGACGAGGAAGTCGGCGATAGCATCGAGGAACGCGGCGTCGTCACCGTAGTGCTCGTCTGTCGCGAGGTCCGCAAGCGAGTACGGCCCGGGGAGTACGGCCTGAAGGCCGTTGTCGACGTGCTCGGCGGCCGCGCCGAGGTCTGCGGCAACGTCGCCGCCGTCAGCACTCAGGTCGCCCTGTACGACCGGCTCTCGGTAGAAATTGTTGTTGTCGTAGTAGCGGACGATGCCTTTCGTCTCCACGCTGTCGTGGACTGCAAGCGGGTGCGCGAGCATGTCGTCCCAGCGGAGTTGGCCCTCGACCACGCGGTCGAGCCCGGCGTCCTGCTGGATGGTGATGACGTCCTCGCGGGCCTTGTCGTAGGCCGCGACAACCTCACCGGATTCGTCGCCCGAGATGAGGTCAGTCTTCTGATGGCCCTTCAGATCTGCCAGTTCGTCCTTGGCCCAGTCCGGGAGCGGAAAGAGCCCAGGGGTCGTGGCGATTACCTGTGTCATTGCCAAGGAGTAGTCAATGACGGGCTTTAATATTTCCTATTCACTAAAATGCTTAACAGTAATCAATCTCGATAGAACCGCAGGACGACGAGGGCCTCGTATGGGTGTTTCTCACTCGCAAGCTGCTCGCTCGCCAGCCCGTGTTCGCTCGCGTACGCTCGCACTGCAGCCGGGTCCGTGAGACTGCTGACGAGCATGAGTGCTTCGCCGCCCGGAGCCAGCACGCGCTCGACAGTTTCGAGAAACGGGTCGACGAGTCGCCGTCCGTCGTCGCCACCCGACAGTGCGTGCTCCATCCAGTCGTCCCACTCCTGTTCGGGCGGCGTCGGCAGGTACGGTGGATTGAACGCGACAAGGTCGAAGGCGTCCGCCCGGAACGGCTCGACGAGGTCGCCGCGAACGACCGGGACGCCGTTCTCGGCCGCCTCTCGACAGGCCAGCGGGCTCACGTCGACGCCCACCGGCCGTGCCCCGCCGTCGGCGAGCGTCGCGGCGACATAGCCGGAGCCCGTCCCCACATCGAGGACGGTATCGCCCGCCTCGACTCGCTCGCGGGCCGTCCGGGCCAGCAGGTCCGAATCCTCCGCTGGCTGGTACACCGACTCGACGCCCCGCTGGTCGGCCAGCGAGGGGCGGCTGCCGGAACCGTCGCCCCCGTCGCCGCTGTCGTTCGCCTCTTCACCCATCTCAGGCCTCCGGCTGCCCGACCTCGTACGCGAGTGTCGCCAGCGTGGCGAAGTCGGCCGGCGTGAGCTTCCCGGCGCGGGCGCTCATGCGGTCCTCGTCGGCGGCCTCGACCACCGCGTCAGGGTCGCCCAGCCCGGAGATGTGGGCCGTGTTGCGGACGGCGTTGCGCATCGTCTTCCGGCGCTGGGTGAACACTGCCTTCAGGAAGTCCATGAAGAAGTCGTCGCTGGGGACGGTGTAATCCGGGGTCCGCGGCATCGTCCGGACGAGCGCACTCGTCACACGAGGCTGGGGGTCGAACGCTTCCGGCGGCACCGTCTCGACGACCTCCACGTCGGCGTAGTGGCCTGCCGTAACCGACAGCCGCCCATAGTCGTCCGTCGCCGGGTCGGCGGCCATCCGCTCGGCGAACTCCTGCTGGAACATCAACAGAAGCGGGCGCTGTTCCGGCAGCAACCGAAACGCGATCTCCGAGGATGCGCCGTAGGGTAAATTCGAGATGCTGGCGGTGAAATCGGGTACGTCAACTTCAAGCGCGTCACCCTCGACGATAGTGAGCCGGTCCGCCGCGACCTCCTCGGTAAATTCCTCGCGGAGATGGGCCGCGAAGTCCGGGTCGCGCTCGACTGCAGTCACCCGCTCGGCCGTTGCGAGCAGGCGGTCGGTCAGCGCACCCGGGCCTGCGCCGATCTCCAGAACGTGCGAGAGGTCTATGTCCGCATCAGTCGCGTATTCCGGAATTCGGTCCAGTACCCGGTCGTCGACGAGGAAGTGCTGGTCCTGCCGGGTGTCGGCCCGTTTGCCGGCCCGCCGGACAAGCGCGTCGGGGTCCCGAGTCCCTGTCTCAGTCGTAGTCATTAGCGAGCCGTAGCGGGTCGCGGTAGAAAAGGGTCGCCTTGTGCTGGTGGCCCTACCCTAGCTGCTTGCAGCCGACAGTGTTACGAGGACTGTTCCTCGCGCCGGACGAACAGTCGGTACTTCAGGTCGTCATCCTGTAGCTCTTCGAGTATCCGCTCGACAAGCGTCTCCTTGGGGCTGTGGAGGCCGCTGACGCGCTCTTCGAGGTCTTCGAAGCTCTCGAAGGGTTTTCGCTTTCGCTCGTCGAGAATCGTGTTCCGGAGTTTCTTCCCGATGCCCGGCAGGAGGTTCAACTGGTGGAGTCGAAGCGTGATCGGCTGGGCGTCGTTGTAGAAGTCGACGAAGCGCTGTTCGTTCGCCTCGACAACCTCCTCGACGGCGTAGTCGAGCTCCGAGCGGGCACCGCTCGGAATATCCTCGAACTCGACTTCCGTCACGCGACCGAACTCTGTCAGATCAATGCGGTCACCGAACGCGATATCGGCATCCTTGTCCGCAAGCTGCAGCTCGTAAATGTAGAACTCATCGATGTCGAGCGCGTACGCGAGCGGCTCCTTCTGGTGCTGTGGCCGGTCGTCTCCAGGCCGCCCGTGCGGGAGGACATCGAGGACAGCCGCCATCATAGTGTCGCCGCCGCTCTCCGATTCAGTCATGTCAGGCAGTACGAGCACAGCACACTTAATGCCGGTGGATGCCCCCAACCGCTTCACGGGACGCCGTCGCTCTCTTCATGTTCGGTTCGACGGCAGCGGAAAGCGACCACTGTTCGCGTGGCTGGTCGTTGTCGAAATCAGAGAAAGAGCGGCGGCAGCCGAACTGACGGCGTCGTTACGCGTACTGCTTGACGATGTTGATTATCTCGTCGAGTTCGTCGCCGTCGAGCGTGTACCGCTCCTGAGCGAACACGGCCCGGAGCTCGTCGCGGTCCAGCGGCCGGAGGTTCGCGATCTTGTAGGCCGTCGGCGTGTCGACCTTCTCGAGCTCTTCGAGCTCTTCGACCAGCTGCAGCGACTCTTCGGGGTCGAGGAGGGCAAACCGGTTGACGTGCTCGATAGCCCGCTTGAGCTCGTAGCGCATCTCGCGGTCCTCGTCCGCGGCCCGCTCCATCTCGAGGTCTTCGAGTATCTCCTTGGTCTCCGCGACCGTCAGGAACTCCTCACTGACTTTTTCTTTGAATATCGTCATTCTTGCCGGCGCAGGTGCGCAGCGGTGACGATGATGGTCTTCTCTTTGCCACCGTCGACGATATCGACCTTGTACGCGTCACCCTGCTTCCCCTCGACGGTTCCGGTCTGGCCGTCAAACCGCGGGTGGAAGCGCCCGTTCGGCACGGACGGGTCAATCTTGAGGTGGACTTTCTCGCCGTCGTCGAACTCTTCGACGGCGCGCTGGGGCGGCGAGGTGCCGCGGTCGCGGGGCTTGTTCTTGAGCTTGCCTCGTGTTCCTTCGAGAGGTCCGTTTGAACTAGGCATTCTTGCTCTTCGCTAATCCGGTCGCCCTAATAAAACGTGCGTTCCGTGACTGTCGCCAGCCACGCGTTTGCAGTTGCTACGGAGCCGAGTAGAAAACGACAGCGACGAGTCGATTACAGGCGGCCGGTGCTCTCGATGGAGACCGACTCGACGTCATCGACGTTCGCAAAGGCCTCTTCGACGGCTTCCGTGCCACCAGTATCGTCAGGGACGATGACCGTTGGCGTCAGCGCAACGAGGCCGAAGGCGACGTCCTCGCGCTCGAATCCGTTGATCTTCGTTCCTTCGGGAAGCACGCCCTCGAGACGCTCCTGCAGGTCGTCGAGGTCGACTTCGGGGCTCTCCGGCATGACCTTGATCTTGGCTGCTACTTTCCCCATTGTTATGGCCCCATGAAACCGCAGTCCGGGCATTTGTAGAGGTTGCTCTGCTTCCGGCAGGTAGCACAGCGGTAGATCTGCTGGCCACAGTCCGGGCACTTGAACGCGGCGGCGTTCGTGCCGGCGATGTTGATGCCACACGAGACGCACTTGCGCGCCTGTTTCTGTTGGCTCTCGCTCATACCACTCCGTATCCGACCGCGGCTTTTAACGATTGCCAAACGCGACCGCCACCGCGAGTGGCTGCCATGGCCCTAGTTCCCGGGCAGAATGTCCCCGAGCGCGGCGCCGATCGACATCGGAACGAACGCCACAGCACAGATGCAGGCCGATTCGTAGACGACTGCGGGGTCGGTCGACCACTCGACTAACCCCCACCCAGTAAGGAGCGCGACGGACACGACGAGTGCCGTTCCGGTGACGCCGACGAGTCGGCGGGGGATGACGCCCAGTATCCGGTTCGCAACACGCACGTCCTGAAAGTCAGCGACGTACAGAATTGAGATGACTAGCCCGATTGCGATGATGACTGTCGCGGCGAGATACAGCGGGTGCTGGGCGATGTGAAGCCCAGCATCGACTGTCCCGCCTTCGACGGCCATCGGAATCCCGAACAACAGCGAGCCGAGCAGTGCTTCCGCGAGGTCGGACCGCCCGAAGCCCCAGACGACCCGACCAAAGGTCGCAGGCTCGTGGTCCTGTGAATCGGCGGCCGCACGCATTGCATCCCGGACCTGCCGTCGCTCGTCTTCGGAGTCGACGAGCTGTTCTAGCTCCTGAAGTTCGTCGAACAGTGTCGCGAACTCGTCGTCCTCCCTATCCGGTTCGGCCGGGGGGTCCTCCTGCGTGCTCATCTGAGATCGGGCTCGCTATCTCGCGTTGGCACGTCTGGGTCCGGCTCGGCACCGGTCGTCGGTGTGCCGTCTTCCCAGACGTAGAATCCCTCGCCGGTGACTGCGCCGCGTTGCCCGTCTGCGACCTTCTGTCGGAGCAGCGCCGGGGGTGCAAACCGTTCATCAAGCCGTTTGGAGAGGTCTTCGAGCGCTGTGAGCACCGTTTCCAGCCCGTGGCGGTCGGCGCGGACGAGTGGCCCGTCACGGTCCGACTCCCCGCGCTCGAACGTCCGGTCGATGTCACGAATCCCGGCGACACCACCCTCGACCATCCGGATCGCTTCGGCGATGGCAGCGAGTTCGAGGCGGAGCGCGGCGAACCCTGGTGTGTCTCGCACGACGACTGGCGACGCGTCCAGACTTTCGACGAAGTCAGTGACGCGGTCGCGGGTCGCCGCCGTCGTCTGCTCGGCGATGACGACCTCGACGATAGCGCCGTCTGGCGGGTCGACGAGGTTGAGGCCAACGGCACGGTCCGGGCTCCGCAGGCCAGTAGCGACGGCAGTCACCGACAGTGACGTGTCGCTGACGGCGATGATCGTCTCGTCCTCGACCATGGTCTCAGTTTCGGCGACCACCTCTCGATGGCTCTCCGTCCCGCCATTGGTTGCGTCGATGACGACATCGCTGCCGCTGACGGCGCTTTCGAGTCCGGTGGTTCCGTCGATACCGGCCGAGAGGTCCCTGTTGAATGCGCGCCGGATCTCGTCGACCCGGTCCATCACGTCCGACGCATCCGTTCCCCGAAGACGCACTTCGTGGCCCGCACGGACACATCGCTGTGCGACATCCCGCCCCCGCTGTCCGGTTCCGAGTACGGCCACAATCATGACAGTACCACCGCACTCCCGGCGTTAATCCTTTACGCCGCGGTCTGTCGCGGTCCGCCTCTGGTCTGTACTGCTTGTGGGCTGGATAGCGAGGCCGGAGCGACGGCAGTACGCTTTTTTCGACACCGGCTGTATCGCCGCGCATGGACATTGGTGTACTGACGGTCCCGCTGGGCGGACAGTCACTCGACGACGCGCTGGCGTATCTCAGCGACTTAGGCGTCGACGCGGTCGAACTGGGGTGTGGCGGCTTCCCCGGCGACGACCACCTCGACCGGCAGGCGTATCTCGACAACGAGGAGAAACAGGCCGAACTCGAGGCGCTTTTAGACGAACACGACCTTCGGGTGAGCGCGCTGGCGACACACAACAATCCGCTTCACCCGGACGACGAGCGCGCCGCAGAGGCCGACCGGGAACTCCGGGAAGCGATTCGGCTGGCCGACCAGCTCGACGTGAACACCGTCACGGGGTTTTCGGGGCTGCCCGCGGGCGGACCTGACGATGAGGTCCCGAACTGGATTACCGCCCCGTGGCCGACCGAGCACGCCGACGCCCACGAGTACCAGTGGCGCGTCGCCGACGAGTACTGGTCGGACCTCGCGGCCCATGCGGGCGCACACGACGTGGACGTCGCCATCGAGATGCATCCCAACATGCTGGTGTACGAACCCCGCGGGCTGCTGGAGTTGCGCCGCCGGACGAACGACCGCATCGGCGCAAACTTCGACCCGTCGCATCTGTACTGGCAGGGTATCGACGTGACCGAAGCCATCCGCCTGCTCGGTGAGCACGACGCCATCCACCACGTCCACGCCAAGGATACGAAAGTGTACGAGTCAAACGCCCGCGAGAAGGGCGTGCTGGACACCGCGCCGTACACGGACGAGGCAGACCGGTCGTGGCTGTTTCGCTCAATCGGCTATGGCCACGACGAATCTCACTGGAAAGACGTCGTGTCGACGCTGCGGATGGTCGGCTACGACGGTGCACTTTCTATTGAACACGAGGACTCGCTGACCAGCGCCCGCGAGGGGCTGGAAAAGGCAGTCGACGTGCTCGACCGCGCTGTCTTCGAGACCCAGCCCGGCGACGCTTACTGGGCTGAGTAAGCAATAGAACCAACGAAGCGGCTTTTTTTGACACTTACTCTTATATACTGTCTGTGAGATACTACGACTGGATTCCCGTATCCAGTGACACTTATGGACATCGAACTCACACACAAGCCCTCGTACACGCACGTCCGCGCTGCCCTCGACAGCGGCGAATCGATACTCGCCGAACCCGGCGCGATGGTCAGCCACTCGCCGACTATCGAAATCGAAACGACGACCAGCCGGGACGGCCTCCTCAGCTCCGCGAAGTCGATGCTTGGCGGCGAGTCGCTGCTCGCAAACGAGTTCACCGCCAGGGGCGGTCCCGGAACCGTGACGCTCGCGCCGCCGACGCCCGGTGACGTCCACCACCACGAACTCACGGGCGAGACGCTGTACGCCGTCGACGGGGCGTTCCTCGCGTCCGACCCCGGCATCGACATCGACTCCGAGTTCGGCGGTATCAAATCGCTGCTGGCCGGCGCGAGCATCACGCCGCTGGCGCTGAAAGGGACCGGGAACGTCCTCATCGAGGCCTTCGGCGGACTGGAGACCGTCGAACTCGACGCTGGCGAGTCCTACACAATCGACAACGACCACGTCGTCGCCTGGGAGGAGTCAGTCAACTTTGACGCCCACCGCGTCGGCGGGCTGAAGTCGACGCTGCTCAGCGGCGAGGGCCTCGTGATGGACTTCACCGGCCCCGGAACAGTCTGGTACCAGACCCGCGGCCTCGCCTCGTTCACCTCGGCCATCGCGGACGCGCTGCCCGGAACAGGTGACAACGACGGCAATTCAACCGGTATAGACGACTTCATCTGACTGTCGAAAGCCCGCCGGAGAACAGCTCCCTTCAGGAGAGCGCTTTCGTGATGTCCGTTGACGACACCATGCCGACGTAGTCCTGATGCTCGTCGATGACCGGGAGGTGCTTGATGTCGTAGGTCGTCATCATCGCGGCGGCCTCGCCCAGTTCGAGCGAGGTCGTCACCCGCTCGACCGGCGACGTCATCACGTCGCCGACGGTCGCCGACGAGAGGTCCTTCCCGCTTGCGACGGCATCAACGATGTCGGTGGTGGTGATGATGCCCGCCTCTGCCCCCGGCACGAAGATGCCGTTGATGTTCTGCGCTTGCATCTGCGTCGCGGCCGCTTTGACGGTTTCGTCGGCAGAAATCGTCTCTAACGGCGTCGACATGATATCCTCGATACGAACGGTCGTTTCAGTGGCCATGGAGTATCAACACGGGCATCCGGTTTTGGCTTTTCCCTCGGGGCGGCCCGCTGCCCTGCCGTCACCATGAGCGTTATTTGGGCTCCGAGTGAACAGCCGGCTATGACCCTCGATATCGGTATGCTCGGCTACCGCTTCATGGGCAAGGCCCACGCAAACGCGCTGGACCGCCTGCCCATGTTCTTCCCCGAAGCGCCCGCCGTCAACAAGGACGTGCTCGTCGGCCGCGACGAGGACGCGCTGGCCGACGCGGCCGACCAGTTCGGCTTCGACCGGACTGCAACAGACTGGCGGGATATCGTCGACGAGGTCGACGTGTTCTACAATCTCGGCCCGAACCACGTCCACGCCGAGCCGTCCATCGCGGCGCTAGAGGCCGGTACGCCGACGTTCTGCGAGAAACCGCTTGCGCCCACGCTCGATACGGCTGAGGAAATGGCCGAGGCCGCTGCTGACGCTGATGTGCCCGCAGGCGCGGCGTTCAACTATCGGTTCGTCCCGGCCATCCAGTACGCGAAGGGGCTCATCGACAACGGCGAAATCGGCGAGATTCACCACTTCCGCGGCCAGTACCTCCAGGACTGGCTGGTCGACCCCGAGGCCCCGTGGTCCTGGCGCAACGACGAGGAGATGGCCGGCAGCGGGGCGCTCGGCGACCTCGGGTCGCACACGGTCGACCTGGCCCGGTTCCTGCTCGGCGACGCCGCCGGCGAAATAACAGACGTGAGCGGCCATCTCCGGACGTTCACCGAGGAGCGCCCTGTGGAGGGCAGCGACGAGACACGTCCGGTGACCGTCGACGACGCCTACAGCGCACAGATTGTTTTCGACAGCGGCGCGATGGGAACACTGGAAGCGTCACGGGTCGCCAACGGCCACAAAAACGCTCACACCATCGAAATCGAGGGGTCGAAGGGCGCAATCAAGTTCGACCTCGAACGGCTGAACGAACTGCAGGTGCTCACCGAGGGTGACCGCGGCTTCCAGCAGGTGCTTATCACCGACGAAGACGACCCCTACGTCGACCACTGGTGGCCCCCCGGCCACGTCATCGGCTGGGAACACACGTTCGTCCACGAGAATTACGAGTTCCTCTCAGCCGTGGCCGATGGCAGGCAACAGGAGCCGTCCTTCGCCGACGGCCTCGCCGCACAGCGAGTCCTCGACGCCATCGAACAAAGTGACGACCGCGGCGAGCGGGTCAGCCTGTAGGGCCGCGAACCGAAACCCCCTTTCGGCGGCCACTGGTAGGTCCTGCCATGCTCTCTATCGCGCTGGCCGGGAAGCCGAACGCCGGCAAGTCTACTTTCTACAAGGCGGCGACGATGGCCGACGTGGACGTGGGGAACTACCCGTTCACGACCATCGACGCCAACCGCGGGGTCAGCCACGTCCGAACGGACTGCCCCTGCCTCGACCGGGAGGAACGCTGTGGTGACGATAACTGCCGGGACGGCAAGCGCTATGTCCCGGTGGAGCTCATCGACGTGGCCGGCCTCGTTCCCGGGGCACACGAGGGGCGCGGCCTCGGGAACCAGTTCCTCGACGAGCTATCGACCGCCGATGTGATCCTCAATGTCGTCGACGCCTCTGGTGGGACTGACGCCGAGGGCGAACCCGTCGAAGTCGGCGAGCACGACCCTGTCGAGGATGTCCACTTCGTCGAGGAGGAGATGGACCTGTGGCTCGCCAGCATCGTCGAGCGCAACTGGGAGTCAATCGAACGGCAGTCCCGGTCGCCGGATTTCAAGCTCGACGAATCGCTCGTGGATATGCTGGCCGGCGTCGGGGCCTCCGAACTCGACGTGGCACGGACGCTCCGTGACCTAGAGTACCCCGAGGACCCCATCGCCTGGACCGACGAGCACCGCGAAGCACTGGCGACAGAGATACGCCAGCGGACGAAGCCGCTCGTCGTCGTCGCGAACAAGGCCGATATCGCTCCGGAGGGAAACATCAAAGCCCTGCAGGAAGCCGCCGACGTGGTCGTGCCCGCGACCGCCGACGGGGAACTCGCGTTGCGCAACGCCGCACAGGCTGGCGTCATCGACTACGACCCGGGCGACCCGGACTTCGATATCGTCGGCGACGTGAGCGACCAGCAACGAGAGGGGCTGAACCGCATCCGTGGCGTGATGGACGACTGGGGCGGCACCGGCGTTCAGGGCGCTCTCGACACCGCCGTCTACGACCTGCTCGACCATCTGACGGCCTACCCTGTCCAGAACGAAACGCACTGGACCGATGGGCAGGAGAACGTCCTCCCCGATGCATTCCTGCTGCGACAAGGAGCAACCCCGAAAGACCTTGCGTACGCTGTCCACTCAGACATCGGCGACGGCTACATCCACGCCGTCGACGCCCGTGAGAACCGGCGCATCAGCGATGAGACGGAGCTTGAGGAGGGAGCGGTCATCAAAATCGTCAGCGACGCGAACTGAGCACGCGGACGGCGCTACAACCGCCATCTCGGCCACCTATTTCGGCAGCAGGTCCCGAAGCGTTGCCCGAATATCCTCGCTCCCGGGACTCTGTGGCACTTGCCCGAGCACGTCGCGTCCGAGTCGTTCCGTCGCCGCACCGACTGAAAGCCTGTCCAAGAGCGACCCGTATTTTAGCGCCAGCCGCGGCGACACGTCGAACAGCAGGTCACGCTTCCCGATGAGCGAATGGGTTATCGACAGAATTTCGACGGCGTTGTCGACGTACTGCTGTCTGGCGTCGTCGTCACCGTAGCCAGCCAGCGCAGCCAGCAGGAACTGCTCCAGTTCGGCCTCACGGTCGTGGAGCGCTGGCGGGTCCGAGAGGACGGTCGTCCCGTCGGGCCGTTCCGGGAGCATACTCCGGCGCGGCGCATACGAAAGGACAGCACCAGTGGTGGGCGTGGTTGCAGCGGGCAGTGGTACAGACAGGCGCTTCGAGGGGTTCGTGTCGGTGAAGACGACGTGGAAGTTCGCTGGTTCGCCGCGCACCGGCTCGTCCCAGCCGTCGGGAGTATGCGTGTAGCCGCGTCGGAGCGCCTCCCGGAGCGTTCGCTGAATCCGTCCGCCGTCGCCCTGTAGGTCCAGATGGAGTACAACGGGGCTGTCACCGCTCTCGTCAATGAGGGACCACAGGGCCGGAAGCGCGTCCGCAGCGCCGGCGGAGAGTTCGTAGCAGGCCGCGCCCTGCTCTGCGGCTAGCAGTCGGGCGAGCGTACTGCCGCGCCAGCCAGTCAGGTCGGCCACGTAGAACCACGGGAGCGTGTGTATCGGGCCGACTGCGGCGTCGCCGGCCGCCGTGTCGATAGTTGGCGGGACCGTTTCGAGATAGCTATCAATAGTCGCTAGTTCGGGGGCGAAATATTCGGTCGTCGCCGGAGGGAGGTCGGTTGTCCGGCGACGATGGTCGTCGACTGAAGCCATAGTCTGTGTAGGCCCGAGTACCGGAAAACGGTGACGAGAGAGCGACTGACAGTGAGTCGAACATTCGCGACAGGCATGTGCGTCCCGACAGCCTCTGATTCTGAAGTCACTCTTGCCCGACGAATCGGTCCCTCTCTCCCGCACTCCGCTCCATTGCCGTTGCCGGCCGACGAAGGGAAACCCGTTTTTTGCCCCGTCCCGAATCAGGCGTATGAACGTACGGACGATAGCTGACCTTGGTCCCGACAAACGGGCCGCTTTCTTCGACCGCGACGCCGGTGTCGACGCCGTCAGAGACGATGTCCGCGATATTGTCTCGCAGGTCCACGAGGAGGGCGACGTGGCGCTGCGGCGCTTCGCCGAGGAGTTCGACGATGTCTCCGTGGGCAACATCGACATCACCGACGCCGCAGAGCGAGCCTACGAGGAAATTGACGACGACGTGCGCGAGGCCATCGAAGACGCCGCGGCGAACATCCGCGCGTTCCACGAGCGACAGGTCCCCGAGGACTGGCGCGACGACTTCGAGGGGCGTGAACTGGGCCGCCGATTCCGCCCGCTCGACAGCGCTGGGGTGTACGCCCCCGGTGGCACGGCGGCCTATCCCTCCAGCGTGCTGATGGGCGTCATCCCGGCGAAGGTCGCTGGCGTCGAACACGTCGCCGTCGCCACCCCGCCAGCCGAGGAGGTCAACCCTGTCACGCTGGCCGCCATCCACGTCGCCGGTGCTGACGCCGTCTACCAAGTCGGTGGCGCACAGGCCATCGCAGCACTGGCCTACGGGACCGAAACCGTCAGCGCGACGGATATCGTCGTCGGCCCCGGCAACCGCTGGGTCACAGCAGCGAAGGCCGAGGTCCGTGGCGACGTGGCAATCGACTTCTTGGCCGGCCCCTCCGAAGTTATGGTCGTCGCCGACGGCGACGCGGACCCGGAACTGGTCGCGGCAGACCTCATCGCACAGGCCGAACACGACGAGAACGCCTCTGTCGTCGCCGTCACCGACGACGCGGACCTCGCCGAGCAGGTCGTTGATGCCGTTGACGAGCAGGCTGACGGCCGGGAGCGCGAGGCAGTCATCCGCGCCGCACTGGACAACGACACATCTGGCGTCCTCCTCGCTCGTTCGATGAGCGAAGCCGTCCTCTTCGCCGAGGAGTACGCCGCCGAACACCTCTCGATTCAGGCCGCTGACGACGAATCGCTCCTCGAACGGATTCCCTCCGCCGGGTCCGTGTTCCTCGGCCCGTACAGCCCCGTTGCAGCCGGCGACTACGCGACAGGGACGAACCACGTCTTGCCGACCGGCGGCAACGCGCGGGTCACCGGCGGTCTCTCCGTGGACACGTTCGTCCGGTCGACGACAGTCCAGCGCCTCTCCAAGGATTCGCTGGGCGACATCGCGGACACGATTACGACTCTCGCCGAAGCCGAAGGGCTGGACGCCCACGCTGAGAGCGTCCGCAAACGGTTCGAGTAGCTGCCACACCGGACAGCACAGTGGCCGTCGATATATCGGTGTGAGTCCGTCGGTACTCCGTGCTTTCGTCAGATGCGTGGGTAGGACCACGCCGCGTCTGCGTTGCTGCCGGGTCACCGAATAGCCTGCAGGGCACTGTCTAGTTCTGGATCTCCTCAGCTGGCGTTCGTCCGTTGAGTGCTTGGTTCGGTCGTTCGTGGTTGTAGTGGTGTCTGAATCGTCGTAACCAC
>Ga0207770_100169_pt1 | contig 49386 bp, 43 predicted proteins | sample A23E2SouthBayCA_FD_187729 | JGI IMG/M metagenome (GOLD analysis project Ga0207770, IMG submission 187729) | Aerobic enrichment media microbial communities from Eden Landing Ponds, California, USA - A23 E2 (SPAdes) | ecosystem: Environmental > Aquatic > Marine > Unclassified | place: Emeryville...
TGCTGGCGCTCAACGCGTCCATCGAGGCCGCCCGCGCCGGCGAGGCAGGTGAGGGGTTCGCCGTCGTCGCCGACGAGGTGAAGTCGCTGGCCGAGGAGTCCCAGCAAAACGCCACCGAGATCGAACAGCTCGTCTCGAACATCAAAGCCGACACCGAGGACACCGTCGAGAGCATCGAGTACGCCAACGAGCAGGTCGACGAGGGCATCGACCAGGTCGGCGAGACCGTCGACATCCTCCGGCGGATCGACGACGCCGTCGAGGAGGCCGCCCAGGGCGCCCAGGAGGTCGCCAGCGCCACCGACGAACAGGCCGCCTCCACCGAGGAGGTCGCCTCGATGATCGACGTCACCGCCGAGAGCGCCGAGGAAGTCGCCAGCGAGATCGAACGCATCGCCGCCGCGAACGAGGAACAGACCTCCCAGATCCACGAGATCCGCTCGCTCGTCGACGACATCGACCGCTGATACGGTCAGTTGTAAGACATACACGACCGTATGAGCCCGACGAGGACTGCACTCTCTGGGCGTATCTCGGACGCTTTTTCACGTCGCTGGTCGTAGCGCCGCCCATGACGCTGAGTTTCGAGTCGTTCGTCCTCGCGGCGGCGACTGCGGACCTGGGGGCCGAGCCCGCGGCCCGCGAGGACGCCGACGCCGTGGAGTTCCGCATGGACCTCGCCAGCGACCCGCTCGACGCGCTCGCGGCCTACGACGGCGACCTCTCGCTGATCGCGACGAATCGGCCGACCTGGGAGGGCGGCGAGGCGGCCGAGGGACCCGAACGGCTGGACGCCCTCCGCGCGGCCGCCGAACACGACGCGGTCGGCGCCATCGACGTCGAACTCGCGACGGTCGAGCGCGGGGCCGCGGATCCTGGGGGAGCGGACGAGGATCTGGACGGCGAGGACGTCCTCTCGCACGCACGCGCGAACGACACCGCGGTGATCGTCTCGACGCACGACTTCGAACGGACGCCCCACCGCGACCAGTTGCGGGAGCTGCTGGCCGACGCCGCAAGCGCGGGCGACGTCGCGAAACTGGCGGTGACCGCCGAGGGACCGGGCGACGTGCTGGACCTCCTCGCGGCGACCTGGGACGCGACGACCGCCGGCGAGACGGTGGCGACGATGGCGATGGGCGAGGCCGGTCGCCACTCGCGGGCGGTCGCGCCCCTCTACGGCTCGCGGATCGGCTACGCGCCGGTCGACCCCGGCGACGCGACCGCGCCCGGTCAGTACGACCTCGCGACGCTGGCCGGGCTGATCGAGCGCCTGCGCGGACCATAGCGGACACGAAACGGCGATATCTGGCCGGTGTGGAAGCCAGCGGGGACGTCCCAGTCGGAAGGTTAACAACGACGGCCGACGCAGTTTCCCGACGAAAGCGTGAGCGAGACCACGAAAAAGCGGCCGTGGCTGGCGGCGCTGCTCGCCCTTCTGGTGTCGGGCCTGGGGCACGTCTACCTCCGGGAGTGGCTCCGCTCGCTCGTCTGGTTCTCGCTCTATCTCGTGAGTTTCGAAGTCCTGGTCCCCGACGAGGTCATGCCCGCGGATCCGACGATCGCCGCCTATCAGGAGATGGCGCAGGCACTGCCGCTCGACGCCGCGCTCGCGCTGTCTTCGATCGTCATCTTCGGGATGCTCGACGCCTACTGGCTGGCCAAGCGCACTCATCGCGAAGCGGAGGTCGAGGCCGGCGAGACCTGCCCCCACTGCGGGAAAGACGTCGACGAGGACCTGGCGTTCTGTCACTGGTGTACGAACCCGCTGCCGGGTTCCGAGGAGTTCGAGGCCGAGGTCGAAGACGACCCCGGCGCGTCGTGACTCGGCGACTGCACGCGACCGGCGCGCCGACCGGCCGCGCCGCGCGACTCAGACCAGTTCTTCGTAGAGCGCGACCAGCTGTTCGCCCACCGTGTCGAGCGTGAACTGCTCGGTCGTCTCGGCGGCCGCTGAACCGATCTCCGCTCTGAGTTCGGGGTCCTCGCAGAGCCGCCGGATCGGCTCGACGAACTCCTCGCTGGCCTTGAGACAGTCCTCGCCGTCCGAGAGCCACTCGTAGGTGGGGATAGAGCGGATGACCGGCGGCTTCCCGCAGTGCATCGCCTCCAGCAGCGCCATCCCCTCGTTCTCGTTGCGCGACGGCCAGAAGAACACGTCGCCCGCCGCGGGGGCACCGCGCGGGTCATCGATGTAGCCCGTGAAGGTGCAGTTGTCGGGCGAGTTCTCGACGAGACGACGCGTCTCGCGAGGCTGGAGGAACTTATCGAGCGTGCCGCCCGTCGGATTCAGGTAGCCGAACCACGCGAAGTCGTACTCCGGGAGCGCGCGGGCGGTCTCGACGAAGGTGTCCAGCCCCTTCCGCCGGATGACGTGGCCGAACATGAACACGACCGGCGGCTCCAGGTCGTACCGGTCGAGGTACTCCCGCCGGAGGTCGGGGTCCTCGTACCCGTCGAATCGGTCGGCGTCGAAGCCGTTCGAGATTACGGTCGAAGGGGTGTCCGTGTAGCCCGCGATCACGTGCTGGTTGTGCTCGGACGGGCAGATCAGGTGGTCGGCCTGCCCGTAGGCGTACTCGAGGTAGGGCCGTAGCGGCCTGGCGATCTGATTCGAGAAGACGAAACTGTCGCGGAAGTCCGCGGCGGTGTTGTGCGTGTGGGCGACGACCGGCGTTCCCGCTCGCTGGGCGCGCTTGGCGTAGTAGACCGAGCGCGGGCCCATGTTGTTCAGGTGAAGGAGGTCGGCGTCGAGGATCGGCTCGGTCGTGTACTCGATGCCGCGCCGGTCCAGGATCTTGCGCTGGTTGTTGACCGACTGGGCGAACCCGCCCGTGATGGCATCCTCCCACTCGAAGTAGTGGCTGACGAGCATCCTCAGGAGCTCCCGTCGGACGGCGCGGTGGCGATTGGGGGAGTCACGAGTGACGGTCGCGGGGCGTCACTTCTCGATGATCGATTCTTCGACTTTCTCGCCGAAGTGGCGGGCGGTGTCCTCGTAGTACAGCAGCATCTCGTCGCCGGGTTCCAGATCGGTGACGGCCGTTCGGCCCTCGCTGGTTGCGACCTTGATCGTCTCGGCGTTCTGCAGCAGCGTCTCGATGCGGTCGACGCCGTCGTCGGTCTCGACCTCGGCGCTGACGCGGAACATCGGCCGCTTCTCGATCTTGACGCGGCCGACGATGGCCTCGCGGGTGTGGCCCTCGGTGTCGACGATCTGTACCTCGTCGCCGCTCTGGAGTTCGGAGAGGTACTTCGTCCCGCCGTCGGGCGTGCGGACGTAGGCGTGGACGGCGCCCGCGTTCACGCGGAACGGGCGCGAGGCGACGTATGGCGACTCGGCCGTCTCGGCGTGGACGAAAAAGAGCCCCCGGCTCATCGACCCGACGAGCATCCCCTCGTCGTGTTCCATCAGGCTCCCGGTGTCGATACAGACCCGGTCGGCGGAGCCGGTCTGTTCGATCTCGGTGACCTCGGCGGTGCGCAGGTCGAGTTGCTCGCGGCCCATCTCATCGCGGACCTCGCAGGTCTCGCGGATCTCGTCGGGGCTATCGGAGTCGAGCAGGACGGCCTCGGCGCCGATCTCCAGGGTTTCGTAGGCGGTACGGGCCTCCTCGGCGGTCTGGACGCCCGCCACCAGGGTCGTCTCGTCGCCGATGCGCGCGATGAGGTTCTCGAGGGGGATGATCTGCCAGTTCTCGGCGACGATGATGGTGTAGTCGGCGGCCGTCGCGACCTCTTCGGCGAACTCCTCGTAGCGCTGGTCGAAGATGCGGACGTAGCCCGCCGACGCCTTGCCGTCCTGGCGGAGCACCGAGAGATCGGCCGACCCGGAGAGGTCACCGGGCATGTCCATCGAGCCGTCGCCCTCGCCGTCCTTGCCGACCACGGAGACGTCGGGTTCGGCGCTGTCGTCGGCTTCGGCGTCCATGACGTGGACGTCGCCGTTGGAGAACGCCGCGATGTTGACGGCGCCCAGGTCTCGCACCCGTTCGACGTCGGCCTCGTCGACGAGGACCCAGTCGACGCCGGCTTCGAGGCCGGCGGTGATGCGGCGCTTGCGCGCCTCCCAGTCGCCGACGTCGTCGTCGGCTTTCAGCCACACTTGCCGTGTCATATCCCCACGCTCGCCCCCGGCGGATTTGAACGTGGCGGAAGCGTCGCCACTTTTTGGTGCCCACTTTTTTCGCCGGAGATTTCACTCCCACTTTTTCCGGCGGAGAGCTCCTCGCGCGCCGGGGGCGCGCTGCGGGGATCCTCCGCCGCAAAAACGTGGGAAAAAGGCCGGACGGCGCGGTTACTGCGTTCCCTCGCGTCCGGTGAACCGCGCGCCTGCGGCGCGCGGATGCTCCGCCCACAGAAATCGCGCGAGCACTCCCCGAGCGACTGTCTGGAGCGAGGCGGTTCGCCGTCAGAGTTTGCTCTGACGACCCTCGTGGCGCGGCACGCCGCAAGACACCGGACGCGATCGAGCGAAGCGACCGAGGAAAACCCCCGCAATAAAAAGTGTTCTTCAGCAGACGCTCCACCCGCCGTCGACGTGGAGCAGTTCTCCGGTGGTGTAGCCGGCGGCGTCGCTGGCGAGATAACAGACCGCGGGCGCGACGTCTTCGGGGAAGCCCGCCCGACCCATCGGGATCGACTTGAGGAACGCCTCGCCGGGGTCGGCCTCGCCGGCGGCGGCCTCCTGGGCCTCCTCGGTCCACCCGTCTGAGAACTCGGTGGCGATCTGGCCGGGCGCGACGGCGTTGACGCGGACACCCGTGTCGCCGAGTTCGAGCGCGGCGGTGCGGGTGAGCATCCTGACCGCGCCCTTGGTCGCGTCGTAGCCGATCTGCGCGTGCTGGGCGAACGACGAGGAGATGGATGCGGTGTTGACGACGGCGCCGGGGTCGTCGCGCTCCAGCATGTCGTTCGCGGCGAGTTTGGTGCCGAGGAAGACCCCGCGGACGTTGACCCCGAGCATGGCGTTGAGGTCGTCGACCGAGAGATCGGTGACCGACCCGCCGCGGTAGAGACCGGCGTTGTTGACCATCACATCGACGCCGCCGTACTCGCGGGCCGCTTCGACGACGCTCGCCACTTCGTCGGGGTCGGAGACGTCCGTCTCGACGTACTCTGCGGTGGCGCCGAGGTCAGCGATGGCCTCGTCGGTCGGCAGGTCTTCGCCCAGGTCCTTCGGGTCGCGGCGCACGTCCGCGACGATCACGGTCGCGCCGGCGCGGCCGAATTCGAGTGCCGTCGCGCGGCCGATGCCGGAACTGCCGCCGGTGACGATCACGACCTCCTCGTCGAAGTCGAAGTTCGCGGTTCCCATGGATTGTCAGTCGGGCGACCGCGGCAAAACAGCATCGCCGATTTCGGGTCGCGAGTCGCTGTGACGGAGTGAGGCGAAACGGTGTGACCGCTCCCGCTGGAGTGCCCGTGACCGCCACCGCAGACAGCGTGAAAGCCCCCGCAAGAACCGCTTGAACCGCCACCGCAGACAGCGTGAAAGCCCCCGCTTGAACCGCCACCGCAGACAGCGTGAAAGCCCCCGGCCGCTCCGGTCGCGCGCCTCGCTGCGCGCTTCGCTCTCTCCGGTCGCTGCAGTGCTTGCATCGTCGGGCTTCCCGGAGCGGCCGGCCCCTTTCATTCCCACCCACACAGACTGTCGAATCAGCCGACACGGGCGGGAATGAAAGGGGCGGCGCGTTCGACCCGTCCCGGACGACGAAAGCACCGCAGGGAGTGGAACGACCGAGGAGCGCAGCGAGGCCCGGACGGTCGAACACGTCGGGGCTTTCACGCTGTTCGCGGTCGCGGTTCCAGTCGTTGCTGCGGGAGCTTTCACGCTGTTCGCGGTCGCGGTTTCACCAGCACGTTGCGGAGCGTTCACGCCGTTTGCGGTGGTCGTCCGGCTCACTTCGAAAACGGCCACTGCACCTCGCCGCCCTCGCGGATCGAGAATCGCCACAAGGTTGATTCGGGGCGGGGACCCATCTCGGAGTATGCAGGAGGCCTGGATCCAGCTCCAGTGTCCGGACTGTGGCGAACAGTGGGAAGCGAACCCGGCGGATCTGGACGAGCCAGATACCGAGTTCACCTGTAAAGACTGCTCGGAGACAGCGCGACTCTCCGAGTTCACGAAGACGGCGCGTGACTTCGAGATCCTGGAAGAGTTCCACGTCTGACTCGCGGTCGCGTTCTCGACGCACCGCTCACTCTCGGCACGCGGAAAGTGTCGCACCGACGGAAAGCGGGATTGCCGAGCGCTACGACGGTCCACAGGTGCAACCGACCGAGGCGGTCGTGTTCGACCTGGACAGCACCCTCTGTGTCCCGACACAGGACGACGAGGCGATCCACGACGCGATCTTCGAGCGCGTCAGTGTCGACCCCTTTTTCGAGCCCGCTGACTTCCACGCGGTCGAGTTCGACGCGCTCCCCGAGCCCGACTCGGAGACGGAGCACTACCGGCAGATGTACGAAGCGGCGGCCGACGTGGCCGGCGCCGATCCCGACGATGTCGTCCTCCGGGACCTGGCCGAGGCGACCCTCGAAGTGATGGACAACGACGCGGTCACCTTCAGACCCGGCGCGGAGGAAGCGCTCGCGTACGCCCGCGAACACTACGCGGTCGGCCTGCTCACCGCGGGGTCGGAGGCGACCCAGCGCGAGAAACTGGCGGCGCTGGGCATCCGGGACGCGTTCGACGCCACGGTCTATTGCGGGCCGGCGGACGACGTCGAGACCAAGCCTCACCCGGAGCCGTTCGAACTGGTACTCGACGACCTGGGCGTCCGGGCCGAGCGGGCTGTTTACGTCGGTGACCGCCTCCACGGGGACGTGACCGGCGCGCACAACGCCGGGATGCAGTCAGTGTGGGTCCCGCTCGGGGACGAACCGACCGACCCGGAGGTTTCCCCCTCCCACCGACTGGACTCGCTCGCCGACCTGCCCGAAGTAGTCTGAGCGGCGCTCCCACGCGGGCCACTCAAACGACCGTTTGAGTGGGAGGTAGTTTAGTAAGGACGGGGGGTCGAACTTCGAGGCGTGTACGGGGGAGAACGGTGAGCAAACTGTTTCCGATCCGGTCGTCGTCGGGCGAGCACGAGGAGCGCGAGCCCGAACTCCTCGAACTCGACGACGACCGGACCGACGAGGTGTTCGACGCGCTTGGCTCGGAGACGGCCCGCCAGATCCTGCTGGAACTCCACGAAGGACCACAGCCGGCCTCGGACCTCGCGGCGGCGGTCGACACCTCGATCCAGAACGTCCAGTACCACCTGACGAAACTGGAGGCGGCGGACCTGGTGGTAGTCGCGGACACGTGGTACGCCGAAAACGGCGCGGAGATGGACGTCTACGCGCCGACCGACGAGGCGCTCGTGCTCTTTGCCGGGACCGAACCCGAGCGCTCGCTCCGGAAACTACTGAAGCGACTGGTCGGCGTGCTCGCCCCGCTGGCGGTGGGCGCGACGGCGCTGTGGCTGTGGCTCGACGACAGCGGCGTCCCGGAATCGGAGCCGTCGGGCGGGAGCGGCGGCGCTCCGATCGGTGACGGCGGCGACGGCGAGAGCGGGGTCGGCGACGGCGGGGACGGGTCACGACCGGACACCGACCCGGCGTCGGGGACCGACAGCGGCGGCGTGGACGGGGGCGACGGCGGGACCGGGCTGACCGAGACGCACACGGACCCGTCGACTGACGCGCCCATCGAGACGCCCACGGAAACGCCGACGCCGAACGGAACCGCGACCGATACGGCGCCGGACGCGCTCGACACCGCGACGGCCGTCGGCGACGCGGTCGCCACCCCGGCGCTGGACCTGGCGGGCGGGCTCGGTGCTGGTCCGGCGACCGTGCTGGTGCTCGGCGCTGCGCTGGTCGCGCTCGGTGGGGCCGCGCTGGTCCGGAGACGGAACGACGAGTGAGCGGCGAAAAGACCGGGTTTCAGGCTTCGACTGGGAGGCCGGCGCGCTCGGCGGCCTCGTCGGCCTCGGCGTCGTCGTGGACGACGGCGGCGACGGCGCGGGTGATGGCTTCGGGGTCGTCGTGCTGGAAGATAGAGCGGCCCATCGAGACGCCGTCGGCGCCGGCGTCCATCGCGCCACGGACCATCGCGAGCGTCTCGCGGTCGGTGCCTTTCGCGCCGCCGGCGATGACCACGGGGAGCCGCGTCGACTCGACGACGCGGGCGAACGTCTCGGCGTCGCCGGTGTAGGCGGTCTTGACGACGTCCGCACCGAGTTCCTCGGCGAGGCGGACGGCGTGACCGGCCGACTCGTGGAAGTCGTCGTCGCTCGGGTCGATGTCGGGGCCGCGCGGGTAGGCCATCGCGAGGACGGGGTAGGCGTACTCGTCGGCCTCGCTGGTGACCTCGGCGAGCTGGGTGATCTGCTCGGGTTCGTGCTCGGAACCGACGTTGATGTGGAAGGAGACTGCGTCGGCGCCGGCGCGGACGGCGTCTTCGACGGTGCCGGTGGGACGTTTGTCGTCCTCGTCGGGGCCGACCGTCGTCGAGCCGTTGAGGTGGGCGATGTAGCCGGCGCCGTTCTTGTGCGGGTGGACGCGGGGGGCGACGCCGCGCTGGGTGAGGACGGCGTCGGCGCCGCCGCGGGTGATCGCGTCGACGGTCGATTCGAGGTCCACGAGCCCCGTGACGGCGCCCATCGTGATCCCGTGGTCCATCGGGACGACGAGGTAGCGCCCGTCTGTCCCGATGCGGTCGAGACGTGCGGATTTCCCTGCTGTCATGTTGTGTGAGAGTGTGGCAAGTACGGTTATTTGCCTTCCGGTCTCGGTGGACCTTGCGCGCCTGGCGCGGGCCGGGTCACTCCCCGTGGCGCGCGAGCACTTCGCCGAGGAGTTTGCGCTCGGCGGTCCGGAGGTGCTGGGTCACCGTCGCCCGCGCGACGCCGAAGTGCTCGGCGAGTTCGGTCGCGCTCGCCCCGCGCGGGCGTTCGAAGTAGCCGACGTCGAACGCGTGGCGCAACACCTCGCGCTGGCGGTCGGTCAGGTCGGCCAGCGGGTCACCGCCGGTCGCGCCGGGGTCGTCCCGCCCGGTCCAGATAGTCGAGACCGTCACGTCAGCGTACGCGGCGGCCAGCGACTCCCGGACCCCGGCCACCGTGCCGTCGTCGGGGACCGACACCGACAGCGTGGCGACGCCGCCCTCGACGACCGTCCGCTCGAAGCGGGCGCCGTGTTCGGCGAGTACTCCCTCGGGCGTCGATGCGTCGACCTCGATAACACACCGGGGCGGCGTCGACCCGCTCTCGACGTCGACCGACGTGACCGTCGCCCCCGCGGATACGCCGACCGGCACGCCGACGTCGGTCCCGACGCCGACCGACGCACAGCCGACCGATACGGCGACGCCCGCGGACGGACCCACGCCGGCGGTCACGACGCAGGCGCCGACGGCTGGCGACCCCGGTGACGACTCCGCGGACGAATCCGGGCTCGGACTCCCGATGATCCTCCTCGGCCTCGGCGGTATCGTGGCGCTGGGCGGCCTGACCTTCGGCGTGTTGCGCTGGCGCGGCGCCTGACCCGCAGACCCCCCTCGCCAGAACAGCGTTCCGTTCACCGCACGCGACTTTGTTTTCAACGACGATATTCGGGGCGGCAATAGTATGGGGAGTTAGTCGATAGTATCGGGCGTGAAACGCGCGCTATCGGTCGTGATTCTCTCTCTGGTGCTACTATCGGCACCGATAGCGCCCGCGACGGCCGTCGCAGGGGCGCCGTCGGCCGGCGGAGACGCCGCGACGGACGAGGGTCGAGCGACGACCGACAGCGTGGCCGCGGCGTCGGCGTCGGTCACGGTGACGCGGGGCGGGCCGAAGACGGTGCGCTACGACGTCGCGCTGGCGAACCTCTCTGGGACCGACCGGCTGTGGGTGGTGGTCGGTGGCGCCGAAGTCAGGGACGCGACCGGACTCGAACGGACGGGCGGCGGCGACCGGACGCGCCTGCGCTGGACGGGCGCCGACGACGCCTCGTTCACGCTCGCGGTGTCGGTCGACGCCGGCGAGTCGCGACATCCCGAGCGGGCAGCGAGCGACGCGTGGGCGTTCGGCCCCGTGCCGTTCGTCGAGGTCCAGCGCGAGGTCGACGGTTCGGTCGCGCGGTCGTGGCCGCTGACCGGTGACTCCGTCGCCGGCGACCGGCGCTTCGACGGCGACCGACACGCGATGGGCGACCGCTACGCGCTGGTCGGCGCCCACGGCGTGCGGACGGCGACCGTGCCGGGCCAGCAGGTCCGACTCGTGGTGCCCGCGGGCGTCGAGTCGACCGTCGACGCGCGCGCCGTCCTCGACACGCTCGCCGAGGCCGCCCGCGAGTTCGACGTGGGCGACCGCGACGAGCGCGTGCTCGCGTTCGCGGCGCCGGACCCCGTTCGCGACGGCGGCGAGTCGGTGCCGGCCCGCGACGAGTTCTGGGTCGCCGCCGACACCTCCCTCGACAGCCCCGAGAACGTCTGGATCCACGAGTACGTCCACACGCGCCAGTCGTTCTCGCTCGCGCCGGAGATGCGGTGGTTCCGCGAGGCCAGCGCCGAGTACTACGCCGCCCGCCTGAGCTACGAACAGGGCCGGGTCTCGCGGTCGGCGATGCGCGACTCGTTCGGCGGGTCGGCCTCCGGAGCGGTGCTCACCGATCCCGCCACCTGGCCCGACCGCCAGACGCCGCTAGAGAAGGGCGCGCGCGCACTCGCGGTCCTCGACCGGAAGATCCGCGACGCCTCGCTGGGCCATCGCTCCCTGGAGGACGTCTTCCGTCGACTCAACGCGCACGACGGCGCGGTGACCTACGCCGTGTTCGCCCGGAGCGTCGCCGCGGTCGCCGGCCAGTCGATGGACGGCTGGCTCGACCGCTACGTCGCCGGCGACGCCACCGTGACCGACGACTACCGGCGGTCGGCTCTCGCGGCCGGACTGCCCGCGCTCGACCGGCTGGGCGCCACGTCCGGCGCGGCCTTTTTCGTCGTCGCGCTCGGACTCAGCCTCCTGGCGTCGGGACCGCTGTACGCCGCGCTCAGGAGACTGGACCGCCGCGATCGAGCGTCCTCCGTCCGCGAAAAGCGACCGCTCGGCTGATCAGTTCTCGGCGTCTACCCGGGAAGTCGCCCCGTCGACGGCGCCGCGTTTGAGTTCGCGCGCCTTCGACTCGACGCGCTGGACCGTCTCGGCCAGTGGGTCGCCGTCCTCGTGGCCCTCGGCGATGATGTCGATGATGGCGGAGCCGACGATGATCCCGTCGGCGCCCGCGGCGACGATGCGCTCGGCGTGCTCGCCGGTCTTGATCCCGAATCCGACGGCCTTCGGAACGTCCCAGTCGGCGATCCTGGCCAGCGACGACTCGGTCTGGTCGGAGACGTCCTCCCGCGCGCCCGTGACGCCCAGGCGCGCCTGCACGTACACGTACCCCGAGACGTGCTCGCGCATCCGGTCCAGGCGCTCGCCCTCGGTGGTCGGCGCGACGATGAAGACCAGATCCTGGTCGAACTCGTCGCAGGCCGCCCGCAGCGGTCCCGCCTCCTCGGCGGGCAGGTCGACGACCACGAACCCCTCGATGCCAACCTCGGCCGCGCGCTGGGCGAACGCGCGTGGGCCCCGCTCGTCGGTGTCGGGATGGGTGAACTGCGCGATCAGGTTGTAGTAGGTCATGCAGACGACGGGGATATCGACGTCCAGGTCCGCGACGAACTCGAAGTAGCGCTCGGGGGTCATCCCCGCTTCGAGCGAGCGCACGACCGCCTCCTGGATCGTGGGCCCCTCGGCGATGGGTTCGGAGAAGGGCAGGCCGAGTTCGATGGCGTCGGCGCCGCCGCGTTCGAGCGCTTCGACGTACTTCAGGCTCTCCTCGTAGCTGGGGTCACCAGCGGCGACGTAGGGGACGAAGGCGGGGCCGTCCGCGAAGACGCGTTCGAGCGCCATCACATCCCACCCCCGGCGGCGTCGGTCCGGCGAAGCACCGACATGTCCGGCGCGATGTCCAGGTCGCGTTTCTCCGTCTCCTCCAGGACGGTCTCGAGGTCCTTGTCGCCGCGACCGGAGACGTTGACGACCACGAGGTCACCGAGTTCGTCGTGGTGCTGTTCGAGATAGCCGAAGGCGTGGGCGGTCTCCAGCGCCGGGATGACGCCTTCGTCCTGCGAGAGCCGATGGAACGCTTCGAGCGCGCTGTCGTCGTCGACGTTGACCGCGTCGACGCGGCCCTCGTCGACGAGGTGAGCGAGTTCCGGGCCGACGCCGGCGTAATCGAGGCCGGCCGACACGGAGTGGGACTCCATGATCTGGCCGTGGGTATCCTGCAGGAGTCTGGTGCGCGCGCCGTGGAGGACGCCCGTCTCGCCGGTCGACAGCGACGCCGAGTTGGGTGCGACTCCCTCCTCCTCGTCGACCGAGAGCGAGGAGCCGCCGGCCTCGACGGCGTAGAGGTCGACCCCGTCGTCGGGGACGAAGTGGTGGAAGGTGCCCATCGTGTTCGACCCGCCGCCCGCGCAGGCGAGGACGCTGTCGGGCAGGCGCCCCGCCTTCTCCTGGACCTGCTCGCGGGCCTCCTCGCTGATGACCGCCTGGAAGTCCCGGACCATCGCGGGGAAGGGCGCGGGGCCGACGACCGACCCGATGACGTAGTGGGTGTTCTCGACGGTGGTCGCCCAGTCGCGCATCGTCTCCGAGATGGCCTCCTTGAGCGTGCCGCGTCCGGTCGTGACGGGGTTGACCTCCGCACCGTTGATCTTCATCCGGAAGACGTTGGGTCGCTGGCGGCGGATGTCGGTCTCGCCCATGTAGACCTCACAGGGCATGTCGAGGTGAGCGGCGGCCATCGCGGTGGCCGTGCCGTGCTGGCCGGCGCCGGTCTCGGCGATGATGCGCTCTTTGCCCATGTACTTCGCGAGCAGGACCTGCCCGAGGGCGTTGTTGAGTTTGTGGGCGCCGCCGTGGAGCAGGTCCTCGCGCTTGAGGTAGACGTCGGTGTCGTATCGCGCCGACAGCGACTCCGCGTGCTGCAGGGGCAGCGGGCGCCCGCCGAAATCGCGCAGGCGCTCGCGGAACTCGTCCATGAACCCGTCCTCGTTGTCGAGGACGTAGCGCTCGTAGGCGTCTGTGAGTTCCTCGATGGCCGGCATCAGCGACTCCGGCACGAACTGTCCTCCGTACTCGCCGAACGTCTCGTCCGTACTCATGACTGTGTCTCCGTGTTCGCTGGCTCCGTCTCGCGACCGCTCTCGACCGCGGTGAGACGGCGCGTGTTCGCCCGCACCTCGCCGTCCATGATCGCCGACCCCACCAGGAGGGCGTCGGCGCCCGCCGCGCGCATCCGCTGCACGTCAGTCGTCGTCCCTATGCCGCTCTCCGCAATGAGGGTGACGCTCTCCGGGTCACGCCCGTGCTCGCGGGCGAGATCCGGAACCGCCGGCCCCACCGACTCGAAGGTCCCGAGGTCCACCTCGAGTTCGGCCAGGTCGCGGTTGTTGACGCCGACGATCTCCGCCCCCGCCGTCAGCGCCCGCTCGACCTCCGCCGCGGTGTGGGTCTCGACGAGCACCTGGAACCCCCGCTCGCGAGCCGCCGCGAGCAGGTCGTCGAGGTCGTCGGTGCCCGGTTCGTCCAGGAAGCGGACGATCAGGAGGACGACGTCGGCCTCGACGGCGTCGAGCTGGGCCTCGCTGACCACGAAGTCCTTGCGCAGGACCGGCACGTCGACGGCCCCGCGGATCCGTTCGAGCGCGTCGGTCGACCCGCCGAAGTGCTCGGGTTCGGTCAACACCGACAGCGCCGCCGCGCCGCCCGCGACCATCTCCTCGGCCAGCGCCACGGGGTCGTCCGTGCGCTCGCCGTCGGTCGTCGGACTCGTCGGCTTCACCTCGGCGATAAGCGGCACGCGCCCGTCGGCCGCGGCGCGCTCGAACGCCGCCGGCAGCGACCGCGCGTCCACCGCGACGCGCTCGCCCGCGCCGCTGTCCGGGGAATCGCCGTCGCCGCCGTCGGCCCGGTCAGCCACGCCCCGCTCGCGAGCCGCGTCGAGTATCGACCGTACTTCTGGCGCTATCTCGTCACCAGTGTCCATTACTGTTCACTAACGGACAGAGTTGCACATAAGCTTTGCGTCACGCGGCCGGCGGGCCCTGTCGGTCGCGGAACAGCCCAGCGGCGCGGTTGGCGGGTCGCGGGATAGCCCAGTCGCGGGACTGCCAGCCCGTTCACTCCTGGTCGAGGATTTCGGCGAGGACCTTGTTCTCGGCCTTGCGGAGGTGGTTGTGGAGGGTGGGCGAGGAGATGTCCATCGACTCGGCGACTTCCTCGGCGTTGCTCTCGCGGGGCCACTCGAAGTAGCCGTCCCGGAAGGCCGTCTCCAGCGCCTCCTGCTGGCGGTCGGTGAGGCCGTCCATGACGTCGGCCGGGAGCGCCCCGGCCTCGTCGACCGGCCCCTCGCGGCGGCGTTTGGCGTGCAGCGTGGCTTCCGGGAGGTCCTGCTTGACGCGCTCGACGACCGTTCGGACGTCTGTCTCGGGGGCCATCTCGACTGCGACCTCGACCCGACCGCCGGCCGCCTCGACCCGCTCGAAGCTCGCGCCACACTCACGGAGCGGGAACACGACCGACTCGTCCGCGAGGCGACACTCGACGAGGCCCGGGTCCTCGGTCGACGGTTCAGCCTCGGCGACGCCCGACTGGTCCCGCAGCGCCGTCGCGACGGCGTCGGGGTCCCCCGCGTCGACGCGACAGTAGGCGACCAGACCGTCGTCGGCGGGCGCGAGGCCGTCGAGCGAGAGTTCGCGGTCGGTCCCGGCGGTCGCGCCCGCCAACGGCCCGTCCGGGCTCTCGAGTTCGAGTTCGACGACGGCGCCCGACAGCAGGAGCTGTTCGGTTTCGACGGCGTTGATCGCGCGACCCACGCTCTCGCCGAGTTCGTCCAGCACCGCGAGTTCGCGCTCGCCGAAGGCCTCGTCGCGCTCGGTGAACAGGACGAGCGCACCGTAGACCGTCCGTCCGTACACCAGCGGAACCGTCGTCCACACCCCTTTGTCGTCCGGCGTCTCCTCGCCAGCGACGGGGATGGTAGCCTCGTCGGTGTAGACGGCCAGTCCGGACTCGCCGGTCGCCAGGTCGCCCTCGACGGTGGTGCCGCCGTCAGTTTCGGGTGCGGCGGGGAGTTCGGCGGCGTCGAGGGCCTGCTCGTCGAGAAACCACACTGCGTCGTAGAGGTCCGACGCCGCGAGTCGTTCGCGGACCGTCTCCGAGACCGCCGCCCGCGTGTTCGCGTCGATGAGCGCGCCGTTGATGTCGCGGACCACGGCGTTGAGCGTGTCCAGCAGCCTGAGTTCGTCGCGCTGGCGTTCGAGCGTCCGCTCGCGGCGCTTGCGCTCGGTGATGTCGTTGAACACGAGCGTGTGCCCAAGGAGGTGGTCGTGGCGGTCGGTGATCTCGGAGGTGCGGACCTCGAAGGTCCGGCCGTCGACGGCGAGTTCGCCCAGCGCGTCGGGCGCCTCGAAGTCGACGCCCTCGACGTCGACGACGGCCGAGACGTGGTCGCCGATGGCCGCCTCGGCGTCGACGTCGAACAGGTCCGTCGCCTCCTCGTTGCAGTACAGCACCGTCCGCTCGTCGTCGACGATCACGACCGCGTCGTCCAGTGACCCGACCACCGTCTCGCGGCCGAGCTGGCGGGCCGCCGGCACGCGCTCGAAGAGGCTGTACCGAAAGAGCGCGTTCCCGAACGCCAGCCCCGTGATCGTGAAGGCGTAGGGCGTCAGGTCGAGTCCGGGGATCGGCGTCCGGCCGAACACGGAGAAGGCGTTTCCGAGCAGGGGGACGACGATGCCGACGAGCAACAGCACCGACTGGTCGAGATAGAGGTAGTCCGAGCGCACCGCAAGCCGTCCGAGCAGCACCGACCCGGCGAGGATGAGCACGTAGGCGTAGACGATGAACGCGTAGTAGCCGGGGCCGGCCACCTGTCCGACGATCTCCAGCCCCTCGGTGGTGACGATCTCCTGGTCGCGCCAGAACTGCTCGTGGATATGGTTGGTCCAGACGAGCGCGAGCGTCGCCACCGCCGGAATCGACGCGAGTCCGACCACGCGTCGCAGCGACTCCTCGTATCCCAGATAGTCCAGCGCGAACGCGATGAAGAACACGGGGACGAACGCGATCCCGAACCACTGGATCGGCTCCCAGAGGTACCGCCCGCCGGGCGCGACCGTCAGCCCGACCAGATACCCCGTCGTCCAGACCGTCACCGCCACCATCAGCCCGGCGAACGCGGTGGCGCCCGGCTTCTCCCGGTGACGCCAGCCCGCCCCCGCCAGCGCCGCCGTCGTCACTGCCGAGACCAGCAGCGCGCCGACGTGAAGCGTCGCGATGTGAGTCGCCATTCCGTTCAGTCGTTATTCCATTACGACTAACTCCAAAATTACCTGTCGGTCCCCGCAACTCCGATCGCCGGTCACGCGCCGCCCCCAGGCGACCCCACTCGACTCCGGACGGTCACGCACCGACCCGGCCGGTCACGCACCGCCGTCGCGCGGTTCGTAGACGAACCGTTCGACCCTGGCCGGCGCGTCGGCCGCCCCACCGTTCCCGGTGGCGTAGGGCCCGACCACGACGCCGGTAAAGCCGCCGGCGACCTCCGTCGAGAGATATTTCGGCCGCGCGTCGGCCAGTTCCTCGCCGTCGACCAGGAACCGGTACCGCTCGGCCTCGGCGTCGATCTCGAGGGTAGCGCGCTCGCCGACCGGCCGCCGGGCTACGACTTCTGTCGCGTCGCCGATCCGAAGACGTACCACCGCCTCGCGCTCGTCGCCGCCGACGACCCCCAGCGCGTAGTGGTGCTCCTCGTCCATCACGAGCGCGACGCCGGCCTCGCCGCCCGGCGCCGGGTCGAACTCGAGGTCGGCCCGCACGCGGCAGTCGAAGTCAGTCTGGCGGCGGTAGAGCCCCGTCGCCCCCGCCTCGCTCAGCGTCTCCGGGCCGCCTCGGAGGACGAGGCCGTCGTCGGTGAACTCGTACCGGTCGCGGTCGGGCGTCCGCCGCCAGATCCACTCGACGCCGCGACCGTCTGCGAAGTCCGTATCCGTGTGCCGGATCGCGGTGGCGTCGTCGCTGAACCCGCTCCCGGGCAGGTCGTGACTGTCCGGCAGGTCACCGGGCAGGTCGCGGGGAATGTCGCCGCCGGCGACGACGGGCCACCCCTCCTCCCACGCGACCGGCGCGAGAAACGTCTCGCGACCGAGGTGGTGCCAGCCCGGGAACCCGCCGCGCGGGCGATTGCCGAGACAGACCAGCCACCAGTTCCCCTCGCCGTCGGTCACGAAGTCTGCGTGGCCCGTCGCGTGGACGTCGTACTGGAACATCGTGCGATGGGTGAGCATCGGATTCTCGGGCGCGGGTTCGAACGGCCCCGTCGGGTCGTCGGCGCGCGCGACGACGACGCTGTGGCCGGTGTGGGTCCCGCCCTCGGCGACGACGAGGTAGTAGGTCCCCTCGCGCTCGTAGAGGTGGGGCGCCTCGGCGTGCGGGTCGTCCAGCCCGGTCCAGATCGTCCGCTGGTCGCCGATCTCGCCGGTCCCGAGGTCGAGCGTCGTCTGTTCGATACACCGCTCGGTGTCGCCCGTGAAGTACGTGTAGTAGCAGGTGTCGCCGTCCCAGAACAGGTCCGGGTCGATACCGGGCACGTCGACGGGGACTGGGTCGGACCACTCGCCCGCGGGGTCGTCGGCGCTGATCACGAAGTTCCCGATGCCGCTCGTGTCCGTCGTCGTCAGGTAGTAGGTCCCCTCGTGGTGGCGCAGCGTCGGCGCGAAGATCGCACCCGAGGCCCTGGCGTCGCGGGTGTCCAGTTGCGACTCGCGGGTGAGCGCGTGCCCGATCGGCTCCCAGTCGACGAGGTTCTCACTGCGAAACAGCGGGAGACCGGGGACGAACTCGAAGGAACTCGCCGCCAGGTAGAACGTCTCGCCGACGCGACACACCGTCGGATCGGGGTGAAAGCCCGGCACCACGGGATTGGTAGCTGTCATACCCGCACCTCGATCAGCCGTCGCTTATGTATTGGCCTGCCGGAAGGTGACGCCGCGTTCAGTTTCGCCGAACTCGCCGCTCGCCGTCCCGCGACGGCGGATGCGAATCCATATGGGCGCGCCACCCGACTCGCGAGACATGAAACAGGCGATCGTCGCGCGCGCCGACCTCGGGATGGGCGAGGGGAAACTCGCCGCCCAGGTCGCCCACGCCTCCCTGATGGCCTTCGAGGACGCCGACCGCACGGTTCAGAGCGAGTGGAAAGGCAGCGGCCAGAAGAAGGTCGTCCTCAAGGTGAACGGCGAGTCGACGCTGTTCGAACTCGCCGACAAGGCCGAACACGAGGGTCTCCCCCACGCCGTCGTCCGCGACGCCGGCCACACGCAACTCGAACCCGGCACCGCCTCCGCCCTCGCGGTCGGCCCCGCTCGCGACGACCTGATCGACAGGGTCACCGGGGATCTCTCGCTCTACTAGAGACCACCTTTTTTCGTCGGCGGGTGTCCTCGCGGCGCGGAGCGCCGCTGCGGGCACCGCTCCTCGAAAAAGCTGGACCAAAAAGGCCGGACGGCGCACACACTTCGTTCGTTCGCGTCCGGTGAACCGCGCCTGCGGCGCGGATGCTCGTGGCCGACCAGCCTTTCCCCGGGTCGCGCGATCGGCGCTCTCGCGCCGGCACGCGCTCCCGGCCACCGCCCCGCTCAGCGTCCCCCCGCCAACGCGAGAGGTTTATATAGTAAAAACACTTACCAGAGGTTAGTCTACTGACTGTCACAGTGGCACGCACACCATGCAGGACAATCAGCAGGCGTACGACCGCGGGATGACGATTTTCTCGCCGGACGGACGTCTCTACCAGGTCGAGTACGCCCGGGAGGCCATCAAGCGCGGCACCGCGAGCGTCGGCGGCCGCACCGACGCCGGCGTGGTGCTCGCGGCCGACCGCCGGGCACGCTCGCCGTTGATCGAGGAATCGAGCATCGAGAAACTCCATCGCGTCGACGACCACGTCGCGGTGGCCAGCGCCGGCCACGTCGCCGACGCGCGCCAGCTCGTCGAGTTCGCGCGCCGCAAGGCCCAGGAGAACCGCCTGCGCTACGACGAACCCATCGACGTGGAAACCCTCGCCAAGGAGGTCACCGACTACATCCAGCGCTACACCCAGAGCGGCGGCGTCCGCCCGTTCGGCGTCGCGCTCGCCATCGCCGGCTTCGACCCCGACGGCACGCCCCGCCTGTTCGAGACTGACCCCTCGGGGACGCCCTGCGAGTGGCGAGCGACCGCCATCGGCGGCGACCGCGAGACGCTCCACGCCCACCTCGAAGACGGCTACCGGGCGGACGCGGACCTCGGCGGCGCTATCGCGCTCGCGCTGGAGACCCTCGCCGAGAGCGGCGAGCCCCTCGACGCCGACAACGTCGAGGTGACGACCGTCGACGTCGAGTCCGGCCGCGTGCGCTCGCTCGACCCCGAGACGATCGAACCGCATCTGGCCGACCTCGACATCGAGGTGGACGATGAGTGACTTCGTCGACCCCGTGACCGGCGCGGACGCGCTCGGCGACCCGGGCGCGCCCGAACTCGGCGCTATCGAGACCGGGAGCGGAAGCGGCGGGGAGGACCGTCGCGGACCGCCCGCGACGACGGCGCGGTGAACAAGACCGGGACGACGACGGTCGGTATCGCCACCGAGGAGGGCGTCGTCGTCGCGACGGACATGCGCGCCTCGCTCGGAGGCCGGTTCGTCTCGAACAAGTCCGTCCAGAAAGTCGAACAGGTCCACCCGACGGCGGTACTCACGCTGGTCGGATCGGTCGGCGGCGCCCAGTCGTTCGTCCGCACGCTCCGCGCGGAAGCGGACCTCTACGAGGTGCGCCGGGACGAACCGATGACCGTCCACGCGCTCGCGACGCTCGCGGGGAACTTCGCCCGCGGCGGCCCGTGGTTCGCGATCAACCCCGTCCTGGCGGGGGTCGACCGCGACGGCTCGCACGTCTACAGCATCGACCCCGCCGGCGGCGTCATGAAAGACGACTACACCGTGACGGGATCGGGCATGCAACTGGCCTACGGGACCATCGAGGGCGAGTACGACCGCGAGATGAGCCTCGCCGACGCTCGTGACCTCGCTGTTCGGGCCGTCGAAGCGGCCAGCGCCCGCGACACCGGCTCCGGCAACGGCGTCTACGTCGCCACCGTCACCGGCGACGGCGTCGACATCGAGGGCTTCGACGAGACGGCCGACGCGCTGGCGCCGCGCTGATATCGCGCCACCGTCGTTTTTCGCGCCGCTGCCCGTGCGTCGAGCCTGAGAAATCGGTCCGCGAGCCCCGCCGTCAGTTCGTCAGGTAGTAGACCTGCTTGCGCGCGTCGTGGAAGCTGTACCGCGAGGCGACCAGTTCCGACTCTTCGAGGCGGTTGAGCGCGTAGCGCACTGTCCGGTCGGGCAGCAGGGACTCCTCGGCGAGCTGTCCTTGCGACAGCGGCGAGTCGGTCTCCAGTACTTTCGCCACCAGTTTCGCGCTCGGCGGGAGTTCGCGCAGTCGCTCCCTGAACTCGGCGTCACTCAATGGGTCCTCCGCCCGCCCCTCCTCCATGCTCGTCCTCGTGCTCATACCTTCCTCTCCCCCGAGCAAGGTGGTAAAACTTGGCTATATGGGGGACAATATTGTCCTAATGGTATAAGGTCCCTAGTATCCACGCGGCGGACGCGTCGGAGGGACTTCTCGGAGTGTGTGTGCGAGGGGGTGGCCAAGCGTTTTCATCGTGGCGGCCTCCCGTACGGTATGGCGTCGATCCCCGACTCCCACCAGGACCTGTTCGAGAAACCGACGTTCGCACATTTCGCGACGCTGACGCCAGAGGGGGTCCCGCACGTCACGCCGGTCTGGATCGGCTACGACGCCGAGACCGACCGGGTGCTCGTCAACACGGCGCGCGGGCGTCGCAAGGAACGAAACGTCGCACGCGACCCGCGGGTCGGCGTGAGCATGCTCGACCCCGACGACCCATATCGGTACTGTTCGGTCGTCGGCGAGGTGACCGCGCTCACCGAAGAAGGCGCCGAAGACCACATCGACGCGCTCGCACAGCGGTACATGGGCGTCGACGAGTACCCCAACTACGACGCCGACCCCGGCGCGCGGGTGATAGTCGAGATCCGACCCGACGAAGTCGTGACGTCCTGAGGTGGGAAGGTCGCGACCTCCGGGGGCGGGTAGCCCCCGGTCGCGGGTCGCGCTTGCGGGCGAGCGGTCGACGGCTTTCAGTACCCTTTTGGTGTGCGACTCGGCAGTTGCGAGTATCGTGAAGGGGCAGGAGTGGTATCAACAGGAGGACGTCGTCGACGAGTACGAGGACAAGCGGTTCTCCCGCGGCGGCGGGCGCCTGACCGACAGACTCGAGAAGAGTGCGGTGTTCGAGGCGCTCGCGCCGATCGAGGACAAGAACGTCCTGGAAATCGCCTGCGGCACCGGCCGGTTCACCGTGATGATGGCCGAGCGCGGCGCCGACGTCGTCGGACTCGACATCTCCGCACCGATGCTCGGCGAGGGCCGCGCGAAGGCCCATCAGGCCGGCGTCGCCGACCGGATCGACTTCATGCGCGGCGACGCCGCGCGCCTGCCGTTCCCGGACGACCACTTCGACGCCGTCTACGCCGTTCGCTTCTTCCACCTCGCGGACACCCCCGACGAGTACCTCGCCGAGATGGCCCGCGTCTCGAAGGGCCAGGTCGTCTTCGACACCTACAACCGATTCTCGGGGCGGTCGCTGTACAACTGGGCGCTCCCGATGGGGTCGCGGCTCTACTCCCGGCGCGACGTCGACCGCATGCTCGCCGGCGCGGACCTCAGCCTGACCGATGAGACCCACGAGTTCGTCGTCCCCTTCGGTCTCTACCGGAAACTGCCCTACCGCGCCGCGAAACTGTTCCGCTCGGGCGAGGAAGCGCTCGACCACACCTCCCTCGGGGACCGTCTCGCCTCGATCTCCTACTGGAACGCGACCGTCGAGTGACCCCGCTCGTCCGTCGAGCGAGCGCCGTCGTCCGTCGAGCGACACCCTCCGCCCGTCGGACCGTCGACAGATCCGCCGAGTGACGCGTTCACACAGCGCGAACGCGGGGCTGCGTCGGTCACGGCCTTTATACGAGTCGAGACGGGTACGGGACATATGACGCTCTCGGTGGTGGTGCCGACGCTCGACAACCGGGAGCAACTCGCTCGGACGCTGGACGGACTCGCCGACCACGTCCCCGAGGCCGAGGTTGTCGTCGTCAACGGCCCCTCGACCGACGGGACGACCGGGATGGTCCGCGACCGTGCGGACGTGGACGTTCTCGTCGAGATCGCCGACCGCACCGTCGCCCCCGCCCGCAACGCCGGCATCGAACACGCCAGCGGCGACGCGGTCGCCATCGTCGACCAGGGACTCTCGGTGACCGCCGACTGGGCCGACGCGCTCGCGGCCGGCCTCGCGAGCGCGGACGTTGTGACCGGCCCGGTCCACGAGCAGCTCCAGGCGGGGATGACCGCCGAGCACGAGGAACGCGCCACCGTCGCCGGCCGGGACGTGACGTTTCTCAACGGCGGCAACGTCGCCTTCGACCGCGCGGCGCTCGACGCGCTCGACGGCTTCGACGAGTACCTCGAGATCGGGAGCGCTCGCGACTGCGCGCTGCGACTGGCCGCGATGGACTACGACGTGGAGTGGACCGCCGCGATGGGCGTCTCGCGCGAACTCGGCACCGACGGCGGCGTCCGCGAGGTCGACCGCGGCTGGAAGTACCGCGCGCTCGCCTACCGCCTCGTCAAGAACTACGGCGTCCGACCGCGCGTGCTCGCGCGTCTCGTCTCCCAGCCCGGCCGCGACGCGCTCGCCGAACTCCTGCGGGTCTTTCGCGGCGACGCGACGCCGTCCGGGTGGCTGGGCACCGGCCGCGACGTGCTCGGCGGCCTCGCCGTCGGCGTCAAGGACGGCCTCTGGGCGCGCACGCTCGACCGATCCTCGCGCCGGAATCCCTACGGCCGCTCCGCTCGGTCGGACCGGGCCGTCGCCCTCTACGACCGGCGGTGAGTGAGGGGACGGTTCTGTTGGATCTGTCGAATCTTGCGTGATGGAGATCAGCGTGAAAGCCCCGCCGCGTTCGACTCGGGGGCAGCGAGGGACCGGAGGTCCCTCGAGCAATCGGGCGCACGGCGCCCGATGACCTCGCTGCGCGCTTCCCTCGTTTCACTCGGTCCAGTGCTTACGTCGTCCGCCGTCGTCGAACGTGGCGCCCCTTTCATTCCCACCCGCACAGACTGTGTAGCCAGCCGACGCGGGTGGGAATGAAAGGGGCCGGTCGCTCGTCGCCGCCCCGACGACGCAAGCACTGGACCGAGTGAAACGAGGGAAGCGCGCAGCGAGGCGCGGCGGTACGAGCGACCGGGGGCTTTCACGCTGTTTGCGGTGGCGGTTCGAGCAGTTCATCGCGGGGCTTTCACGCTGTCTGCGGTGGCTGTCGTGCTCGTTCTGTCAGGAACTGTCTCGCTGTAGGCAGGCACTGTCTCGGTTGTTCAGTTAGGGGCTTTCACGCTGTGTGCGGTCGCTGTCTCGGTTGGTCCGTCAGTAGCCGTCACGCCGTTTGCGGTCGCGGTATTTGCAACGTCTCCGAACGCCACCGGATCAGAAACGCTCTCGACGACCCTTCATCCATCGCCAGCGGGCGCGAGGGCGTCGAAGACGCGGCCGGGGTTGTTCGAGAAGACCTTTCGCATGGCGTCTTCGGGCACGTCGAGGGTGAGGACTTCCATGACGGCGACGTTCGGGTGGGCAGAGGGGCTGCCGCTGCCGAACAGGACACGGTCGGGGTGTTCCATGATGGCGCGTTCGAGCGGGTCGCGAAAGCGGACGAAACTGGTGTCGAGGTACAGTTGCGAGGAGCGGTCGAGCAGGTCGATGCTGCGCTCCGTGAGAGTTCTGTCGAGCGGGTAGCCGCCGAAGTGGGCGAGCACGACCGGGAAGTCGTAGCTGAGCAGCGTGGCCTCGACAGCCGCCGGTGGAAAACCGCGGCCGCCGTGGACGATGGCGGGGAGGCCGACCGATTCGAGCGCGCGGAGGACCTCCTGGTCGGGGAGGCCGTCGCGCGCGGGGTGGAGTTTGAAGCCGACGAAGCGGTCGTCGTAGGCGTACTGCTCGACGTCGGCAGGGGAGGTGTGGTAGTCCTGCCGACGGACGCGCAGGTTGCGCAGTTTCGCGGCGGGGGTGTCCGCCGGGTCGCGCGCGCCGGTGACTCGCGCGACGGCGACGAACGGCCGGCCGACGCTCATCCGCGCGACGGCGTTGTTCGCCTTCAGATACGACCCCCGGCGCGCGCTCGGGAAGACCACCGACCGCACGACGCCGGCCTGATGCATCTCCCGCTCGAGCCGCTCGGGGTCACCCAACCCCTCGCGCTGGCGCCGCCCCTCGTCGGGTTCGAGCCGCGCGTGGACGTCCACCACCCGGAACCCGTGTTCCAGCTCCAGCATTCGTCTCACTATGCGAGTGCCCCAGTATAACGGTTGTCGAATTCGAGGGCCACGTGTTTGATCGTGTCTACGAAGTGTGAGAGCGAGCGCAGACGACACCGCGACCGCAGATGCCACCGCGACCGCAACCACGACTGCACTCGATCGTGTGCGTTGAAAGCCCTCGACACGCTCGCGGTCGCTGCTGGACATATCCGCGCGTCGGACAACCGCACCGCGCCGCACTCGCGCGGATAGGGGTCCCCCAGCGACTGAGATGCACGCGAGCGGGCCTCACCCTTTCAGTCCGCCAGGAGAATATTGTCGAGACCGTCTAGAAACGACTGCTGTTCGGATTGGCGTATGCCTCACACCTCCCCAGCCTCCTGCGATGCTTGCAAGCTGCGCTTCTCGTCCCTCGCGCGGATACGTCGCGCCACGGAGGGCGCGACGGCGCGCGCCGACGCGGTTGTTCGGGCCTGTTCCTCGACAGTTCTCGACGGCTGATTTCCGGTATATAAACCTACGGGAAATCACCGTCTGGTGACGGTTCACACACCGCTATCCGGCGATGCGGTGGCGGCTTCAAAAACTTTATATAGAACCGCTAACGATGATTTACACGAACCTCAAAACCATGTCATCCGGTCAGCAGCGCATGGGCGGACAGCCTATGTTCATTCTCGAGGAGGACGTACAGCGCACTCAGGGCAAGGACGCTCAGAGTTCGAACATCACGGCCGGGAAGGCCGTCAGCGAGGCCGTCCGGACCACACTCGGTCCGCGCGGCATGGACAAGATGCTCGTCTCGGACGCGGGCGACGTCGTCATCACGAACGACGGCGCGACCATCCTCGACGAGATGGACATCGAGCACCCCGCCGCCCAGATGATCTCCGAGGTTGCCGAGACCCAGGAGAACGAGGTCGGTGACGGCACGACCACCGCCGCCGTGCTCGCCGGCGAACTGCTCTCGCAGGCCGAGAACCTGCTCGACGACGACGTCCACCCGACGACCATCGTCGAGGGCTACTACGAGGCGCTCGCACTGGCCCACGAGGCCATCGACGAGGTCACACTCGACGAGGAACTCGACGACGAACTGCTGGCCACCGTCGCCGAGTCCAGCATGACCGGCAAGGGCACCGGCGACGTCTCCGCCGCTGATCTGGCAGAGACGGTCGTCGCCGCTGTCCGACAGGTCTCCGAGGACGGTCGAGTCAACCGCGACAACATCTCGGTGCTGACCCGCACCGGCTCTTCCTCCAGCGCGACGCGTCTCGTCGACGGCGTCATCGTCGAGGAAGAGCCCGTCCACGACGCGATGCCCCGCAGCGTCGAGAACCCGACCGTCGCCTTCGTCAACGACGACATCGAGGTCCGCGAGGCCAACATCGACGCCGAGTACAACGTCTCCAGCGTCGACGACCTCGACCAGGCCATCCAGGCCGAACAGAGCGAACTCGAGGGCTACGCGCAGCACGTCCTCGACCTCGGCGTCGACGTCCTGTTCGTCGACGGCGACGTCGCCGACGAAGTGGCGGCCATCCTCGCCCAGAACGGTGTCGTCGCCTTCGAGGCCGACGACAGCGACGGCGACGACCTCGCCCACGCCACAGGTCTGACCCGCGTCGCGAACGTCCGCGAACTCGAAGAGGGCGACCTCGGTTCCGCGGGCTCTATCTCCGTCGAGAAGTTCGGCGACGACTTCCTCACCTTCGTCGAGGACGGCGACGCCGGCGAGGCCGTCACCGTCTTCGCCCGCGGCGGCACCGAGCACGTCACCGACGAACTCGAACGCGTCGTCGGCGACGCGCTCGACGTCGTCACCGCCGCCGTCTCACAGGGCGGCGTCGTCCCCGGCGCCGGCGCCACCGAGATCGCGGTCGCCGACCACATCCGCTCGGAGGCCGCAAGCGTCGAGGGCCGCAAGCAACTCGCCGTCGAGGCCTTCGCCGACGCCGTCGACGTCCTGCCGCGCACGCTCGCCGAGAACACCGGCATGGACCCCATCGACGCCCTGGTCGACCTCCGCGCCGAGTACGAGAGCGAGGGCATCGCCGGCATCATCTCCGAGGGCCAGACGGGTGTCATCGACGACCCCATCGAACTGGGCGTCCTCGACCCCGTCGCCGTCAAGCACGAGGCCGTCGAAAGCGCCGCCGAGGCCGCGACGATGATCGTCCGCATCGACGACGTCATCTCCGCGAGCTAACGACCGTCGCACGCTCCTGACTCGGCGGCGACCTGGCCGCCGTTTTCCCGCCAGCTCTCGCGTTTTTCCCGCCCGGTAGCGGTGCCGTTCCGCGCTGAAACGCCGTCGGACGGCAACGGCTTTCACAGGAAGGCACTAGGTTCAACAGTCTCTCGACCGGAGATCCGTCAGACCGTGTCGAGTGACAACCTCGGTCTCACGGCGAGCCGTGCCCGGAATCAGGGGTAGCAGCGGTGTGCGGTCACGTCTCGCCTTCGTCGGCCGCCCACCGCTGGGCCACGTCGTCTTTCGCGATGGTCTGGAGGCGCTGGACGCCGTTGATCTCGTCGATGACGTCGGCGACGGGGTCGGGCACGCGGTCGGTCCAGTCCTCGTCGGCGAGCATCCGCTCGCGGATACCGGTCCCCTCGAGGCGGTCGCGGTCGAACATCTCGGACTGGCGGACCTCGATGCCCGCCTCCTCGAACAGCTGGACGACCAGCGGGTTGTTCGAGTACGCCACGTCGAAGGTGGGGGTCATGCTGCGGACGTGGCTCACCCAGACGGCGTTGCGGTCGATGTCCTCGATGGGAACGACGTACACCGGGATGTCGAACTCCTCGACGGCCTTCGTGATCATCATCACGCGCTCGCCGGCAGTGAAGGGGTTGCGCGTCGTGTGCGAGGCGTCGGCGCTCCCGATCCCGAGGACGAGTTCGTCGACGTCGGCGACGGTCTCCTCGACGAGCGTGTGGTGGCCGTTGTGGAACGGCTGGAACCGGCCGATGAAAAAGCCACGAGTCATACCCCCGACTCGCGGACACACCCCATAAAATTCGTGGGTTCGTCCGGGATCGGAGCGGCCGATCCACCCACAGATGTGCCCCGTCGCGAACGCACCTCGCCCCGACCGATATCGCACCTCGCCCCGACCGATATCGCACCTCGCCCCGACCGATATCGCACCTCGCCCCGACCGATATCGCACCTCGCCCCGACCGGTTCTTGTAGGTCACCGGGCCGCGGGACGCGAGCCTCGGTTCGTTCGATCCGGCCCACGTCCTGCGGTTTCGCTTCTCAGAGACGATACCAGAGGGGAGAAAGTATATCAATAAACAGCCCTTGGCTACAGGTGTCAGCAACGTTTATATGAGTGAGAATATCGACACCGACGACCCGCCCGCGGCCGACGCGGAGGACGCCGACGAAGTCGGTGAACTCGACCCCGCCGAGACGTCCGACGCGGAGTCGACGGAGGAGTCCGTCGACGCCGGGGACGCCGAGGCGGAGGGAGAGGCCACCGACTCGCCGGTCGAGGCCGACGCCGCCAGGGACGAAGACGCCGACGTGGACGCGACCACCGACGAGAGCGCCGGCGACGACGCCGGCGACGACGCGGTGGACGCGGACGCGAACGGATCCACCGACCTCGGCAGCGACGTGGAGGTCGCTTCCGAGGACGCAGTAGTCGAGGACGCCGACGAGGACCTGCTCGGGGGGCTCGAGATCGACTCGACCAGCGACATCGAAGTGCCGGACAGACTGGTCGACCAGGTCATCGGACAGGACCACGCCCGAGACGTCGTGAAAAAGGCCGCCAAACAGCGCCGCCACGTGATGATGATCGGCTCGCCCGGGACGGGCAAGTCGATGCTCGCCAAGGCGATGAGCCAGTTGCTCCCCAAAGAAGAGCTCCAGGACGTTCTCGTCTACCACAACCCGGACGACGGGAACGAACCGAAGACGCGGACGGTGCCGGCGGGCAAGGGCGAACAGATCGTCGATGCCCACAAGGAAGAGGCGCGCAAGCGCAACCAGATGCGGTCGTTTTTGATGTGGATCATCATCGCGATCGTCATCGGCTACGCCCTGCTCATCGTCGAGCAGATCCTCATCGGCATCCTCGCAGCCGGGGTCATCTATCTCGCCTTCCGCTATGGCTCTCGGGGCAACGACGCCATGATCCCCAACCTGCTGGTCAACAACGCCAACCAGCAGACCGCGCCCTTCGAGGACGCCACCGGCGCCCACGCCGGCGCGCTGCTCGGTGACGTCCGCCACGACCCGTTCCAGTCCGGCGGCATGGAGACGCCCTCGCATGATCGGGTCGAGGCCGGCGCCATCCACAAGGGCAACAAGGGCGTCCTGTTCATCGACGAGATCAACACCCTCGACATCCGGTCCCAGCAGAAGCTGATGACCGCGATCCAGGAAGGGGAGTTCTCCATCACGGGCCAGTCCGAGCGCTCCTCGGGCGCGATGGTCCAGACCGAGCCCGTCCCGACCGACTTCGTCATGGTCGCGGCCGGGAACCTCGACGCCCTGGAGAACATGCACCCCGCACTGCGCTCGCGCGTCAAGGGGTCGGGCTACGAGGTGTACATGGACGACACCATCGAGGACGAGGCGGAGATGCGCCGCAAGTACGCCCGCTTCGTCGCCCAGGAAGTCGAGAAGGACGGTCGCCTGCCCCACTTCACCGAGGACGCAGTCCAGGAGGTCATCCTCGAAGCACGGCGCCGGTCGGGCCGAAAGGGCCACCTCTCGTTGAAGCTGCGTGACCTGGGCGGACTGGTCCGCGTCGCGGGCGACATCGCCCGCGCCGAGGACAAGGAGTTCACCGAGCGGACGGACGTGCTCCAGGCCAAGCGCCGCTCCCGTTCGATCGAGCAACAGCTCGCGGACAACTACATCGAGCGCCGCAAGGACTACGAACTCACCGTCAACCAGGGCGACGTGGTCGGCCGCGTCAACGGCCTCGCCGTCATGGGCGAAGACAGCGGGATCGTTCTCCCCGTCATGGCCGAGGTCACGCCCTCGCAGGGCCCCGGCGAAGTGATCGCCACCGGGCAACTGCAGGAGATGGCCGAGGAGGCGGTCCAGAACGTCTCGGCGATCATCAAGAAGTTCAGCGACGAGGACATCTCCCAGAAGGACGTCCACATCCAGTTCGTCCAGGCCGGTGAGGGCGGCGTCGACGGCGACTCCGCCTCCATCACCGTTGCCACCGCGGTCATCTCCGCGCTGGAGGACGTGCCCGTCGAGCAGAACCTCGCGATGACCGGCTCGCTGTCGGTCCGGGGCGACGTGCTCCCGGTCGGCGGCGTCACCCACAAGATCGAGGCCGCCGCCAAGTCCGGCCTCGAGACGGTCGTCATCCCGAAGGCCAACGAGCAGGACGTGATGATCGAAGACGAGTACAAAGACCAGATCGAGATCATCCCGGTCTCGCACATCTCGGAAGTGCTGGAAGTCGCGCTCGCCGGCGAACCCGAGAAGGACTCGCTGGTCGACCGCCTGAAGTCCATCACGGGCAAGGCCCTCGAGAAACGCGAGGTCGGCCCCCAGTCCAGCCCGAGCCCGCAGTAGGGTCGGCACCTGGTCGCAGTAACTCCCTTTTCGCGTTCGGGCGTTCGTAACGACTTTCGACCGCCCAGTCGAACGACCGGACGTGTACGCGTTCGCGACGCTCGCGCTGGTCCCGGTCCTGCAGGCGAGTTCGGAGAGTCCCGACTCGGGACTGACCGCCTTCGTCGGGCTCACGGGGCTGGTGATCACCGGGTTTCTCGTCCTCGCCAGACTCTCACAGCGCGTCGTCGACGACGCCGACGCGGGCGTCTCGGCTGATGCGGCCCCCTCGCGAACCCCGACCGACAGAGCGGCGGACAGCGTCGGTCGAGTCGGCGACGACACCGCCGAGCGGCCCGGCGACGAGACCGCCGCCCACGCCGGTGACGACCCGGAGGAACACCGCGAGGGTGACGCCAGCCGGCGCCGGGTCGGTGCGTTCGGTGGCGCGGTCGCGCCGGCACCGACCGACCCTGACGCACGACGCACCGACGGAGAGGCCGACCCGTCGGACTCGTCCGGCGCCGACGGGGACGCCGGCGGTGTCGGCGCAGGCGCCGACGGTGCTGGCGCGGGCACGGACGATGCCGTCGGAGACGTGAACTGGGCCGACGGGACCGCCGAGGACCGTCTCCCGGCCGGCTCCGCTGACCGGGTCTCACCCGACCCCGCCGCACAGCTCTCGCCGGGGGCGCTCCTGGCGAACGTCGCGCTCACGCAGGGGCTGTTCGGCGTGGTCCTGGTGGGTGGAGCCGTCTACTTCGGTGTCCCCGGCGACGCGCTCGGGCTGGCCGCGACGGAGATCTCGACCGGACCCACGGCGCTGGCGGTCGGCGTCGGCCTCGGGGTCGTGCTGTGGGTCGGCAACGAACTCGCGACAGGGGTGGCCGACGCGGCCGGGGCGGGCTACGACGAGGGGCTGCGAGAGGTGCTCGCGCCCGCGAGCGCGGGCGGGTGGGCGCTCCTGCTGGGCGTGACGCTCCCGGTCATCGCCGTCGTCGAGGAGTCCATCTTCCGCGCTGCCGCCGTGGGTGCGACCACGACGGCCTTCTCGACCTCGCCGTGGGCGCTGGCGATCGTCTCCTCGGTGGCGTTCGCGCTGGGCCACGGCGCGCAGGGCCGCGTGGGGGTCGCCGTGACCGGCGGCCTCGGCTTCGCGCTCGCGGCGGGGTTCGTCCTCACGAACAGCCTGCTGGTCGTCGTCGTCGCCCACTACCTCGTCAACGCCCTGGAGTTCGTCGTCCACGAGTGGCTGGGCGCACCGGATCCGGTGTGGAACTGAGCGCCGGTCGGGTGGATGGCGACGGCACAGTTTTTGTGTCGGCCGGGCGGATATCTCGGTATGAGTACTGTCGAAGGGTCGTCCGGTCGGAAGCGACAGATCAAACTCGTCGCCTGGACGGCGGTCGCCGCTCTCTGGTTCTGGATCGTCGTGACTGACTCGACGGGGACGCTCACCGCTGGAACCGTCCCCGAGGTCGCGGTCGGACTCGCGTTCGTCGTCGCCGTCGTCGCCGTCGTCGCCGTCCGCGCCACTGCTGAACAGGCGCGGTCTCTCTCCGTGCCCCTCCTCCTCGTCGGCGGCGTCGCGGTCGCCCTCTCGGTCCTCGGCCCGACGTGGGTCCCGGTCGCCGCCGAGCGACTGTCGCTGGTCGGCGGTCTCGCGGTGCTGTGCGGTTTCCTCCTCCTTCTCTGGACGACGGCCGGCGCGGGCGAGGACTCGACGTCGACGTGAACGCTCCGGACGGCCGGTGTCGCCGGAATCAGAGCCCCTCGACCGCGCGGAGTTTCTGCTCGACGGCGGCGGGCGCGCCGCTCGGACCGTCGCGCACTCGGTGGTCGGGCACGAGCAGCGGGACCGGGTTCTCGGCCAGTGCGGTCCGGACCGCCCGGACGTCGTCCTCGTCGTCGGGGTCCATCCCGCCGCACAGCCGGATCAGCTTCTCCACCCGGATCTGCTCGCCGTAGGGTATCTCCCGGACCGTCTCTAACACCGTGCGGTGGTCGGTCGGAACCGTCAGCGCGACCGTCACGTCCGAAAAGTCGTCTTCGACACCCTCCAGATACGCGTCTATCCGGTCGATCAGATCGTGGTCGTCGCTCGCGTCGTCGGGCGCCTCGTGCGGGAACGACAGCGAGATGATCCGCGTCTGTGCCTCCCCGAACTGTACGAACCGGTCGAGATACGACGATTCGCGCGCGTAGATCCCCGATTCCTCGCTCATACACGCTTTCGGGGCGGTCGGCCCTTCAATGTGTGTCCCGCCGAACCGGCGAGGCGTCGCACCTCACCCCGGCAGGTCGGCGTCGATGTCGACGGTCGCGTCGGGTTCGGGCGGGAGCGTCCAGTCGGTCGTGAGTTCGAGCAACTGGACGAGCATGTTGGCGGTCGCTCCCCAGACGGTGAAGCCGTCGACGTGGAAGAAATGGAGGCGGATCTCCCCGTAGTGGGGATGGTCCCGGAGTTCGCTCTCGTAGTTGGCCGGGTCGGTCAGTCCGGCCACTGGCAGGACGGCGATCTCGGCGACCTCGGCGTCGTCGGGGTGGTACTCGCGGTCCGGAATTCTCGCCACGAACGGCCGGACCTGGTAGTCGGTGATCGTCCGGATGTCGTCGAGGCGACCCACCACGTCGACCTCCCCGGCTTCGAGACCGATCTCCTCGTGAGCCTCCCGGAGCGCGGTCGCGAGCAGGTCCTCGTCCGCGGGTTCCCGGCCGCCGCCGGGAAAACTCATCTGGCCAGGGTGGTCCGGGAGGTGGTCCGCACGCTTGGTGAACAGGACGTGCTCGCCCGACTCGCGGGTGATCACGGACGCCAGCACCGCTGCCTCGCGCTCCTCGCCGGAGACGGAGACGGCGTCGCGCTCGGCCACCCGTGTCAGGTCCATACCACGACACAGGGGACCCCCGGCCTTAATTGGCGCGTTGCCTTCGAGGGAGCCGAGAGAACACGAGCGAGTCGGTCGGATCCGGCCGCAGTCGGCCGCTCAGACCCCGTCGAGGTGGTCGCGCAGCGCGGCGCCATCGACGGGGCCCCAGGCCGTCAGGTCGTAGGAGACGTCGACGAGTTCGGCGATCCGGTCGTCGTCAGCGTCGTCGATGGCGGTCGCGGCGTCGGCGCGGAAGCGCTCGCTGGCCGCTTCGGCCGCGCGCTCGCGGTCGACCTCTCGCTCGGGGACGTCCATGATGTGGGGCAGATCCTCGGCGCCCTCCGGGAGCGTCGGAAACGCGGTCGGACCGGCGACCAGCAGTGGCGCGGGCGAGGGGTCGTCGGTGTCCGCGGCCGGCCGGTCGACCGCGACGAGGCGGTAGACCGCGAGCGCCTCGTCGACGGTCGCGGCGACGGCCTCCGGGTCGGCGTCCGCGCCGCGTTTGAACGCCAGTTCGTCGACAGCACCGACGAGTTCGGCCCGGGTGAGCGCGCCGAACAGGTCGACCACGCCCGCGAGCTCGTCCCCCGAGAGTTCCATGTCCGTTCTCAGGACGCCGCCCCCTTTCAGCGTTCGCCCTCTCCGCGCACCCGCACCGATCGGTAGCGAGGCGGGCCACCGAACGCGGGAGCGCGACCGCATCCTCCGGCCGTTTCTCGTCGGAAGTGTTCCGAGTCAGGCGGGACTGGAAGCACCGCCGACTGTGCGAGCGGCGCTTCGGGCCGTGAGCAGACCGGGGTGCCCGCGGGCCGTGAGCAGACGGGGGTGCCCGCGGGCCGTGAACAGACGGAGGTGCCCGCGGGCCGTCCCGCAGCCGAGGACACCAGCCACAGGATGGCGTCACACGCGACACAGAGCGTCGCCCCCTGTTTCGGAACCGCATCGGCGGGGGCGACACAGCGAGACACGACGCCGAACCGGAAGCCCGGGCCCCAAGCCAGGGATATTTCAGTGCGCAGTCGAACCCCATCGCATGAGCGACGAACACGGGGGGTTCGAGGGGGTCCGCGAGAACCTCGACGGGAACCCGATGTGGCAACTGTTCGGCTACGCCCGCCCGTACTGGCCGCGGCTGACCGCCGGTGTCGCCGCCTCCTTCGTGACGCGGTTCGCCCGCCTCGTCCCGCCGATCATCGTCGGCGCGGCCATCGACCGCGTCATCCGCGGCTCCGGCGAACCCGGCCTCCTCACCACGCTCGGCCTGCTTCCCCAGGGGACCATCGAAGGCGAGGCGGCCCGGATGGCGCTGCTCCAGCGGCTGGTCGTCATCGCCGCGCTCGCCTACCTCGTCCGGTCGGTGACGCGGTTCGTCTCGCGATACCTGCTCCAGTCCACGGCCCAGAAAGTCCAGCGCGATTTACGCGACGACAGCTACGACCACTTACAGCGGCTCTCCATGGACTTTTTCGCCGACCACCAGACCGGCGGGATGATGTCCATCCTGAACAGCGACATCAACAGGTTAGAGTCGTTTCTCAACACCGAGTTCCGCCAGTTCATCCGCGTCGTCGCCACGGTGGGCGGCATCGCGATCGTCCTCGCCTACTACTCGCCGAAACTCGCGCTCATCGCGCTCGCGCCGGTTCCGGTTATCGGGGTCGCGAGCTGGTACTTCCTCAGCTGGATCGAGCCGCGCTACAAGTCGATCCGGGAGACGGTCGCGCGGCTGAACACCCGACTGGAGAACAATTTGAGCGGCGCGGCGGTCATCAAGGCCTTCGACCGCTACGAGTTCGAACACGACCGCGTCGCCGCCCAGAGCCAGACCTACCACGACGAGAAAGTCGGCGCCCTGCGCATCCGCCGGGGTTTTTTCGCCGCCCTCCGCCTCGTCACTGGCATCGTCTTCGTCGTCGCGCTCTACGTCGCCGGGACGGACATCATCGCCGGCAATCCCGGCGCGCTCTCGGCGGGGACCGTCGCCGTCTTCTTCCTCTACCTCCGCCGCCTGTACTCGCCGATGCGCCGCGTCGGCAAGTCCGCCAACAAGTACCAGCTCGCGAAATCCAGCGCGGAACGGGTCTTCGGCCTGCTCGCCCAGGAGCCGACGGTCACCAGTCCCGCCGACCCGCACGTCCCCGACTCCGTCGACGGCCGCGTCCACTTCGAGGACGTGACCTTCGCCTACGACGAGGAACCCGTGGTTCGGGACGTCTCCCTCGAAGTGCCGGCGGGCGCGACGGTCGGCCTCGCCGGCCCGACGGGCGCGGGGAAGTCGACGCTCCTGAAACTCGTCCCGCGCTTTCACGACCCCCAGGAAGGGACGGTCCGCGTGGACGGCCGCGACGTGCGCGAGTACGACCTGCAGGCCCTGCGCGACCACGTCGCCGTCGTCGAGCAACAGCCCTACCTCTTCTCGGGGACCGTCGCCGAGAACGTCGCCTACGGTGACCGCGAGGTCCTCGACGGCGTCGAGGCCAACGAGGAGTGGGCCCGCGAGCGCGTCCGCGAGGCCGCCCGCGCCGCCGAGGCCCACGGGTTCATCACCGAGGACCTGCCCGACGACTACGAGACACAGATCGGCGAGCGCGGGATCAAGCTCTCCGGTGGCCAGCGCCAGCGCGTCGCCATCGCCCGCGCGCTGCTGAACGACCCCGAGATCATCATCTTCGACGAAGCGACCAGCGACGTCGACACCGAGACCGAAGAGCGGATCCAGGAAAGTCTCGACAGACTCGTCGAGGACCGCACCGCGTTCGTCATCGCTCACCGGCTCTCGACCATCCGCGACGCCGACCGCATCGTGGTGATGGACGACGGCAGGATCGTCGAGCGCGGGACCCACGACGAACTGCTCGCCGAACGGGGCGACTACGCCGACCTCTGGCACGCGCAGGCCGACGACCAGCCCGTGAGTGCGGACGATTAGGTGCGCGACATCGCGTACTGTCGTCGCCGGGCCGACTCGACGGCCCCTTTTTCCCCGTAGAGCGCGCACACTTCGTATGATCGAGCGGATCCTCGTCCCGATGGACGACTCGGAGATGTCCCAGCGAGCGCTCACCTACGCGCTCGAAAACCACGCGGACGCCGAAATCACCGTGTTGCACGTGGTCGGTGAGCCGTCCTCGATGTGGGGCGCGGCGACCGGCATCGCACTCGAAGACGACCCCGAGAGGGCGGCCGAGGAGCGGGCCGCGCCGGTGTTCGACCGCGCACGGGAGACCGCCGCGGAGTACGGCATCAGTGTCGAAACGGACGTCGAACTCGGCAGTCCCGTCCGGGCGATACTGAACGCCGCCGAGGAGTTCGACGCCGTCGTGGTCGGGGCCCACGCCGGGACGCTGGCCGACCGCCTGTTCGTCGGCAACGTTGCACAGAAGGTCGTCCGCCAGTCGCCGATCCCGGTGATCGTCGTGCGATAGCCCGGCGTCGGCGAGGACGTACCGGCCTCGGAGAGGGGTCGTTCGAGCGCGCGCCGGCCCCGTCACGTCGCGCTTATATCCGTCGAGACGGTATCGTGAGCCATGACTGCGGACCCCGCGACGCTTTCCGTGACCATCGTCGACGGGTACGTCGACGAGCCGGCGCATTTCGGTGTGCCGCCCTACATCTCGACGTACCCCCGATACACCGCGGGGGCTCTCGTCGACGCCGGCGTCCCCCGCGAGCAGATTACGTACCACACCATCGACGCGCTCCGCGACGAGCGCTCGCTGTGGGCCGACGTCGCCGACGCCGATCTTTTGATCTACGTCGGCGGGATGACCGTCCCCGGCAAGTACGTCGGCGGCACGCCCGCCGAACCCGACGAGGTGCGCGAACTCACCTGGACCGCCGACGGGACGACCCTCCTCGGTGGACCGGTCCGCTTCGGCGTCGGCGAGGAGAACAAGGGCGCCGAGGAGACCGAGCGCGACGACCTCGACTACGACTTCGTCGCCAAGGGCGACGTCGAGGCCGCCGCCCACGACCTCGTCCGCGAGGGACTGGAGGGATTCGGCGACCGGATGCGCGACAACGAGGAGATCGCCCGCTGGGCCCGGAAAGGCGCGTTCGTCGTCGAACAGCACCCCAACCATCCCGACTACCTCATCGCGGAGATGGAGACCTCGCGGGGCTGTGCGTACCGCTGTTCGTTCTGTACCGAACCGCTCTACGGCGACCCGGCCTTCCGCACCGCCGACTCCGTCGTCGACGAGGTCGACGCCCTCTCGGACCACGGCGTGCGGGACTTCCGACTCGGTCGGCAGGCCGACATCCTCGCGTTCGGCGGCGACGGCGAGGCTCCCAACCCCGACGCGCTCCGGGACCTCTACGGCGGCATCCGCGAGGTCGCGCCCGATCTATGCACGTTACATCTCGACAACATGAACCCGGTAACGATCACGGACTACCCCGAGAAATCGCGCGAGGGGATCCGGATCATCGCCGAGCACAACACGCCGGGCGACACGGCAGCGTTCGGACTGGAATCGGCAGACCCGCTCGTCCAGGAGGAGAACAACCTCCTCGTCAGCGCCGAGGAGTGTCTGGAGGCGGTCCGGATCGTCAACGAGGAGGCGGGCTGGCGACCTGGCGGGGATCGGGACTCAGCGCCCAACTTCGGGTCGGGTGCGGCCCGGAGACTGCCGAAGCTCCTGCCGGGGATCAACCTCGTCCACGGGCTCCAGGGCGAGCGCGAAGAGACGTTCGAGCACAACAAGCAGTTCCTGCGGGACGTGCTCGACGCGGGGCTGATGGTCCGCCGGATCAACATCCGGCAGGTGATGGCCTTCGAGGGGACGGAGATGGCCGAGACCGGCGCGGAGATCGCCCGCGACCACAAGAAGCAGTTCAAGCAGTACAAGCGGGAAGTCCGCGAGGATATCGACAATCCGATGCTCAAGCGGGTCGCCCCGCCGGGGACGGTCCTGCCCGACGTGCATCTCGAGTACCACCAGGACGGCAAGACCTTCGGCCGGCAACTGGGCACGTATCCGCTCCTCGTCGCCGTTCCGGGCGAGCGGGAACTCGGGTCAGTCGTGGACGTGGCCGTGACCGACCACGGCTATCGGTCGGTGACCGGCGTCCCCCACCCGCTCGACCCCAACGCCGCGTCGCTGGACGAACTCACCGCCATTCCGGGGATCGGCGACCGGACCGCCGGCGACGTGGTCGTCTCGCGGCCCTACGACTCGGTCGACGCCGCTGCCGAAGCCGCCAACGCCGACGTGGATCTGGCCGACTTCTTCGACGTCGAACCGCCCGAGCCTGCGGACTGACCGGGAGTAGACCGGCTCGCCGTTCGACGCCGGTCGGCTGGCCGTTCACTAGTCGTTGCGGTTGGCGCGCGCCGTCGCGGCCTCCGTGCCGCGACGGAGCCGCGCGAGGGATGAGTAGCGCAGGCACGAGCAACGCAATCGGCTGGGGAGGCGTGTGGCTGTCTGCGGCGCGGTGCGGGGCGGTGCGGTCCTGGTGGACTGAAAGGGCGAGGCCCGCTCGCGTTCATACAGTCGTCTGCTGGACCACTATCCGCGCGGGCAGTGCGGAGAGCGCGGATATGTCCAGCAGCGACCGCGAGCGGGTCGAGGGCTTTCAACGCACACGGTCGAGTGCGGTCACGGTGTTGTCTGCGGTCGCGGTTACACCAGCTAACGAGCGGGTCGAGGGCTTTCAGCTCTCGGGACCGGCTGCGGTCGCAGTGGTGTCTGCGGTCGCAGTGGCATCTACGATCGAAACAACAGCTAGCGAGCGAGACGAGGGAGTCCAACACTCACGAACGACGGAACTCGAAACGCCGGATCCCACCGATTGAACAGAAGGTACTTCTGTGCGGTCGGGATAGGAAGCAGCAATGACTCGGGGCGTCGAGGTGAGCGTCGTCCTCCCGGCCTACAACGAGGAGGCGACCATCGAGCGGACCGTCGCGGTCACGCTGGAGACGCTCGCCGACTTCCTCCCCGAGGGCGCTTTCGAGGTTATCGTCGCCGAGGACGGCTGCGAGGACCGCACGCCCGAGATCGCCTCGCGGATGGCCGAATCGGACGACCGGATCCGACACTTCCACAGCGACGAGCGCCTGGGTCGCGGCGGCGCGCTGGAGTTCGCGTTCGAGCGCGCCGCGGGGGACACGCTCGTCTACTTCGACACGGACCTGGCGACGGACATGGGCCACCTCGAAGAACTCGTCGAGAGCGTCCGCTCGGGCGAGTACGACCTCGCGACGGGGTCGCGCTGGCTCCCCTCGAACCGCGCCGACCGCCCGCCCAAGCGCGCGGTGTCGAGCCTCGGCTACAACACGCTCGTCCGCCTGTTCTTGCGCTCGGACCTGCAGGACCACCAGTGCGGGTTCAAGGCCGTCTCGCGGGAGGCCTACGAGGCGCTGGCCGACGAGGTGGAAGACGAACACTGGTTCTGGGACACGGAACTGCTCGTGCGCGCCCAGCGGCGGGGCTACCGGATCAACGAGTTCCCCGTCGACTGGGAGCCCAAAGGCGACACGAAAGTCGACCTCGTGCGCGACGTGTTCGGGATGGGCAGCCAGATCCTCCGGACGTGGTGGCAGCTGTCGGTGAGCCCGCGGATCACCCGCAAAGTGAGCGCCGCGGGCGGGTTCGCGCTCGTCGTCGTCGCCCTGGGGCTGATGACGCTGTACCTCGACCCCGGTTCGGTCCTCGACGCGATCAGCGGCGCCGACCCCGTGCTCGTCGCCGCGGCGGCAGTCGTCTACCTGGTCTCGTGGCCGCTCCGCGGCCTCCGATACCGCGATATCCTGGAAGAGATCGGCTACCGCGAGAAGACCGGCTTCCTCACAGGGGCAATATTCATCAGCCAGACGGGCAATCTCGTCTTCCCCGCCCGACTCGGCGACGGCGTGCGCGCCTACGTCGTGAAGGCGCGCCGATCCATCCCCTACGCCTCCGGGTTCGCGTCGCTGGCCGTCGAGCGCGTCTTCGACCTGCTGACTATCACCGCGCTCGCGGGCACGGTGATGCTCGGCCTCGTCGCCACCGGCAACGCCGCGGACCTGCAGGCAGCCCTCGCCGGTTCGGCGGGCATCGGGGGCGAGCAGGCACAGAGCGGCCGCACGGCCCTGTTCGTCGCGGCGGGGGTCGGCGCCGCGGCGGTCACCGCCGTGGTCGCCATCGTCCTCAGCGCCCGCGCCGAGACCAACTACGTCCGCCGGGCCGTCTCGCGGCTGAGTTCGGACTCCTACGCCGACTACGTCGCGAGCGTCGTCGAGCGGTTCGTCGGCGACATCCAGACGGTGGCCGGCGACGGGCGGGCGTTCGCCCGCGTCGGCGCGTCGAGTCTCGCCATCTGGACGCTCGACGTTATCACCGCCTTGCTCGTCCTCCTCGCGTTCGAGGGCGTCGACGCCTCGCTCGCGACGCTCGTGGCGGTGAGCTTCTTCGCGGTCAGCGTCGGCAACCTCGCCAAGGTCCTGCCGCTCTCGCCGGGCGGCATCGGCCTCTACGAGGGCGCCTTTACCCTGCTCGTCGTCGCGCTGGTCCCGACCATTACTGCGCCGACCGCGCTCGGTGCCGCGATCGTCGACCACGCCGTGAAAAACGCCGTCACCATCGTCGGCGGGGTCGTCTCGATGGCCTGGCTCAACGTCTCGCTGACCACCGCCGTCGAGGAGAGCCGCGACGCCAGCGACGCCACGGATGCCGACGCCGTCGAACCCGAGCGCGCGACGCAGGACTGACAGGGCCACTTCCCGAACCTGTCGAGAGTCCTTCCGTGCGCCCCGCTACTCGCGCAGACCCCGACGTTCGAGCGCGCGCTCCCGGAGGACGAGCAGGCCGGGGAGCATCGTGACGACGGCGACGAAGGCGAAGAGGATCGCCAGTCCAGTCACGATGCCGAACCGCTGGAGCGGGGGTGAGAGTGCGAACGCGAGGACGCCGAAGGCGGCGGCCGTCGTGGCCGCGCTGGCGAGCAGCGTCCCGCCGGTGGCGGTGATCGTCCGCCGGAGCGCCGCGTCGAGCGTGTCGCGCTTCTCTCGTTCGTCGACGAACCGCTCGCCCGCGTGGATGCTGTAGTCGACGCCGAGCCCGATCGCGAGACTCGTGATGACCGCCGTCTCGCTGTTGAACGCGATGCCGAGCAGCGACATCGCCCCGAGCAGCCACGCGAGCGAGACGACGACCGGCGCGAGCACCAGCACGCCGAGCGACAGCGACCGGTAGCGCACCCAGAACAGCCCCGTCAGGAACGCGAGGATGACGACGAGCGTCACCGCGAACGCCTCGACCAGCGTCTCCAGCAGCGCGTCCTGGATGACGGCGGTCGTCACCGTCCCGCCCGTCGCGACCGCGCTGACGCCCGAGACATTACTTTCGATCCCGTCGGCGTACGCCCGCGTATCGGTCGCGATGGTCTGTGCCGACTGACTGCTCCTGACCGAGAGCAACAATCGCGCCGAGGTGACGGTGTCGTCGTCGCCGCGACTGAGCACCTCGGCGGCGGCCTGCGGGTCGGCGTCGAACAGCGCCGCGTACACCGCCGAGACGTTCTCGTCGGGCAGACTGTCGCCGTTCGCGTCGGCGCGCGCGACCAGCGCCGCGACCGTCTCGTTGTCGGCCGCGACGGCGCGGATCGCGGTGTGTGGCCCGTCGACGGCCGCCCACCCGTCGGGGCGGAGCTGGATCGAACTGTCGCTGGCGACGCCCTCGCCCGCGGCGTCGAGCGCCCGCAGGAGCGCCGGGTCCGCGACGCCGCCCCGCAAGAGCACTTGCGACCGTCCCTGGTCGCCCCGGAGCTGGAAGTTGTCGCTGAGATACCGGAAGTCGTCGGCGATGGTGTAGGTGTCCGGCGCCAGCCCGCCGGGGAGATACTGCGCCCAGTCGGGGGCGTCCTCCGGGAGGAAGTCGGCCTGGTTGAACTCCGTGTCGAGGGTCGTCGCGCCGTAGGCGCCCGTGGAAGCGAGCACGAGCGCGATCACGACGACTGCGACCGGCGCGCGGGTCGTGAGACCGGCCACCCACTCGAGCGCCGCGTTCGCGGGGCCGCTGTCGACGCCGAAAGCGGGTTTCCGGCGGCTCCGCCCGAGGCGGTTCTCGACGAAGCCGTCGACCTCGATCTTCAGCGCCGGGAGGAAGACGCCGAAGGCGACGAACGTGGCGAGGATACCGCCCGCGCTGAGGACCGCGAAGTCCTGGATCGCCGCGAGCGGGCTGACGACGTTCGAGAGGAAGCCGACGCCGGTCGAGACGGTCGCGGCCGCCAGCGCCAGCACGACGCTCCCGAACCCGAGCGCCATCGCCGTCCGGATCGACCGGTCCGGCGGCTCGCCGTCTGCTCCCCCTTGATCGTCCCCGCCGTCCTCGTCGCCGTCGAGGGTCCCCTCGCGGGCCTCGCGATAGCGCATCACGACGTGGAGCGCGTAGTCGATGCTCAGCCCGATAAGCAGGAAGGGGACGGCGATGAGGATGACGTTCATCGGGATGGCGAGCCAGCCCATCAGGCCCGCGAGCCACGCCATCACGACGCCGATGCCGAGGAAGGCCAGCAGAATGTCCAGCAGGTCCCGATAGGTGATCCCGAGGACGAGTACGATGAGCACGAGCGCGAACGGCGTGATGATCGCGAAGCTGTCGCCCGTCGCCCGCGAGGAGGCGTCGTCCCGGATCCCCTGTCCGAAGACGAACGCGTCGTCGAAGCGCTCCTGAACTAACCGGTCGATGTCGACCTGCGCGTCGTAGGCGGCCTGGGGCGTCTCGTCCTCGCCGCTGTCGTCGACCTGCGCGATAAGTGTCAGTCGCGCCGACGCTGTCGTCGACCCCGGCTCGTAGCCCCGGGGCAGGAACGCGTAGGGGTCCTGCCCGCCCAGCGCCTCGCTCTCCGGGTCGAGCACGTCCGCGACGAGTCGCTCGACCGCCTCGCTATCTCTGGATTCGAGCGCATCGATCTGGTCGGCCAGCGGGGCCTGCGCGGTCGGCGGTCCCGCGGCGTCTTCGGCGACGGCGGCCGTCGCGACGATGTTCTCGATGCCGACGAAGCCCGGATCGGAGAGCGTCGCGTTCAGCGACTCGTCGTCTCGGATCTCCTGCTGGAGATAGAGTCCGGCCAGCAGCGACTCGCGCGTGAGGACGTCGCCGCTCTCGTTGCGGACGACGAGCTGGGCGGCGACGCCCTCGTCCTCGCCGTAGTTCTCCCGGACGAAGTCCGCCGCGTCGGTCTCCGGGGAGTCGACGTCGAAGCCGCCGATGTCCTGCTCGCCCGCCCCGCCGAACGCCACGCCCGCGGCGACGACGGCCGTGGCGACCAGCACGGCGACGACGACGAGCCTGCTGTGTGTCGCGATCCGCTCGGCGTACCAGCGTGACAGTCCACCGGCCACGCTCAGGCTCCTCCCGGTACTGTTCGAACCACTCGATCGACCGTCCACCGCTCACCGCGCGCGTTCCCTGACACCTGCGATCACTCGATACCCGTCTCTACCGGCCCGTATTTCTTAAGTGTTTGTAGATATCTACTATATTTAACACCCACCGAGACGGCCAGTACGACCGGATCGGAGACGGAAAAGGGATTAGGCGACAGCGGAGAGAGGAGACAGGAGAAGATGACCGAGCACGAGGCGGTCGAATCGCTGCGGACGCTGGGGCTCTCGAACTACGAGGCGCGGGTGTTCGTCGCGCTCCAGCGGCTCGGCAGCGGGACCGCCAGAGAGGTGAGCGAGCTGTCTGAGGTGCCCCGCTCGCAGGTGTACGGCGCGGCCGACGACCTGGCCGACAGAGGGCTCCTCGAGGTGGTCGAAGCGTCGCCGAAGGCGTACCGGCCGGTCGCGCTCGCGACGGCGCGAGAGATCCTCACCGACCGCCTCGAACGCGAGACGGACAGGGCGTTCGACCGCCTCGAATCGGTCCGCGCGACGGAGTCCGACCGCACGGACGAGGGGGACGTCTCGACGCTGCGTGGCCGCCGACCGATCGACGACCGGATCGCGGCGCTCGTCCGGTCGGCCGCCCACACCGTCGTCTTTGTCTCGCCCACCGCCGAAGCGACGACCGCGGCCATCGCGGACGCGCTCCGGGACGCGGGGGCCGGCGGTGTGGACGTCACCGTCGTCACCGCCGACCGCGCGCTCGAAGCGCGCTTCACCGACGACCCGGTGGCCGTCTTCGTCATGTCCGAGGACAACCCCGCGGACTTCGCCGGTCGTGCGCTGATGGTCGACGACGCCACCGTGTTGCTCGCTGCCGAGACCGACGACGCTCCCGTCGACGAAGAGGCGCTCTGGACCGGCGATTCGAGTATCGGTCGCATCCTCGCGGCGTTCATGCGCTCGGGCATGGAGTCGGGCCGCGATCGTCACCGGGGGTGAGCGGCCGAAACCGATACGCGAAACCACAGGCCGTCAGAACAGGCCGTCGAACGCCCGCTCGACTTCCGCTCGCAACTGTTGTGCCGGGGCCGCCAGTAGCAGGAGGAGACCGCTGTGGCCGCGTTTCTCCCAGCCGTAGACGTGATTGAGCAGGACGTAGGTGACGACGCCCAGAAAGAGCGAGAGCGACCACGCGACGACGGCGATGCGGCCGACGCGAGCGTGGATCGTCTCGCGCAACTCAGCGGGCGAGTGAGTCAGCCCCAGCACGACGGCGTGGAGGACGACCGGCACGGACACCGCCGACAGCAGGATGTGGACGGCGAGCATCGCGAGGTAGGCGTAGTAGACGGCCCCTCCCGCCTGGATCGACTTCTCGAAGCCGCCGCCGACCTTCAGGAGGTACATCACGAGAAAGAGCATGATGAGCGCGAACGCGGTCAGCATCGCCGCGCGGTGTTTCCGGATCTCGTCGGTTTTGATGAACCAGACGCCGGCGAGGATCGACCCGAGTGCGAGCGTGTTGACGACCGCGATCGCGTCACCGAGGAGGATCACGGTGTCGTCGGCGATCTGCGGGAACGGCGCGTACGGCGTGAACGCGCCGAGGACCAGTACGTAGCCGATGACCGAGAGGACCGCCGTCACCCGGCGCGGGTTCGCCCGCGCTCGCGAGTGCAGCGAATCGGCGACTGCCATATCGGCTCTCGGGACGCCCCGACCATACCGGCTTCGATCAGTGTGAGTGTTCGCGTCGAGGGACGTCGGGGTTCGCGTTCTCTCCGGCGGCCCGACGACAACCGCCAACGGTGTGACCGCGTGAGTAGAGACGATCTGAACAGCGACCGCCAACAGCGTGACAGCCCCGAACGGATCAGAGAGAACCACGACCGAAGACAGCGTGAAAGCCCCGACGTGTTCGGCTCCCGCGCCTCGCTGCGCGCTTCGCTCACTGCGTTCGCTGCAGTGCTTGCGTCGTCGGGGTTCGCCGAACACGTCGCCCCTTTCATTCCCACCCTTTCAGACTGTCCGGCCAGCCGAATCGGGTGGGAATGAAAGGGGCCGGTCGCTCGTCGCCGCCCCGGCGACGTAAGCACCACAGCGAGTGCAACGAGCGAGGAGCGCAGCGAGCCGCGGCGGCGACGAGCGACCGGGGGCTTTCACGCTGTTCGCGGTCGCGGTTCCAGCGGTCCGTCACGGGACTGTCACGCTGTCGGCGGTCGCTGTTCGGGACACTCCTGCGGGGGCGTTCACGCTGTTCGCGGTCGCTGTCGCGTTCGTTCCAGCGGGAACACTCACACCGCCGGGGACGCCCAGACACACTGCTAGCGCAAAAATCACCGCAAACGTGAAACCGCCAGCGGCGGAACCCGTACGTATGAGCGCAGAGCAGGGCCAGCGACAGATCCGCTGTCTCGTCGCCAAGGTCGGGCTGGACGGTCACGACCGCGGCGCGCACGTCATCGCGCGGGCGCTCCGGGACGCGGGCTTCGAGGTCATCTACTCCGGACTCCACCGCTCGCCCGACGAAGTCGTCCAGGCCGCCGTCCAGGAGGACGTCGACGTGCTGGGCATCTCCATCCTCTCGGGCGCGCACAACACGCTCATCCCGAAGATTCTCGACGGAATGGCCGAGTACGACGCCCTCAACGACACGCTGGTCGTCGTCGGTGGGATCATCCCCGACGACGACAAAGACGACCTCCGCGAAGCGGGCGTCGCCGAGATCTTCGGCCCCGGCGCGTCGATGGACGAGATGATCGCCTACATCCGCGACAACGCCCCCGAGCGACGATGAGCGAGGAGGACGCGACGGGCACGGACGCCGAACGCGTCACCGACGACGCGAACGCCAGCGGCGACGACAACGACGCGGACGCTGACGACACACCGAACGCGGTCACCGACGAACTCATCGCCGACCTGCTCGACGGGAAACACCGGGCGCTCGCCCGGACGATCACGAAAATCGAGAACCGCGCGCCGGGCTATCGAAATCTCGTCTCGCAACTCCACGCTCACACCGGCAACGCCGACGTGATCGGGATCACCGGGAGCCCGGGCGCCGGCAAGTCGACGCTCGTAGACAAACTCGCCGCCACGTACCGCGAGCAGGGGCTGACCGTCGGCGTCATCGCCATCGACCCCGCCTCGCCCTACACCGGCGGCGCGGTGCTGGGCGACCGCATCCGGATGGCGTCGAACGTCGGCGACATGGACGTGTTCTTCCGGTCCATGTCCGCTCGCGGTACCCTCGGGGGCCTCTCGACGGCGACGACGGACGCCGTCAAAGCGCTGGACGCCTTCGGCAAGGACAAAGTCATCATCGAGACGGTCGGCGCGGGACAGAACGAGATCGACATCGTCCGCACCGCAGACACCGTGGCCGTGCTCGTCCCGCCCGGCAGCGGCGACGACGTGCAGATGCTCAAGGCCGGCATCCTCGAGATCGCCGATCTGTTCATCGTCAACAAGGCCGACCTGGAGGGTGCCGACCGCACCGTCAGCGACCTCCGCGAGATGCTCCACATGCGCGGCGGCGAGTCGACGAAAGACGGGGGCCACCACGGCGGCGCCGCAGGCGACCCGGCTGACGAAACGAGTGGAGACGGCGACGACAGCGAGGGGTGGGAGCCCCGCATCCTCGAGACGGTCGCGGACCGCGGCGAGGGCGTCGCGGCGCTCATCGACGCGCTCGACGACCACCGCGCGTACCTCGAGGACTCGGGCGCACTCGACGAGAAGGCCCGCACGCGCTACGCCGAGGAGATCCGCACGCTGCTCCGCGAGGACACCCGCGAGCTACTCGCCGAGGAGATCGACGCGCGCGGCGGCCTCGACGCGGACGTCGATGCCGTCCTCGCGCGCGAGACCGATCCGTACGCCGTCGCCGACGAGATCATCGCACCGCTGGAAGCGTGCGTGCGCGAGCGTCGGCCCGATCGGGAATGACACTGCCCTCGGTCACCGGGTCGCTGTCGTTTCCAAAAGTCAGAAATACGTCACCTATAAGCGGCGCAAGCCCCTTCTCCCGGGTATGAAACTCCGGAACGTCGTCGGCGGAGCAGTCGGCGCTGTCGGTGCGACGGCCCTCGCGAATCGCGCCCTCGCGTCGCGGGCGAGCGAGCTGGAAGCGCCGCTCGACGGCACCCAGCGCACCTACCGCTGGCGCGGGTTCGACGTGGCCTACACGGAGGCCGGCGACCCCGACGACCCGGACCTGGTGCTCTTCCACGGCGTCAACGCCGCGGCCTCCAGCCACGAGTGGCGCCGCGTCTTCGACGCGCTCGCCGAGGAGTACCACGTCGTCGCGCCCGACTTGCCGGGCTTCGGCCGCTCGGACCGCCCGCCGCTGACTTACTCGGCGTCGCTGTACCAGACGTTCGTCCGCGACTTTCTCGCCGACGAGAGCGACGAGGCCGTCATCGTCGCCTCGTCGCTCGTCGGCGCGTACGTCGCCGCGGTGGCCGACGAGACCGACGCCAGCCGGCTCGTCCTCGTCTGCCCCACTGCAAGCTCGATCCCCGGCCGCCGGGTGTGGGTCCGCTCGCTGCTTCGCGCGCCCGTCGTCGGCCAGGGGATCTTCAACCTGATCGTCAGCGAGCGGGGCATCCGCTACTTCCACGACGACCACGGCTACCACGACATGGCGAATCTGGACGACGAGACGGTGGCCTACGAGTGGGGGACCGCCCACCAGCCCGGCGCGCGCTACGCGACCGCGTCCTTCCTCAGCGGCCACCTCGATCCCGACATCGACCTCGCGGCCGCGCTCGGCGACCTCGATATCCCGGTGACGCTCGTCTGGGGCCAGGAGGCCGACCTGCCCGGCCTGGAGACCGGGCGGGAACTCGCCGAGGCCGCCGACGTGGAACTGGTGTCGATCGGCGAGTCCGCGCTCTTGCCCCACGTCGAACACCCCGAGGAGTTCCTCGCGGTCGTGACCGGCGAGTGAACGTCGGCGGGCCCACCTGTTCTCCTCCGAGACGCCCAACCCCCCGGTCGCGTCGAACGTTTGCACGATCACCAACTGTAATAGCGACGAAGAATCTGTACTGTGTCAATGAGCGACGCGAGCGGGTACGAGTGGGTGGCCGTGCTGGTCGTGGTCGGGCTGGCCGTCCTCTACGCGGGGGCGGTCGTCGGTGCGCCGGGCGCGAGCAACACGGGAACGCCGACAGCGGAGGACGGCAGCGCGGCCCCCGTTACTGGCGTGTCCGCACCGGGTGGCGGTGGGTCGGGCGTAAGCGATGGGGCGACCGCCGACGCCGGGGCGGACGCCGACGACTGGTCGGTCGTCCGGGCGCAGTCGGGCGCGGCAGTCGCGACGACCGACTTCGGCGGTACGGCGACCGACTTCGGCGGCACCGCGACCAGCGCCGATGGCACTCCGACGGGGTCGGTCCGCATCAACATGACGCGGATCGGGCCGCTGAACGTGACCGTCGGCGAGGTCGTCCGAACCGACGTCGAGGTGATAAACGACGGGAGCGAGCCGGGCAGTCAGACGGTGGCCCACCACGTCGACGGCGAGGTCGTCGCCGAGCGGGTCGTCGAGCTGGCGCCCGGCGAGAGCGAGACGCTGGTGTTCGAGACGACGTTCGAGACGACGGGGACGCACTCCGTGGGAGTCAACGACTTCGCCCGAACCGATATCTCGGTGGCCGCCGAACCGACGGCGACGCCGACACCGTCGAACCGGGCGCCCGACGCCGACGCCGGCCCGGACGTGACCGTCACGGAAGGCGAGACGACCACGCTCGACGGCACCGGGTCAAGCGACCCCGACGGCGACGGCCTCGCCTACGAGTGGTCGCAGGTCTACACGGAGTCTGACCCCGCGATGGAGGTCCGCGACGCCGACAGCGCGAGGCCGACCGTCGTCGCGCCGGCGGTCGAGTCAGAGGTCGTGGTCGAGGTTCGCCTGACCGTCACCGACGGGAACGGTGCGAGCGATGCGAGCATCGTCGACGTGACCGTCCTCCCCGCGGCGACGCCCACGCCAACACCGACGTCCACGCCAACACCGACGCTCACGCCCACGCCGACCCCGACTCCCACAGCCACGCCCACGCCGACCCCGACGCCCACAGCCACCCCCACGCCGACCCCGACGCCCACAGCCACCCCCACGCCGACCCCGACT
>Ga0207770_100172_pt1 | contig 49069 bp, 49 predicted proteins | sample A23E2SouthBayCA_FD_187729 | JGI IMG/M metagenome (GOLD analysis project Ga0207770, IMG submission 187729) | Aerobic enrichment media microbial communities from Eden Landing Ponds, California, USA - A23 E2 (SPAdes) | ecosystem: Environmental > Aquatic > Marine > Unclassified | place: Emeryville...
GTACAACGCATCTCTGGCTGTCACGTTGGAGGTGACGCAGTCTTCGTAGTCGGTGATGTCCCAACAGTAGTCACTTGCTTCGTTCGCGCAGTAGAGGAACTGGTCAGCAGTTTTGTGGAGGTCGTCGTGGTACTCGTCTGGAACAACGAGTTTGACTGGTGCGGTACGTCTGACCCCCATTGTCCCAGATGTTATCCAGACGATATTTAATAATTTGGGAGTCGGACAGCTACAGTCTCGCGGTTTACGTCGCTCTGTGTCGGCTTCCTCCCCGACCGACTCGCGTCGTGCTTCCGACCAGTCGGAAGCCCTCGCTCCTTGAGGTCGGGGGCTCCGCCTCGAAACTGCTCGAACCGGCAACACGACCCCTCGCCCGGAGCTTTTTGCCCGTGCCAGTCGCTCACGGGGCCATGGAGATCACCGGTTTCCGGTTCGAGCGACTCACCGGGACGCTCGACCACGCACCAGACGAATTCTACGAGGAGCGGCTCTCGCGACCGATCGATATCTACCCCGAGTTCCGCACCGAAACCGCGACGGATATGTTCGTCGGCGGGGGCAGCGAGGAGACCGAGACCGCCGCCACCGACGACGGCATCGAGATCTCGCAGGTGTTCCTCCACGTCGAGACCGACGCGGACGTGACGGGACTGGCAGGCCCGCTCGCAGACGACTGGGTGCCCCACGTCGCCCGCTTCGAGGACCTCCTCGTCGGCGAGGACCCCCGTGCCACCGAGCGGTGCTGGGACCTGATGTACCGCGACGCCATCCACGGCCGCAAGGGAAAAACGGTGCAGGGGATGAGCGCCATCGACGTCGCGCTCTGGGACGCCCACGGCAAGGTTACGGGCGAACCTGTCTCGCACCTTCTGGGCGGGCCCTGCCGGACGGAACTCCCCTGCTACGCCTCGATGCTCGGCTTCCCCGTCGACCCCGAGTCGGTCCGCGAGCAGGCCGCCGAGATGAAAGAACGGGGCTACCCCGCCCAGAAGTGGTTCTTCCGGTACGGCGTCGGGAGCGGTTCCGAAGGCAAGGAAGCAAACGAGGCGCTCGTCCGCACGGCCCGCGAGGCCGTCGGCGACGACTACGCCCTCTTCTTCGACGCCTGGAGTTCCTGGTCGCGAAACTACGCGCTGGACATGATAGACCGACTCGCCCCATACGGCCCCGACTGGGTCGAAGAACCCGTCCAGCAGGACCGGAAAGCGGCGTACGTCGAGTTGCGCGAGGCCGCACCGTTCCCCATCGCCGGCGGCGAACACGAGTACACGCGTTTCGGCGCCCACGACCTCCTCTCGCGAGGAGCCGTCGACGTCCTCCAGCTGGACACGATGTGGGCCGGCGGGTTCACCGAGCTGTCCCACGCCGCCTCGCTCGCGTCTGTCCACGACGTCCCGTTGATCCCCCACGGCCACCTCGTCCCCGCGAACGCCCACCTCGTCGCCGCCAACTCCGAGCAGGTCTGTCCCTACGTCGAGTACCTCGTCCGCTGGAACGAACAGAACCAGTTCTTCTTCGAGGAGCCCGTGACGCCCGAAGACGGCACGATCTCGGTGCCCGACGACCCCGGTATCGGCGTGGCGCTCGACTACGACGCCGCCGACGAGCGCGAGGAGGTCGAGGCGTAAGCCCCGTCGGCACACGGCCACGTGTGTCGCGGAGTGCTACCGCGCGTAGAGTTTCCGGCCGACGAGTCCCGGCAGGTGGACATCGTCGCCGGGCGCGACGGCGAGGTAGGGGCGTTCGACGGGACCGAAGACGTCCACTACCCGTCCCAGGTCGTCGAGATTCTCGTCGACGACTTCGGTCCCGATGTCGACGTAGTCCTCGCCGGGCGCGCGGACGACGGCGACGTTCTGTGCGACGCGGACCACTTCGCCGACGCGTCTCATGCCCGCAGCGCACCCAGGTAGGCGGCGACGGCCCCGAGCAGGTCGCTCTTGGTGGCGTCGTCGGCGTCCTTGACGAGGACCCGTCCGCGGGGGTCGTACTCGCGGGGGTAGGTGACGTCGCGTTCGACGACGGCGTCGTAGCCGACCTGCTGGACGGCCTTGGCGATCTCGTCGACCGTGGGGTCGGACACCGCCAGGTCCTTCGAGACGCGTCGGCCCTCGCTGCGCGTCAGGTCGGCGTCCAGCGCCGCCGGCCAGATGACGTTCTCGACCATACCGGCAGGTGCTCGCCCGACACGTAAGGACCTTTCCAGTCGGACGGCCGGTGACGCGAGCCGAGCGCAAGACAGAGACCCGGGCGGGGAGACCAGTCAACCACCCGAGGTGACCGGCGCGGGCTTTAACAGTCGCGCTCTCGAAGGGGTGCTATCAGATGTCCACGCCGCCAGTCGAGGGGACGCCGCTGGTGGTCTACTGTGGCCCCGACAGCGGCGGCGTCGTCGAGCGCTGGACCTCGCCGGACGGCCCGCGCCCGTTCGACCTGCGCAGCGTCGACCCGGACGGGGACGTGGCGACGCTGCTCGACGAGACGGCGTTCGACTGCGTGGTCTGTCACGCGACGCCCGAGACGGCGGCGGACGTGAGCACGGCCGTCGGTCTCGTCCGCGACCGGGACGAACACGCGCCGGTCGTCCTCTTCGACGAGGGACGGGCGTTCGACGTCGGTGCCGCCGTCGACCTCGGTATCACCCAGCATTTCACCGTCGGAGAGGGATTCGACGCCGTCGACGAACTGGCGCGCCTCGAACCGACCGTCGAGCGCGCCTGGCGCGAGCGCCGGGAGCGCTCCATGCTCGATTCCCTGTTGCGCCACATCCCGCTCTCGGTGTACTTCAAGGACCGCGCCGGGCGACACGTCCGCGTCAGCGACGCGCTCCCGACGATGGTCGGCCCGCCCTACCTCGAGGCCCCCGACGGCAAGCGCCACCACACGCCCGCGGACGTCGTCGGCAAGACCGACTTCGACCTCTACCCCGACGACCTCGCGGCGGACACCGTCGAAGACGAACAGTCGGTCGTCGACTCCGAAGAGTCGATCGAGGAACGCATCGAGGGCTCTGTGGGGACCGACCTCGACGAGATCTACGTCGCCACCTCGAAGGCGCCGTGGTACGACGAGCACGGGAACGTGGTCGGCGTCGTCGGCGTCTCGCGGGACATCACCGACCGGCAGAAGTACGAGCGCCAGCTAGAGCGCCAGAACGAGCGCCTCGAGCGGTTCGCGAGCGTCATCAGTCACGACCTGCGAAACCCCCTAGAGGTGGCGATGGCTCGCGTCGACTTCGCCCGCGAGACCGGCGATGCCGAACACTTCGAGAAGACCGAAGCGGCGCTGGACCGGATGAACGCGCTCATCGACGACGTCCTGACGCTCGCGCGCCAGGGCGAAACCGTCGACGACCCCGAACCCGTCAGACTCGACGAGGCCGCGGCCGACGCCTGGGCGCTCGTCGATACCGCAGACGCCACTCTCGAGATCGAGACGGGGACGGCGGTCCAGGCAGACCCCGGCCGCCTCCAGGAACTGTTCGAGAACCTCTTCCGGAACGCCGTGGAACACGGTTCCACGAGCCCGTCGCCGCAGGCTCCGGAGGACGCCGTCGAGCACGCAGGCCCCGACGTGTCGGTGACCGTCGGCGACCTCGCCGGCGAACCCGGCTTCTTCGTCGCCGACGACGGCCCCGGCATCCCGCCACAGGACCACGATTCGGTCTTCGATTCGGGCTACTCGACCAGCGACACCGGGACCGGCCTCGGCCTCAGTATCGTCCGCACCATCGCCGAAGCCCACGGCTGGGAGGTCCGCGCCACCGAGAGCGAGTTCCCCCCACCCCCGGACGACCTCGACACAGGGACAGACAGCGACGCTCCCGACTCGATACCGGACGCAGACGACGCCGACAACGCCGACGACGCGGACGATCCGAACGACGCGGACGACGATCGGCCCCTTCGAGGCGCCCGCTTCGAGTTCCGTGGCGCCAGACCGGCGGAGTACTGACCGCGTCCCGCGCGTGTCGTCGATCCCCCCTGTCGCTCCCCGATCGGGCGTCGATATCCACACCCTCGTCCGGTCACCCGCACCAGTACCTATATGACAGGTACGTGACTACAGACGGGTGGACCGCAGCATGACCGACGACCGACCGAGGGAGGTGCTCTCGGACCCGCGACTGGACGGGTTACCGGCGGGCCTCCGGACGGACGTGGAGCGGTATCTCGACCAGGGCGGGTTGCTGGGGACGGTGACGTACACGCTCGTCTACCTCGACTCGGGCGACGAACGGGCGGCGGCCCGCGCGGCGTCGATCCCGACGAACCTCTTCGTGGCTTCCTGTCTGCACGACGACGCGATCGACCTGCCCGACGGGCGCGGGGCCGACCGCAAGTCGTCTCTGAACTGGCGAGTCACCGTCGGTGACGTCGTCTACACCCGGATACTCGACACCGTCGACGCACTGGGAGAGGACTTCGAGACGGCCACCGTCACCGACCAGTTCCGGACCATCGCCTACGGTCAACTTCGCGAGGAGACGGTCACGGGGACCGGCCCGTCGATGACCGACGCCGTCGCTCGCGTCGAGGAGCGCGGTTCCGTCTGGGGCGAACTGGCGGTCTGTCCGGCAGTCGCCGGGGGATATGGGGGCGCGGAACTCGAGCACGTCTCGACAGTCCTCGCGAACGTCCTGTTCGTGTTGACGCTCGTCGACGACGTCGAGGACGTCCCCGAGGACGTCGAGAATGGGGTCGCGAACTTCCCGGTCCTGCTCGCGGACGGCGACCCGGCCGACTACGACTCCACGGCGGCGTTCGTCGACACACTGGTCGACTCCGACGTCCCCGACAGACTCGACGCGGTCGTCGACGAGCACGAACGCGAGATGGAAGCCCACGCCCGGCAGTTCGCCGCGGCCAGCGAGTACACGCCCCGGGAGCTCGTCGACGCACTCACTCGCGCCCTGCGGTGGTACCGCGAAGCGGTGTGTACGGTCCCGCTAGAGGAGACTGTCCCGCCCGACCGCCAGTCGGCGCTCCGGGAGCGACTCGCCGACGACGACGAGCGCGAGGCGGTCCTCGCCGAGCTGCTGGCCGCGTTCCCGCTGTCGGTCGGTTCGCCCGACGAGGTCGTGGCGACGGGGACGGCGCTCCCGACGGAGACGCTCGCGCCCGCCGTGGTCGGTCTCTCTCACGTCTTTACGCTGGTCGACGGCGTGATGACCACGGACCTCGACGCCGCGCTGGCCACGCTCCGGGAGCGGGCCGCGACGGCCGATTGAGACGACGGGAGCCCCGCTCGACTCCCCCTGGTCGCGCCGATCCGAAACGCTTTGCCCGGCGTCGCCCAGACGCCGCTATGGTCGGCCTCGACCGCGAGCGAGTCGAACTCGAACCCTACGACGAGGCGTAGTCGGCCCGGTTCGCGGCCGAACGCGACCGACTCCGGTCGGCCGTCGGCGACCGCGTCCGCCGGTTCGAGCACGTCGGGAGCACTGCCGTCCCCGACATGCCCGCGAAGCCGGTGATCGACGTCCTGGGACTGGTCGAGGACCTCGAGAGCGCGGACGCACTCGTCGCCCCGCTCGAATCCCTGGGGTACGAACGCCGGCCGGACGACATGGACCGGGTCTTCTTCGCGAAGGGACCGGCCGAAAACCGGACGCACTACCTCCACGTCGCCGAGGCCGGCAGCGCATACGCTCGCAAGATGCAGGTCTCCCGCGACTACCTGCGGTCGAACCCGGACGTGGCGGCCGAGTACGCGGACTGCAAACGCGAACTGGCCGAGCGCTACCCCCACGACCGCGACGCCTACACCGAGGGCGAGGAGGCGTTCGTCGAGCGCGTCATAGACGACGCGACGGCCGACCGCGAGTGACGGCGAGCGCGGGTTCCGTCAGCCGTCCCGGGGTCGCAGCGCTCGGCCAGTGTGGCCATCTCAGGGTCGTCAGCCAGTGTGACCATCTCAGGGTCGTGGCGTCGGGAACGCCCGCAGTTCCCGCGGTGGCAGGAGGTAGTTGCCCCGACGTTCGACGGAGATGTACTGCAGGATACCGTTGTTGGTACGCTGGCCCACCGAGCCTCCGCTGGCGGCGTCGGTCCCGTTCATCGCCTCCCTGGTCGCGACGAACTCGCCGATCCCCGACTGGAGCGCGAGGAAGTGGACGCTCGCGCGGCCGCCGTCCGTCGAGTCGAAGTCCCGACGGAGGATGCGCGGCATCCCGTCTTTCCGGGCGCGGGCGATTTTCTGTGCGTGTCCGACTTTCCCTTTCTCGCGGGCGTCGGACTCGACGTCGGCCGCACACTCGGTGACTCCGTTGGTCGCACCGAGGTTGTCGCCGGTGCCCTCTATCTTGCCCCCCTCGGCGTGGGCCGGACAGAACATCGTCGCCTCGCGGTGGAACCGACTGTCCTGCTCGTACCACTGCTCCAGACTCAACTCGATGGCCGAGAGGTGCTGGGTGGTCCCGCCGGCGAACGCTCCCTCACCGATGGTCACCCGGTCCTCGGTCGCCTGACTCCCCTTGAATCCGGACTCGAATCCCATGTACAGAGGGGCGTCCTCGTCGACCGGTTCGGAGTCGGGGATCCCCTGAACGTCCTGGTTCTCGGCGGGCAGGCCCGCGCCGATGAAGCCCGTCCGCCTGGCGAGGCCGTCGTCGGCGAGCTCCGCGTCTGCGAGGACGCCGCCGAGATTCGCCTCCATCTCGACGCCGTTGACCGACTCGCGCTCGCCCGTGAGTGCTTCTTCGGCGGCGAGTACCACGGAGCCGTAGTCGCTGGCGAGGTGTATCGCGACGTCCGGGCGGTCGGGCGCCGGGTCCTCGAAGGGCGCGAGCGCGTCGGGTTCCGGGAGGTCGACGGCCTGGTCGAGGTCGGTGTCGAAGCGGCCGAAGTAGGCAGGCGAGTAGCCGACGGTGAAGAGAAGGCCGACGGCGCGGCTGTCGTCGGTTTCGTGACTCCGGGGATAGGCACGCTCGAGCGAGCGCAGGGCGGTTTCGACGGTGTCGCGCTCGTCGGCGGTCGGCGTCCCCTCGTTCTGGTAGTCGAGCAGGCGGACGACGTGATGGCGCGGAGGGACGTCGTTGCCGTGTTCGTCGGTGGGGAGCGCGTCGTTCCAGGCGTGCTGGCGGGTCGAGTAGTCGGGGTCGTCGGGGGCCTGCGGGAGGTCCGGCGACTCGCGGCCCTGACAGGCCGACAGCGCGGCGGCACCGCCGATGGCGACCGCGGCCTTCACGAAGTCCCGCCGGGAGATCGACCGACTGGCTGGCATCAGCGTGGGTTAGGACTGGACCGAAAAGGGGGTTCTGGTCGGCGCGTCGAACGCTCGCGAGTTTCTGGTGAAGAACATCGGGGTAGTGGACCGACCGTTTTCGTCTGCGTGTGTTGAAAGCCCTCGACCCGCTCGCTACCAGTGATCGCGACCGCTTCTCGCGGCGACGGCTGAAAGCCCTCGACCCGCTCGCGGTCGCTACGCGACATATCCTCGCTCACTCCGTTCGCTCGGATAGGGGTCGTGTAGACGACTAAACTGGACGCGAGTTCCGGGAGAGCAAGCTCTCCCGACGTCCCGTTCGCTCCGCTCACGGGACAGCGTCTCGCCCTTTCAATCCGCCAGGACAGCACCGCCACCGCAGGCCACACACCTCCCCAGCCGATTCCTTCGCTCACTCCGTTCGCTCAGTCGTCCCTCGCACGGTTCCGTCTCGCGGCCTCCTTTACTGTCGGCACGCTCGACGGCGCGCGCCACTGCATTCACTCCCTGATCTCCCGTTCTCACCACGCGCTCGCCCGTCACTCCGAGAGCAGGCCGTCGAGCAGACGGTCGAAGCGGTCGACGAGGCGGCCGGGCAACGACGGCTCGACGGCGTCGAGATGGGTCGCGACCCAGTCGGGGTCGGCGAGGACGAGCGTGACGCGCCCGCGCTCGTCGCGTGACTTGCGGACCAGGTCTTCGGCGACCAGCCTGTCGAGGTGCCACTCCAGCGTCGAGCGCGCGACGCCGAGTTCGTCGGCGACAGCGGCCGGTGGCGTCGGCCCCCGGCGGAGGAGCACGACGAGCGCGTCCCGGGCCGTCTCGCGACGGAGTGCCGCCAGCGCCCGCCGGTCGCGCTCCGCGACGCCGGCGGGATAGTAGTGGGTCCGGCCGAAGAGGTCGGCGGCGACGACGTCGTCGAGTCTGCGGAGGTGGTACTGGACCTGTCCCGGTGCGAGGTCGAGTTCCCGGACGAGTTCGCTGAAGTACACGCCAGGGTTGGCCTCGACGTGAGCGGCGATGCGCTCGCGGGTCTCGCTCACGCCTCCTCACCCCCGAGCGAGACGCCGTGGCGGGCGTAGTAGACGGCCGCGAGGAGACAGGTCGCCAGTACCGCGTCCAGCGCGTGCTCGGCGAAGTGATGCACCCCGGGCCCGAGCGGGCCGAACATCGCCAGCGCCGAGACGGCGGTCCGGGCGGCCAGCGCCGCCAGGGCGAGCACCACCAGCAGGTACGACCGCGAGGCTCGCCGCGAGAACGCGGCTACCCCGAGCACGAGTAACAGGCCCGACCCCGCGCCGGCGAGGAGGTGCGTCGCCAGCAGCATCGGGTCCGGTTGCACGAGCGCGTGCGCGACCGGGAGCAACGGCATTACCCACTGTAGACGTCTCGGACACCTAAGTCCGTCCATCGGACGCGTGGGGCGCCGGGGCCGTTCGACGGCACGTCCACGAGGCTCTGCCCCCGGCGGGTGAGTCTGTGATTCTGGCCGTCACGCTCGAGTGTGCACCCTGCGCGCCACAGGTCAGGCGGTCGACGCCACCATCGACCGGAGCCGCTCGACGCGGTCGGCGGTCGACGGGTCGGTGAGGTCGACGAGTGCGCCGCCGGTTCCGGTCGTCGCCACCACGTTCAGGACGGTCACGCTTCGCAGATCGACGTCGGGATCCGAGTCGTCCCCGGAGAGCCGTTCGAGAGCGCTCGCGAGCGCGGCAGGATCGCCGGTTAGCTCCGCCGCCGCGGCGTCGGCGAGGTACTCCCGCCCCCTGGTGGACGCCGCCACGCCCGCCATCGTCACAGCCACGACCCCGACACCGGTGAGCGTCGAGAGGAGTCCGCGTTCGGGCGCGGCGAGGTCGGCGCCCCAGAACACGGGCAACAGCAGCCAGTTCATCAGCGTCAGGTCGCGGTCGCGGAGATGTGTGACTTCGTGGGCCAGGACGGCCCGTAGTTCTCCGTCGGAGAGCGCCGACAGCAGCCCCGTCGAGACGACGAGCACCCGCGCCTCGGGTACCGACTGGGCGGCGTCGTAGGCGGCCGACTCGAACCGGAGTTCGCGACGCACTGCCCGGTAGGCGTCGACGTCGCGCTCCAGCAGTTCGATGGGGGGCGTCTCGACGGGATAGCGGACGGTGTAACACACCGGCTGGTCGGCGTCGCGGACCCGGACCGCCGGGGTCGGCTGGCCGACGGCCTGACAGAGTCGCTCGACGGCCGTCACGACCGCCCGTTCCGTGTCGGTCTCGGGAAGTCGGGTCCGCGCGACCATCGCGGCGGGTTCGGTCCGGAGGCCGTGGTGGAGCGTCGCTCTGACGCGTATCACCCACAGCCCCACCGCGACGAGCACGCCGCCAGCCAGCACGACGACGAGCGTGCGTTCGAAGGAGACGCCGGCGACGAGGAGCGCGACTCCGACGGCCACGAACAGGAACCGGGCGACCGCCGCGACGTAGCCGAGCGTCGCCACGAGGACGCTGAGCGCCGCGAGACCGAAGCCGACCGCGTACAGCGGCAGTGCCGCGAGGAGACGGAGAGCCTGTGACGCCGGAGTCGACAGCACTGTCGGCCCAGTGATACGCCCGTCGAGTAAACATTTCGGTCGCCCACACGGAGTTCGTCGTCACCCCAGCGAGACGTCGAGATACAGCATGACGACGACGCCGACCATTGTCCCGAGCGTGGCGACACGTTCGTGGCCCCGGAGGTGCGTCTCGGGGACGATCTCGTCGCTGATGACGAACAGCATCGCGCCCGCGGCGAAGCCCATCGCGTAGGGAAGGACGGGTTCGGCGAGCGAGACGACGAGCGCGCCGAACAGGACGAGCGGGACCTCCACGATCCCCGAACGAAGGCCGGTGACCATCGCATAAAAACGCCGATCCAGCCCTGCGTTGACAGCGGCGACCGACACCGCCAGTCCCTCGGGGATGTTCTGGATGCCGATCGCGAGCATCAGCGCGACGGCACTCCCGAGGGAGGCGTCGCCGGCCGCCGCGGACCCGAAACCGACCCCGACGGCGAGCCCCTCCGGCATGTTGTGGAGCGTGATGGCGAGGATAAAGAGGACCACGGAGGCGAGGCGTTCCTCGTCGATGGGCACCGCCTCGGACTGGCCGGCGGCGTCGGCGCGTTTCTTCCCCGTCAGCAGGTAGTGGGCGTGAGGGACGAACGCGTCGGCGCGGTCGAGGAAGAGCGCGCCGAGCAGGACGCCCGCGAGGACGGGTATCGGATTCCCGCCGGGCGTCGCCTCGATCCCGGGCAGGATGAGACTCGTGAAACTCGCGGCGAGCATCACGCCGGCGGCGAAGCCGAGTGCGCCGTCGAGCGCCCGCTCGGAGGGGTCGCGCCAGACGAGGACGACAGACGCCCCGAGGAGGTTCAGCCCGGCGATCACCAGCCCGCCGACCAGGGCCTGGACGAGGAGCGTCTGTGCGCCCAGCACCTCGATTATCGTCTCGACCGGTCCCGCCATTGCGACAAACGGTGACCCCGGCGGGGTAAAAACGTGCGTGTCCCGGCGGAGCAGACGAGAGGCCCGAGACGTAACACACAGGGAGCGCGACGCCGTCGGGGCAGGCAATGACAGCGTGGGACGTCTATCTCGTCACGCAGGAGAGCCTCTCGGCGGGGCGGTCGACGCGGGAGGTCGTCGAGTCGGCTATCGCCGGCGGCGTCGACGTCGTCCAGTTGCGCGAGAAAGACCGGAGCGCCCGCGAACGCTACCATCTCGGGCGGAAACTCCGGGAGGTGACCCGCGAGGCGGGTGTGACGTTCGTCGTCAACGACCGCGTCGACCTCGCACGGGCGGTCGACGCCGACGGCGTCCACCTCGGCGACGAGGACCTGCCCCTCTCTGTGGCCCGCGAGATACTCGGCGAGGACGCGATCCTCGGTCGGTCGGTCTCGTTCGTCGACGACGCCGTCGCCGCCGAGCGGGCGAGCGCGGACTACCTCGGCGTCGGCGCAGTCCACTCGACGGGGTCGAAAGACGACATCGACGACGACGAACACGGGATCGGTCCCGGGCGCGTCAGCGACATCGCCGACGCCGTCGATATCCCCGTCGTCGGGATCGGGGGGATCACGGCCGAGAACGCCGGCGCCGTGCTCCGGGCTGGCGCGGACGGCGTGGCGGTCATCACCGCGATCACCGGTGCCGACGACCCTGAGGCCGCCACGCGAGACCTAGGTGAGGCGGTCGAGCGGGCGCGACGCTGAGCCGTAGGTCGGGGGAGCGGCATGTCGTACGTGCTCCTGCAACTCGAGTTCGCACAGACGGTCGAGGACACCATCGCGGGCGTCGTCGAGTTCCTGCCCCAGCTGGTCGGGGCGTTGCTCGTCTTGCTCGTCGGATGGATACTCGGCCGGCTGGTGTATCGGGCCGTCTCGCGCGTGGTCGACCGGGTCGAACTCGACCGCTACGTGATGAAGACGCCGCTGGGGCGAGTCCTCGGCGGGAGCGAACGGGCGGTGTCGCGCTCGTTCGGCAAACTCGGTGCGTGGTTCGTCTACGCGCTGGCACTCCTCGCGGCGGCGAACGTCCTCGCTATCGACCTGCTCTCGGAGTGGATCGCCACTGCGGTCTCGTATCTCCCCGCCTTCATCGCCGGTGCGCTCATCATCGTCGTCGGGTTCGTCCTCGCGGACTTCCTCGCCGACGTGATCGCACGGACCGAATCGATCACCGACACCGGCTACACGGACGTCTTCGCCGACGGGATGCGCGTGTTCCTCTATTTCATCGCGGTCGTCATCGGCCTCGATACCATCGACGTCGACGTCCAGATCCTCTACACCTTCGCGACTGCCGCTGCGTGGGGACTGGCCGCCGGCATCGCGCTGGCACTCGGCATCGCCTTCGGCTGGGGCGGCAGGGACTACGTCTCCCAGAACATCGACCGCTGGGCGCCCTTCGGGCAGAGCGAGGGCGAAGGCAGTGCGTACACTACCAGCCAGCCGGGCGACGACAGCTGATCCGGCCTCGAGACTACGATTCGCCCTCCTCCTCGCTCTCGTCGTCCTCGCCTGCCGTCAGGTCGGCCTCGTCCGGGCGGTCGAGCGCACGCGGGACGTCTCGGTACTCGGAGTAGCCGTCGAACCAGCGGGCGATGCGCTCGATCCGGTCGACGACGTGGCCCGGCTCTCCGGATCGGGAGAGTTCGTGTCCCTCCCGCGGATAGCGGACCAGTCGCGTGTCGACGCCGTGTTTGCGCAGGCCGCGATGGAACAGTTCCGCCGTGTTGGCGGGCGTGCGGTAGTCGTCGTCGCTGTGGAGGACGAGCGTCGGCGTGCGCACACGGTCGCAGTACGTCGCCGGCGAGGCCTCGTGGAGCAGGTCCGGGTCCTCCCAGGGCGTGGCGCCGAAATCGTCCTCGACGAGGCGGTAGGCGGCGTCGGTCGACCCGTAGAAGCCCGTCAGGTCGTAGACGCCGCGCTGTGAGACCGCGGCGGTGAACTCGTCACTGTGGCCCACGAGCCAGGCGGTCATGTACCCGCCGAACGAGCCCCCGGTGAGAAAGAGCGAGTCGCCGTCGATAGCGTCGCGTTCGGTCACGGTATCGACGCCCGCGAGGACGTCGGCGGTGGTGACCGGTCCCCAGTTGTCCTCGATGGCGGCGGCGAACTCCGCGCCGTAGCCCGTCGATCCACGGGGATTGCACCAGAAGACGGCGTAGCCCCGCGCGGCGAGCGTCTGGAACTCGTGCCACATCGTCCCCGTGGCCGACCACATCGCGTGTGGCCCGCCGTGGACCTCGACGGCCAGGGGATACTGTTCGGAGTCGGTGTCGCCGGCGTCGGGCGGCGTCAGCACCCACCCCTGGACGTCGCCCGCCTCACCCGCGGAGTCGCCGCCGGGCGTCGTCGGTTCCGGACCGGGGTTCTCGCTGTCGAAGCGCACTTCCTCGGGTTCGGCGACGGCGTGTTCGTCGAGGTAGCCCGCGTTGAGTGTCGTCAGACGGCTGGTCCCGTCCGATTCGTCGGCGTAGAAGACGTCGCCGGGGTAGTCCCAGTCGCTCTGCGTGACGGCGACGCCCGCGTCGGTGACGTGTGCGCCATCGACGTGGGCGGCGTCGACGACCCGTTCGGGCGCCACGTCCTCGCCGTCGGCCGCCTCGTCGTCCCAGGGGAGTCGCCAGACCGGGACCGTCCCGCGGTCGGGCGTCCCGACGTAGAGCGATTCGTCGTCGGGACCCCACTGGGGCCGCACGTCGGCGAGCGTCCGGTCGAGGGCTGCGGTGGGCGTCGTCACCCGGTCGCGTTCGCGGTCGTAGACGTGGAGTTCGCTCGGTTCCAGCGTCGAGCGGTCGGGGTCGTTGTAGACGTGGGCGACGCGGCCGTCGGCGGTCGCCGCGAGACTCGCCGCCCAGCCCGTCGTCCGGTAGATAGTCTCGGACTCGTCGCTCGTGAGGTCGTGGGCGAGTATCTCGTACTCGATGGCGTCGTCCGGGTCGTCGCCGACGCGCTCGGCGTAGTACAGGGTATCGGCGTCACCCCACGCCGGGCTCTCGAAGTCGACGTCGCCGTCGGTGAGCCGTTCGACCGTCTCTTCGCTCGCACCCCCGTCGCCGCCGCTGTCACCGCCGCCACCGGGCGAGTCGTCACCGAGGTCGACGACGTAGACGTGGAAGCGTTTCCCGTCGAAGTAGCGCTGTGCGGATCGGTAGACGGTCCGGTCGATCACCCGCGGGTCGGGTTCGTCTGGTTCGAACTCCCCGGGGACCGAGATATCACGTTCCTCCTCTCGGTCCTCGGCGCTCGCCTGCTGGCAGAACGCGATCCGCTCGCCGTCGGGCCCCCAGGCGACGTTCGAGACGCCGCCGGCGACGTTCGTGACCTGGCGGGCTTCGCCGCCGGTGGTGGGCATCACCCACAGTTGCGGGCGGTCGTCGTCGGCGCCGCGCGTCGAGACGAACGCGAGGCGATCCCCGGAGGGACTCCAGCGCGGTTCGCTGTCCTGCCCTTCGGCGACGGTGAACCGCCGGGGTTCGTCACCGTCGGTCCCGACGACGTAGACGGTCGCCTGCGTCGTCTCGTCGTCGGTCGGAACCGTGCGCACGAACGCCACGCGGTCGCCATCGGGTGCGATCCGTGGATCCGAGGGAAACGCGAGGTCGTGGTAGTCCGCGGCCTCGATAGGTGTCACACCCGGTGATGGGCTTGCTCGTGCTTAGGCGCTGGGTCGGCGGAACGAAGCGTCGCCCCACGGTCGCGATTTCGATACCGACCAGTCACGGGAGTTGCACAGCGGTAGCTATTCGGCCCCGCTGGTCGAAACGACTCTTCGTGCAGGACCCACGAGCGGTCGTCACGAAGCAGGTGTCCTCGCGGCGTGCCCTGCTGACCGTCTTCGTCATCGTCTTCATCGACCTCCTGGGGTTCGGCATCGTCATCCCGATCCTCCCCTTCTACGTGCGGGACCTGGGCGGGAGCGACGTCGTCTACGGCCTCCTCGCGGCCTCCTACTCTCTGATGCAGTTCCTCTCGGCCCCGCTTCTGGGAGGTATCTCCGACTCCCGAGGGCGTCGTCCCGTCCTCATGTTCACCCTGCTGGGCAACGCCGTCGCGTGGGCAGTCTTCGGGCTCGGCGGCGAGGCCGAACTCCTGTTCGGGACCGTCGGTGCGCTCGGGACGCTCTTTGCGGCGCGGATGCTCGCCGGCGCGATGGGCGGGAACCTCGCCACCGCACAGGCGTACGTCGCCGACGTGACACCCGTCGAACGCCGCGCGGGTGCGCTCGGACTCGTGGGGGCGGCCTTCGGCCTCGGGTTCGTCTTCGGCCCGGCACTCGGGTCGATACTCGCCAGCGACGGTGTGGTCGCCGCCGCTCAGGGGGTGTTCCCGTCGTTCGTCCCGGCGACGCAGTTCTCGCTACCGAGTTTCGGTGCGGCGGCGTTCAGCGTCGTCGCCTTCCTCGCGACGTGGGCGTTCCTCCCGGAACCCGAGCGCCAGGCGGCGCCCGCCCGCCGCTCCCGGATCCTCGGACAGTTCGTCGACGCCCTGCGGGACGTGGCCCTGCGACCGCTCGTGGTCGCCTTCTTCGCCGCCTCCGTCGCCTTCTCGGGCATCCAGATCGCCTTCATCCCCTACGTGGCGGACGTCTACGGCTACGACGCCTCGCAGGCCGGTCTGCTCCTGACGTACGTCGGCGTGCTGGGCGTGCTCAACCAGGGCGTCGTCGTCGGGCGAGTCGCCCGGCGGATCTCCTCGAAGCGAATGGCGATCGTCGGTGCCGGACTGCTCGTCGTCGCGCTCGGCGCGTTCCCGTTCTCGCCGGAGATCGGGCGCGGACTGCTCGGGGGGTTCACGTACGCCGACATCGGCGCGCGAGTGTTCGCACTGCTGGGCGTGCTCACACTGCTGTCGACCGGGAACAGTTTCCTCAACGTGGCGCTGTCGACGCTCGTCTCGGCGGCCGCCTCGGAGGCGTCACAGGGGTCGGCCTTCGGTGTCACGCAGGGCGCCGGCAGCCTCGGCCGGACGGTCGGCCCGCCGATCATGACCGCACTCTACGCGTTCGTCGTCTACTGGTCGCCGTTCGTCGTCGGCGCCGTCCTCACGGTAGGGATCATCGGACTCCTGGCGACGCTCCGCGTCGACACCGGCGGGAGCGCACCCGCGCCGCCGACCGAATGAGCCACGACCGGTGCCCACGGTGACCGGCCACGCACTACCACACTGGTTAGGCGACGGGCTTGTCACGGGCGAGTCCAATGAGCGTATATGAGTTGGTCCGCCGCGGACGTTCCAGACCAGGCAGGCAAGACAGTCGTCGTCACGGGCGCGAACAGCGGCATCGGCTACCAGGCGACCGGAGCGCTCGCACGGAAGGGAGCCACGGTCGTGATGGCCTGTCGCTCGGTCGAGCGCGGCGAGTCGGCGGCGGCGAAACTCCGCGAACAGGTCCCCGACGCCGACCTCGACGTCCGCGAGTGTGATCTGGGCTCGCTCGCATCGGTCGAATCGTTCGCCGACGGCCTTCGCGAAGCGTACGACGACCTCCACACGCTGTACAACAACGCGGGTGTGATGGCGATCCCCCGGAGCGAGACCGAAGACGGCTTCGAGACGCAGTTCGGCGTCAACCACCTCGGCCACTTCGCGCTGACTGCCCGTCTCCTCGACGTCCTCGTCGGAACGACCGGAGAGACCCGCGTCGTCACGCAGTCCAGCGGCGTCCACGAGCGCGGCGAGATCGACTTCGACGACCCACACCACCGAGATTCCTACGGCAAGTGGGAAGCCTACGCCCAGTCGAAACTCGCGAACGTCCTGTTCGCCTACGAACTCGACCGGCGCCTCACCGACGCCGGTCTCGAGGACGTGACGAGCGTCGCCTGTCACCCTGGCTACGCGGACACGAACCTCCAGGCGCGCGGTCCGGAAGCCGAGGGGTCGACGCTGAGACTCTACGCGATGACAGCCGTCAACGCCGTCTTCGCACAGTCGCCCGCCGACGGTGCACTCCCGATGCTGTACGCCGGGACGGCCCCCGACGTCGACGGCGGCGAGTACGTCGGTCCCGGCGGGTTCATCGATATGCGGGGCGCGCCCGAGAAACAGTCCTCCAGCGACCGCTCGTACGACGAGGACGCCGCCGATCGACTGTGGGAACTCTCCGAGGACGAGACCGGTCTCGAGTACGACTTCGCGGCGCCGGTCGACCCGGCCGAGGCCTGACGCTCCCGTCCGAGACCTGATCCCGGCCGAGACCTGTCACAGCGACCCGTTCAGCACCTTCGCGGCGGTCAGGACGGGATCCCAGACCGGCGAGAACGGCGGCGCGTAGGCCAGGTCCAGGCGTTCGACCTCGTCGACGGTCATCCCCGCTTCCAGCGCCGTCGCGACGGTGTCGATTCGGACGGCTGCACGATCCGTGCCGACGATGCTCCCGCCGAGAAGGTGTCCCGTCTCGCGGTCGGCGGTGAGCGAGACGACCGTCTCGGCCGCCCCCGGATAGTAGCCCGACCGCGAGCGTGTCGTGATCGTCTCGCTCGCGGGGTCGAATCCCGCCGCGCGCGCCTCGTCGTGGTCGATAACGCCCGTGCGGCCACACTCCTGGTCGAACGCCTTGACCACTGCCGTGCCCGCGATACCCCCGGTCTCGGTGGGGTCGCCGGCGACGGTCTGACCGACGGCCCGGCCGGCGCGATTCGCGGTGAGTCCGAGGGGGACCCAGTCGAACTCGCCGGTGACGACGTGTCTCGCCTCGGCGCAGTCGCCCGCCGCGTAGACGTCGTCGACCGACGTTCGACCGTAGTCGTCGACCGCGATCGCGTCCGAGTCACCGAGTTCGACCGGCGTCCCCTCGAGCAGGTCGACGTTCGGCCGGATGCCCACGCCGACGAGGGCGACGTCGACGTCGAGCGCCGCACCGCTCTCGCATTCGAGGCGCTGCACCCGGGAATCACCGGAGAAGCGCGCGACTTCCTCGTTCAGGTGCAGCGTGACGCCCTGTTCGCGGAGTTCCGTCTCGACGCGCTCGGCGACGGCCTCGCCGAAGGGCGCGAGGACGTGCCCACTTCGCTGGAAGAGGTGGACGTCGAGGCCGCGGGCGGTGAAGGCTTCTGCCATCTCGACGCCGACGTAGCCGCCGCCGACGATAGCCACCGTCTCCGGGGGGCGCCAGTCCGCATAGCGTGCGATCACGGCGGGGTCGAGGAAGTCGCCGCCACCCAGCGTCTCGGGGGTCGCACCGTCCTCGAGCGCCGCGCGGATCGACGCCGCGTCGTCGATGCCGTGGAGGGTGAACACGCCGTCGAGGTCGCTGCCCTCGATGGGGCCGGTGACCGCGCGGCCGCCGGTCGCCACCAGTAACTCCTCGTAGGGTTGCTCGAAGGCGTCGCCCTCGCGGGGTTCGACGGTGACGGTCTCCGCGTCGGTATCGACGGCTGTCACCTCGTGTTCGCGGTGGAGGTCGATCTCGCGGTCGGCGACGTCCTCGGGTCTCAGCGAGAGGAGGTCGGTGAGTTGGCCCACTTCGCCCTTCACGAAGTACGGCGTCCCGCAGTGGGCGTAGGAGACCCAGCGGCCCTGCTCGAAGACGACCACCTCGCGGTCGGGGGCCTCGCGTTTCAGTTTGCTCGCGGCGCTCAGGCCGGCAGCGTCCCCACCGACGACGACGAACGGGTCCATACCCCGGATTCAACGGCCCAATACGTAGTCGTTCGGTGAGCGCCGGGTAACTCGGGACCGGTGACAGAGTTCGGTGAGGTGGGACGGCGACGTGCCCGTGATACGTTCGGTGTGGCGCGCGCTGTCGAGCGGCCCGAGCGAATCCCGCGAGGGCCGCGAGGCGGAGCAGTGCGAGGGATGAGCACCGGAGCGAACGAAGTGAGCGAGGAGCACAGTCGGCTGGGGAGGTGTGTGGCCTGCGGTCGCGGTGCGGTGCGGCTCCTGGTGGATCGAAAGGGCGAGACCCGGTCGCGAGGAGCGGAGCGACCGGAGTCGCCTGCGAGACCACTATCGGAGCGAACAGAGTGAGCGAAGATATGTCGCGCAGCGGCCGCGAGCGGGTCGAGGGCTTTCGACGCACAGTTCGAGTGGCAGTCGCTCCGACAGCGAGCGAGCGGATCGAGGGCGTTCAGCGCACCCCGTCGAGTACGACCGTTCTCACCGACCGAGCGACTCGACGGGAGAAGCACGTTCCCACGCGGACTCGAAGCGCGCTTCCATCCGCCGGGCAAAACCCGAATCACGAACGACGACAGCCCCGACCCGCTCACCGCCCTCGAAGGGCGCGGGCACACCCAGATATACCTCCTCGCCGTCGAGCACGTCGAAGGTGAGATCCACCCCGGACGTCGTCCGAACGGCGAACCCCTCGGCGTCGAGCGCGTCGCCCAGTCCCGAGACGGGACTCGACGATCCCGGGCGTCGTGAGCAGTTTCGCCTCGACGTCGCCGGCGACGAGGTCGGCGTAGACCTCGGTCTCGCGACGGACGGCCGCTGGGTCGCTCTCGTCGTAGGGCGGTCCCACCACCGACAGCAGGCGGTCGTCGGCCCGGTCGAACTGCTCGCGCATGGCGGCGTCGTCGGCACCCATGCCGACCTCCCAGAACTGTCCCTCGACGGGAAGCGTCTGGGCGAGTTCACGACTCACGGCGTCGGCCAGGTCCGCGTAGCGTTCGCGCTCGGCGTCGAGTTCGCGTTCCCGTTCGGCGAGCAGGCGGTCCACCGCCGTGTCGGGGTCGACCGCCGCGTACCGGCGGGGGTCGCTCCCCCTGTGGATCCGGACGAGGTCACGCGCGGCGAGGCCGTTCAGCACGTCGTAGATTCGCCCCTGCGGGACGTCGCCCGTCTCGGCCACCTCACTCGCCGGTGCGCGCCCGAGCTGCAGGAGTGCGCGGTAGGCCGCCGCCCCGTACCCCGACAGTCCCAGGTCCTCCAGGTCGCTCATCGTCGGTCCCCCGTATCGCTCATCGTCGAACGGGCGGCGCGGGCCGGTCTAAGTCCTGTCGGTTCGCTGTCCGGACAACGCACCGGAAGGTGCGGTCCGTTTGACAGCGGTTTTGGGTCCGTCCCGCGGGACGTCGACTATGAATCCGTACCTCGCACTCGCGCTCGCCATCGCCTCGGAAGTGGCCGGCACGACCGCCCTGAAACTCTCCGAGGGCTTCGCGAACCTCGTCCCGGGTCTCGGCGTCGTCGTCGGCTACCTCGCCTCGTTTTACTTCCTGGGGCTCGTCCTCGAGGAGTTACCGGTCGGCCTCGTCTACGCGACGTGGGCTGGCGTGGGGGTCGTCGGGACCGTCGGCGTGGGCCTCGTCGTGTTCGACGAGTCGCTCGACGTGGCCGGTGTGGTCGGGGTGGTGCTGGTGATTGCGGGTGTCGTCGTGTTGAACGTCCTCTCCGAGGCGTACGCGCCCGCTCACTAGAAGTATTGGATGGCTCGACTGCGCCCGAGACTCTTCGACGAAAGCCCTCGACCCGCTCGCTCACAGTTTCCGCCACCGCACTCGACGGGGTCCGCTGAAGTCCCTCGACCCGCTCGCGACCGCTGAGCCGGATATCCTCCCTCGCTCCGCTCGCTCACGGGTCACTCCGTCCCCCGTTCGCATCGAGGTGCTCACTTCGTTCGCACCTCGCACCGCTCGGATAGAGCCGGCTCAGCGACTCCGGTCGCTCCGCTCACCGCGAGCGGGCCTCGCCCTTTCGGTCCACCAGGACAGCACCGCACCGCGACCGCAGGCCACACACCTCCCCAGCCGATTCCTTCGCTCACTCCGCTCGCTCAGTCATCCCTCGCGCGACGCCGTCTCGCGATGAAACGCTCGACGGCGCGCGCCGGACGGTGAAATAGAGAGTCGAAACGCGAACGACGGTCGCTGTGGCGGATCAGGCGTCGGCGGGGAACCGGTCGTCGAGGAAATCGGCGAGGAGTCGATAGACGCGGATCTTGTGGTCGGTGTCCGTCGAGCCGTGGCCCTCCTCGCCGAGTTCCTCGTACTCGAACTCCCCGCCCTCGGTCCATCCCCGGCGGGTTTCGAGAGCGTCGCGGAACGAGCGGGCCTGCGAGATGGGACACCGCGGGTCGTTGACGCCGTGGAGCATCAACAGGGGAGCCTCGATGTCCTCGACGTGGGTGATCGGACTGCGCTCGCGCCACAGATCGGCGTTTTCCTCGGGGTCGCCCATGTACTGGCGGAGGATGGTCTTGAAGTGGGCCATCGACTCCTCGAAGAGCGCGGGCAGGTCCGTGATGCCGATCCACGCGATGCCGGCGTCCCACAGGTCGGGGTAGTTGGTGAGTTGCCAGTACGCCGAGTACCCGCCGTAGGAACCGCCGAAGACCGCGAGGTTGTCGCGGTCGACCCACTCCTTCTCGGCGAGCCAGCGCGCGCCGGCCGCGACGTCTGCCTGTTCCTGGCCGCCCCAGTCGCCGATGATGGCGTTCTTGAACTCGCGACCGCACCCCGTCGACCCACGGAAGTTGGGCCAGAACACCGTGTACCCACGGTCGACGAGGAACTGCGTGCGCTCGTCGAAGGACTGCTTGACGTCGGCGGGCGGGCCGCCGTGGACGGCGACGATAGCTGGCGAGGGCCGTTCGCCGCTGTCGTAGAGGACGCCCTCGATCTCGGTCCCGTCCGTCGATTCGTAGGTGACGTACTCGGCGTCGGCGAAGACGTCGGGGTCGACGTCGCCGTACTCGGGTTCCCGGAGGAGTGTCGTCTCGTCGCTGGCGGGGTCGTACCGGTAGTAGGTGTTCCGGGTCGTCGCCGTGTTCGCGCCCGTGAGGACCGACCCGTCGGGGAAGACGCTGCTCTCGCGACCGCTCCCGCAGGTCCAGGCGACGCCGTCGGTGAAGGGCGTCGCTATCTCGGACCCGTCCCGGTCGTAGACGACGAGGCGCTGGGTCGCCTCGGTGACCCGCGTGGCGAAGACGTACCCCTCGGGATGGACGAAGTGACCAGTCTCCTCGCAGGTGCCGTCGCTGAACCAGTCCACCTCGTCGGTCCCGAGGTCGTAGATCCCCACGCGGGACCTGTCGGACTCGTTGTCGGTCAGCAGGAGACCGTCGCCGTCGGGCGTCCAGCCGCCGTGTGTCGTCTCGTAGCCCTCGGGGCTGACGTCGAGTCGGCGGGCGGCGTCCTCGCTGTCGGGGTCCGGTTCACCCTCGCCGGCGTTCCCGGGCGGGTTCTCGGCGAGGTCCGCGACGCGGGCGACGTAGGTGTCACGGTTCTCCAGGTCCCCGCGCTCGTTTGCGACGTAGGCGATGCGCTCCCCGTCGGGGCTGTACTGCCCGCCGCCCGCGGGACGGGCGTATCGGGTGAGGTGGCGCGACTCCCCGCTCGCGGGGTCGTACTCGTGGAGGTTCATCTGCTGCCCGGCGTCGCTGCTGTACAGCACTCGCCCGTCGGGCGCGACGTCTGCGATCATGCACTGGCTGTCGTTCTCGACGACCGCCCACGTCTCGCCAGTCTCGACGTCGAAGGCGTAGATGTCGTTCTGTTCGTCGCCGCCCTCGTCACGGTGGAAATACATCGACTCGCCGTCGGCGCTCCACTCGATCGGATAGCGGGCGTCTCGGGGGACGTTCCCGTCGCTGAGCTGGGTCAACTCGCCCGTCTCGGAGTCGAGCAGGCAGAGTTCGTTGCGCCCGCTCCCGTCGTAGTAACAGGCGACTCGCTCCCCGTCGGGGCCGACGCGGAGGTGATAGAGGCTCGGCAGGCTCGCGAGGTCCTCGAGCGGCAGGGATCCGGACATTGCCTCTCGTACTGTCCGTCCGGCCGACAAAAATATTGTGGTTTCGATCAGGTCAGAATTCGAGACAGGCGGACCGTCGTAGCCGGCGTATTTGAACGTTTCGTCGGTCGGGGCCTGATGGGGCCAGCACTGCGGTCGTCCGGACGCGCAAAGAGAAGGCTTATCGGGCGGCCCCCCACACCGACGGGCATGGTCGAGTTCGAGGTACCGGAGATCGACTACGACCAGTACTCGAACCGCCAGCTGGCGGCGGTGCCACTGGCAGTACTGGCCGTCGCGATCGCGGTACTGGTCGGGGCGTACCTGCTGACGGGGTCACCGGTCGCGCTCGGGATCGAGTTCACCGGCGGGTCACAGTTGACCGTCGAGAGCACGATGTCCCAGGCCGAGATCCAGAACACGTTCACCCCCGAACCGGTGTCGGTTCAGGGTGTCGGCGGGCAGGCCAACACGTACGTCCTCACGTTCGACGCCGAGGCGGAGAACGTCTCCGCGCTGGTAGACCAGGCAGAGGCCGCCGACATGACGGTCCTGGGCAGCGGCGAGACGCCCGCGTCGTTCGGCCAGCAGAGCCAGGAGATCGCCCTTCTGGGGCTGGTCGTCGCGTTCCTCGGCATGAGCGCGCTGGCCTTCGCGCTCTTCCGGACGTTCGTCCCCTCCATCGCGATCGTCCTCTCCGCGTTCTCGGACATCGTGATCCCCCTGGCGGTGTTGAGCCTGCTGCAGGTGAAACTCTCGCTGGGGACCGTCGCCGCGTTCCTGATGCTCATCGGGTATAGCGTCGACTCCGACATCCTGCTGAACAACCACATCCTCCGGCGGCGCGGCGAGTTCTACGAGAGCACCCACGCCGCCATGCGCACGGGCGTCTCGATGACGCTGACCTCCATCGCGGCGATGACGGTCATGGCCATCATGGCCACGTTCTACAACATCGACCTGATGGCCCAGATCGGCTTCGTGCTCGTGCTCGGGCTGACGACGGACCTGATGAACACCTACATGCTCAACCTGAGTCTGCTGCGCTGGTACAAGTTCGAGGGGGTGGCCCGATGAACGTCCGCGACAACTGGCGGGTCGCCCTGCTGGTCGTCTTCGTCACCGCCAGTGCGATCATGCTGTTCGTCCCGGGCGCGGCCCCCGGCACCTCGGCCGACAACGCCGGCCCGACGAACCTCCAGTACGGTATCCAGCTGGACGGCGGGACTCGCCTGCAGGCACCGGCCGTCGGCATCACAGCCGAGGGAGTCAACGTCACCGCCGACGGCGAGGCCCGCCTCGCCAGTAACGTCTCCTCCGCGCTATCGGTCGACCCGATCGACGTCCGAGTCTCCGCGCAATCGAGCACGGTCGAGGTGTTCGTCAGGGACGTCTCCCACGACCAGCTCCGGAGCGTCCTCGAAGCGGAAGGCTACCAGCCCGAGTCCGTCCGAGACGGCGTCACCCAGCAGACCCGCGAGGAGATGGTCAGGGTCATCGGCGACAAACTCAGACAGTCGGCGCTCGACAGCGGGAGCGTCTCGACCCTCCAGTCGACCGGCGGCCAGCAGTTCATCTCCATCACCGCCCCCGACAGGGACCGCGAGGAACTGCGCTCGCTGCTCGACGAACGGGGCGTCGTCCGCGTCTACGCGTTCGTGCCCGCCGACAACGGCACCTACGTCCGCCACCAGGTCCTCTCGCAGGGCGACTTCGCCCGCATCAGCCCCGCCGAGACCCAGCGCGGGCAGGCGGTCGTCCCCGTCACGATCCGCGAGTCGGTCGCCCAGCAGTACCAGGAGGACATGGTGCAGTATGGCTTCGACGAACAGACTGTCTGTAACTACGACCGCGACGAGCCACAGAACACCCGCGGCCGCTGTCTGCTGGCGACGCTGAACGGCGATATCGTCTTCTCCGGCGGTGTCGACGGGGGCCTCGCGCAACTGTACGCCTCCGGCGAGTTCGCCGAGAACCCCGTCTTCCAGATGGAGACGCGCAACATCTCCGAGGCACGCGAACTGGAGATCAGCCTCCGGGCCGGTCGCCTGCCTGCACCGCTGAACTTCGACGAAGCCCGCAGTACGGAACTCGAACCCGCGCTCGCCCAGCGCTTCAAGACCAACTCGCTCATCACCGGTATCCTCGCCGTCTTCGCGGTCAGCGGGATGGTCTACCTGCGGTACCGCAACCCGCGGGTCGCGCTGCCGATGATCGTCACCGCGCTCTCCGAAGTGCTCATCCTGCTCGGGTTCGTCTCCTCGGTCCAGTACGCGCTGAATCTCTCGCACATCGCCGGCTTCATCGCCGTCATCGGCACGGGGGTGGACGACCTGATCATCATCGCCGACGAGATCCTCCAGCAGGGGGAGGTTGCGACGGGACGCGTCTTCCAGAACCGCTTCCGCAAGGCGTTCTGGGTGATCGGTGCCGCCGCCGCCACGACGATCATCGCCATGAGTCCCCTGACCGTGCTGGGACTCGGCGACCTGAGCGGCTTCGCCATCGTCACCATCGTCGGCGTCCTCGTCGGGGTACTCGTCACTCGCCCGGCCTACGGCGACATCCTCCGGTACCTCGTCCTCCGGCAGGAACACGACGACGACTGACCGGCGACGGCCGTTTTCCCGTCGCCGACGCTCCGGCACTCGTATCCGTAGGAGCAGTGTCGAGACCGTTCAGAAGTCGTCGAGCGTCGTCGGTCCGGGGTCCGCCCGGCCGCCGTCGGGTTTCGCGTTCTCTTCGCTCGCACTCGCCGCGCCGCCGTCGGGTTCGAACTCGCCCAGCGAGGACTGTGCGGCGTCGGCCAGGGCGTCGCGACTCGTCTTCCAGCTCGCCCGGGCACACGGCGGGAGCGCGTCGTGTTCGGCGACGTACTCGTCGAGAAACGTCTTCGTCGCCGGGTCACTCGGGTAGCCACTCCCGAGGTTCCCGTACTCCTCGGCGAGGCGGTCGACGTGGGCGTCGCGTTCGACCTTCGCGACGATGCTCGCCGCACCCACGACCGGATACGTTTCGTCGGCGCCGTGTTCGCCGCGGACGTCCAGCGCCACACCCGTCGAGAGACGGTCGGCGACGCCGTCGGCCACGCGACGCTCGAATCTGACGGCGTTCGTGTCGCCCGCGTCGACGTACCCCGAGAGGGGATCCTGGTCGGAGTCATCTTCCTCGGTGTCGACGGGTACGTCGTCGAGGCCGTCCAGTGCCGCCACGAGCGCCTCGGCGTGGGCGGCGACCGTCAGCGAGTTCATGTCCGTCTCCTCGTCGTCGATGCGCTCGACGGTGATCTCGGCGACGCCCACGGCATGTGCGACCTCGCGGATCTCGGTGGTGAGTTCCTCGCGGCGCTCGGGGGCGATGTCCTTCGAGTCGCCCACGTCGTCGGGGAGGTCTCCGGGGTCGGCGACGACTGCCGCCGCGAACATCGACCCCAGGACCGGCCCCTTCCCGGCCTCGTCGACGCCGAACTCCTGCATGGCCCCCGGTTGTGCGTCGTTCTATTTAAACGCTCACGCCGCCGCCGACGCCCGTCTGACGCGTGTCGTCGCGCTTTCGGGCGATTCAAGCGGTTATCGGGGACCGGCGACCGATGCCCTCGCACGTTCGGTGATCGTCGTTCACGCCGACGTCTCGGAGCGGTGCTCGGAGTGTGACGTGTCGGCATCGACGGGGAACGTAATCGAGAGGTCGATCGCTTCGGTTCCACCCCGGAGTATCGGGCGCTTGCTGTTGCCCTCTGTCGCGAACTCGATGACGCCGAGAGATTCGAGTTCTTCGAGATTGCGGTGCACTTCCTTGTAATCACGATCGACGAGTCGGGCAGTCTCACGGATACTCTCCGGGCGCTCACTGGCGACGATATCCAAGAGCTGGAGGTTCGACCGACGCATGAGTCGTTCGACGTCGTCGAGGTCCTCGAAGTTGAGGACGAACGCTGCCTTCTGTTCCTCGAACTCCTCTTCAGCCTCCGCTCGACGGAGTCGCTCGCGAGCCGCCTGCTGGGTGTTCTCGCGCTGTCCGTACGTGATCTTGAGTGTGTTTCCGGTCATGGCAGGGTCTGTATTTCCTCCAGGAAGCGGTCACGGAGTTCCATCATTCCAGGGAACTCGATCGGCTCGATGCCGTCGGGAGTGTGACGTTCGTGGCGTCCGGGTGTGCGGTTCTCGTTGTCGTACCGGAGAATGACGCCCTGACCGTCGAGAAACCGTAATGGAGTGCGTATCGGTACCCGCTCGGATACTGTGGGTCGTCGGTTCGGTAGATCTTGCGCCTGATGACGAACTCAGCCGTCCTGTCTTCGACGTTCTCGACGACCTCGAACGCCATTCCTCACGCTATGGTATGTTCCCCATCATCAAAAGTGTATGGGGTCAACCCCATCAGCCGGTGAGAGTGGCTTGCAACACTCCGACCGACGAACGCCCTGTCTGTAGCGCGGTTGCTGGAGTCTACCGGTTTCGGTCGATCCACTCGCAGAACGCCTCGAAGTCCTTCGCCCCAGCGTCGTCCGCGATGTCGTGTAGTGTTCCGATACTGGCGCTGTCGTGGTACGGAACGCTCACAGTTCTCTGTTCGACTTCGGGTCCGTCGGGGTGTTCCCACTTCAGAATGTAGTGGTCACCGACGATCCGGTCGACCCAGAAATTGCCCGTGTTACAGAGGACTCGAACGATGCCCTCACCCGAAAAATCACGCGTGACCATTCACTTCAGGACGTCCGGTAGTTCGCCACCTGCTTCGTTCTCCGCGGGATCGACGCCGAGTTCCCGGAGTTCCTCCTCGGTCGGTTCCCGTCCGGCCTCGCCGTGCAGTGCGTCGACGACCGCGTCGAGGTTTTCGAGCGCCTCGGAGCGTGACTCACCCTGCGCAGAGATCTCGCGTTCGACGTCGCGAGCGGTCCAGCGCCCGTCGGGATTTTTCGTCAGCGTGATCGTCGGCCGTTCACCGGAGTTCGACGCGGAATACGTACTCATATCGGGACACCGTCGGAAGCGTCGTACACTGACGTTGCGCGCCTTCGGATAAAAACCCTCACCGGAACACCGTCACTCGTCCGGCGTCTCCCGCACGAACTCCTCGGTGAGGAACGGTTCGTCCTCGCCCTCGACGTCCACGACGTCGAGTGTCGTCACCTCGGCCCCGACGCCCAGCAGGCCGGCGAGACTCGGTTCGGTGCGTCCCTCGTCGCTGGACACGAGTTCCTTCACGTAGAGGCCGCCCTCGCCGTGGAGTTCGACGGTCGCCGTCTCGCCGGGCGAGTCGCCGTCGAGTTCGCCCTCGATGTCGTAGACCTCACGGGTCCGGACGATATCGGCGCGGCGGTGGTCGACGCGCTGGGGGGTGCGCTGTTCGACCGTCGTGCCCCGTAACTCGTCGAGAGCCGCCTGCAGGTCCTCCGCGGCGACGGGTTCGTCGAAGGAGACGGCCATCCGGTAGGTCTTGGAGGCGGCGAGTTCCTTGACGCGCTCGACCATCGCGTGGGTCGCGAGGTGCAGGTCGAACACCTCGACCTTGCCGTCGGCGAACTCGCCGATCTCCTCGGCGAGCGCGTCGGTATCGACGTTCCTGACGCGGGGTTCGTCGACCTCGATGACGAACGGGCGACCGCCCTCCAGCATCCGGGCGTCGACGTCCTCGCGGCCGGCACCGTGGAAGGTAGCGCTCTCGCCGTCCATCGCTTCGAGGACGACCGGCGCGCTCAACTGCTCGACGCTCTCGTCGTAGCGATACCCCGACCCGTCACAGCCCTCGCAGACCTCCCCGCGGATCAGCCCCGTCCCCGAGCAGTCGTTACAGGGCCACTTCGTCTGGGGGATGTCGCGTTCGAGTTTCCGGTAGCGGCCGTAGACGAAGGCGGAGTTGACCCGCGTCTCGACCGTGTCGTCGCCGAGGTTCAGCGTGACCTGCACGTCCGGGCGCTCGAAGTCCACCTCGGCCCCCGTCTCGATGCCGAACCGCTTGCCGACCTCGCGGTTGAGTTCCGATTTGAGCGCCTCGCCCGCGTCGGGGTCGAGGCCGACGTCCTCGCGGAGGAGGCGGTCGTTCTCCTCGAACAGCGCGGGGACGCGTGTCCCGACCTGGAACGTGTCGAACTCGTACTCGTCGAGGTGGTAGGCGGCCCGTTCGGCCCACTCTTCGACGCGCTCCTCGGTCGAATGGCCCTCACAGACCCAGCAGGGTTCGTCGGGCGCGAGGTCGGCGACGGGGACGTCGTCGGCGAGCGCGACGGCGACCCGCAGACCGCGGCCGCGCTCGCGGTTGGTCAGTCCGAAACTCCGGTCGGCCACGAGTCGCCCGAGACAGGGGTCACAGAGCGGCCCCGTCTCGATGGCGGCCCGCGCCGTCGCCAGCACGTCGGCGTCGTCGGTCATTGTCCCGGGGTGGGGGGCGCCGGCGTAATTCGCTTTCGAAGCGGTCGGGCGAGGCCGCGGCGGCCGTCGACACGGCCACAGACGAATCCCAGCCTCGAACGGAACGAACGACTCGCTCCAACCGGCACACCGTCGACCCGGCGCCACTGCGGGACAGAACGTTCGACGGTCGAAACCGGTGGTTCTCGCGGTACAGGAATCAACGGCGATAGCTTGTCGTGTCGGGACGTTGCCTCGATCGGAGAGACAATGACAACGACAACCGAGGAGAACAAACGTATCGCCCGTCGCATCGTGGAAGCGGTAGTCGAACAGGGGGATCTTGACGCGATCGAGGAGATATACGCCGAGGACATCGTCGAGCACACCCCGATGGGAGAGGTCACCGGCCACGAAGGGATCAGGCGGAGCTTCGAAGTAAACAGCGAGGCGTTCTCGGACTACACGGTGACCGTCGAGGACGTGGTCGCAGAGGGAGACACCGTCGCAGTCCGACTGACCGAACGCGGAACCCACGACGGCGAGTTGATGGGGATCGAACCGACCGGAGAGGCGTTCGAGCACTGGACGATGGCATTCATGCACTTCGAGGACGGGAGAGTCGTCGACTGGTGGGTCCTGCCCGACAACCTCGGATTCATGCGCCAACTGGGGCTCGTCGAACTCCCCAGCGAGTTCGCGCCCGTGGCGGCGACACCCGAACAGGAGTAGCGATCAGAGCCCGGTTAGCGGTCGTCCGTACCGACGACCGCGGTCTCACCGTCGAAGCGCTCAGTCGTCGGCCCGTTCGCCATCGACGTTCGCGGACGGTGCCGGGTCAGGTACCGAGGACGGCGTCTCGACCTCGTCGCCGGTCATCGTGACCACCCGCTGGGGGAAGGGGATCTCGATACCTTCCTCGGCGAAGGCGGCGTAGACGCCCTTGAACAGGCGGTGGGTCGTCCGCCCGCGCAGGACGGCCTCGTCGATCCAGCAGAGCAGTTCCATGTCGACGGCCGAGTCCCCGAACCCGCGGACCCGCACGCGGGGCGCGGGGTCCTCGAGGACGAGTCGCTGGTCCGCGGCGACCCGGAGGAGGACGTCCTCGGCGTGTTCGAGGTCGGTCCCGTAGGCGACGCCGACGGGGATGCGGACCCGGCGCTCGCGCTGGGGTTCGGACTCGTTGGTGATCGTCGCCGTGTTCAACACGGAGTTCGGGACGGTGACGAGCATGTCGTCGCGGGTGCGGATCACCGTCGAGCGGATGGAGATGTCCTCGACGCGACCGCGTTCACCGGACTCGAGGACGATGAAGTCGCCGACGGCGTAGGTCCCGTCGGCGTACAGCGCGATGGAGCCGAAGAGGTTGGCGATGGTGTCGCGGGCGGCGAGACCGATGACGATCCCGAGGATACCCGCCGAGGCCAGCAGCGGCGTGATGTCGATCTCCCAGAACGTGAGGACGAGAAAGGCACTGATACCGAGGAGGACGGCGCTCCAGACGTTCTGGAAGATGGGGACGACGCGGCTGTCGAACCGCGAGTCGCCGGTGAGTTCGTCGGAGACGCGCCGGCCCATCCGCGCAAGCGAGTAGGCCCACACGACCGTGAGGACCGTCAGCAGCGTCGCCTCGAGCGGCGCGGTCGTCTCCGCCTCCGGGCCGACGACGAGCAACTCGACCCCGAGGTAGACGCCCACGAGGACGACCGTCACGTACAGCGCCGGGTGGACGCTGCCGAAGACGGCGTCGTCTATCTCGCCGGGGACCCGGCGAGTCACCCGCCGGATCAGGACGTCGCCGCCGACCTGGATCAGTTTCGCGGCCAGGACCGAACACCCGACCACCAGAACGAACCCCTGCCAGGCCGGCAGCGCGAGCAACCAGGCCCAGACGGGTGTCCAGAGCTCGGCCACCAGTTCCGATTGCATTCGAAACTGTAGGCCACCGGGAGACATATACTTTCGCTGATGGGTGTGCGGGCCGGTGCCAGTGCGGGGATCGACCGTGGCCGGTCCGGCAGTGCCTGTGGGAGTCGGCCGGGACTGGTTCGGCGGAGACCGCCCGACGGGCCGTGACCGAAGGGCCTTTCGGCCGGGGGCGCGCCAGCGGAGGTATGGACCTGGCGGCGCTCGTGGAGGCGGTGGTGCTCGGGGTGCTCCAGGGAATCCTGGAGTGGTTGCCGGTCTCCAGCGAGGCGGGCGTGGCGATCGCGTCGACCGTCGTGACGGGTACCGACCCCGCCGCGGCGACGCGACTCGCGCTCTTTCTCCACGCCGGGACGGCCGTCGCCGCGGTCGCGTATTACCGCGGGGAGGTCGTCGAGATCGCACGCTCGGCCAGGGTCGCCCGCCCGTTCGCCGAGGGGACCGCCGACCTGTCCTTTCTGGTGGTCGCGACCGCGGCGACCGGCGTGACCGGCATCCCGGCGTTTCTGGTGCTCGAAGCCGCCGTCTCCACGCTCGAAGGCGGCCTCTTCCTGGCGCTCGTGGGCGGGTTGCTCGTACTCACGGGGGTCGTCCAGCGGTTCGCCGCGAGTCTCTCGCTGGGCGAACGGGCGGTTCCCGACTGGGTCGACGCCGTCCTCGTGGGGGGATTACAGGGGCTGGCCGTCCTGCCCGGCGTCTCGCGGTCGGGGACGACCGTCAGCGCGCTTCTCTTGCGCGGCCACGAGGGCGAATCGTCGCTGCGACTCTCCTTTCTGCTCTCCATTCCAGCCGCACTGGGAGCGAACGTACTCGTCCTCGTCGACGACGGGTTCCCGGCGATCAGTCCCACCGCGGCGGTCGTCGCGCTGGCCGTCGCCGCCGTCGTGGGCTACCTCGTCGTCGACGCGCTGGTGCGACTGGTGCGGCGGGTGCCGTTCTGGATCGTCTGTGTCTGTTTCGGCGGCCTCGGACTGGCTGCGGGACTGGCCGCGGCGGTGTGAGTCTCCGGGCCACCGCGCCACGAGCGACGGCCGGGACGGCGCCGACGCACCCGGAGAACATTAATATCGGGGAGCGACAAGCCACCGACGATGAGCGAGGACGAGACGAAGCTCGTCGACGCGACCGGCGACTACTGCCAGGTCGTCCGCGAGGGCGAGCAGGTCGCCGAGTCGCGCTGGCGCTCCGCGCGGGTCGTCCTCACCAACCGCCGACTCCTCCTCGCTGGCTCGGACGGCAACCGGTCGATCCCGCACGACCGCATCGAGTTGACCGAGGTCCCGGAGCACGTCCCCGACGGCTTCGGGGACGGTGCGACCGCACTGCGCGTCGGCGAACACGTCTTCCTCGTCGACGCCTCTGTCGAGGACTTCGACCGCGAGTACTGTCGCGCCGCCCTCGACACGGAAGTCATCCTCGTGAAACACCCCGCCGTGGTCGGCGGCGTCGTCCAGAACACCGAGTGGTCGAAGGCTCGCTTTCGCTTCGCCGACGACCGGGTCAAGCTCGCGCTCCCCGGCGGGAAATCGACCTCCTTCGCCGTCGAGGAAGTGGGGACTATCGACACGTCGACGGCCACCGTGATGGGCGAGCAGCGACAGGTCGTCGAGGTCGAACACACCGATTCACAGGACAGGAGCGTCGAGACGCACTTTTCTGGGACCCCGGCCCACGGCCGCGCGCTCGAACACCTCTTCTCACGGGTGATCGCAGAGCGCCACAGCGAGAAGTACGAACTCACCGAGACCGAGAGCGAGGTACTCATGGCGCTGTACTCCGGGGTATCGCCCTTCGAGATGGCCGACTTCGTCGGCCTCGACGTCGAGGAGGTCGAGGAGATCTACGGGAAACTCCTGGAGATGGGCGCCGTCGACAAGGTCCGCGAGCGCACCGAGGTGTCGCTCAACGCCCACGGTCGCAATCTCGCGAGCGAGGCGATGAGCGAGCAATAGTCCGGCGAACCGCTCGGTGTGTACTGACGACAGCGGGCCTTCTGGTCCTCGATTCCCCGGTTCCAGGTACGGGAAGTGTTCAATCCGGTTTCAATGGGACGCGGTCGAGGCCGACAGTGTCGTAGTCCTGCTCGGTCGAAAGGACACGCTCTTTGCCGGTCGTTACGAGTCCGGCGTGGAGTGCATCGAACGGGGTGAGATCGTACTCATCGAGGAACGCTGCAGCGGCCAGTACCGCATCCTCGTGTGCTTCCGGGACGATTGGAACCAGTTCGAGCAGGTTGCTAATCGCCCGCGGCGCATCGATTTCGTACTCCGCGGCCTCGCGGTCGTAGAACAACACCAGAATCTCGGCATACGAAAGTATCGAGGTATGGATGTCGTCGTGCTCTTCCAGGGCGTGGATCGCGGCGTCTTGTAACCAGTCATCGTCTTTCACCAACGCGGTGAGAAAGTCGGTTTCGACGTACACGGTTCACTCCCCGCCGTCCTTCGACTGGCCACTCCGTTCCTCGTTCACCTCTCGGGAGATTCCCTCGCGTGCTCGTTGCTTCAACTCGTCTGCCCCCGTCTCTGCGAAGGCATCGCCGACGGCCGCCCGGAGGCCGTCCAGCGGTTCCTCGTCGACGGGAAAAAGCGCAACGTGGCTCGGGAGTTCGACGATACGATACTGGTCACCGAACCGTTCGCGGATGTCTTTCGGGAGGTAGATCCGCCCGCGTTCGTCTGTCGACTTGGACATGGTGTACTCGCTCGTTGTACGGGAAGGTTCAAAAGCGCTCCCGTTATTATCTGTGTTTTCCCGGCTGCTGATCCATCCATCACACCGAGCTACGACCTCGTGTTGCATCCTCACTGAACGGCCAGTCCTACAGACAGTGTCAGGTCTCTATACAGGTCCATACCACGCTCGTCTGCAGCGTCACGAGCACGGCACCGTTCAGGACCGCTCGTTCTATCGCGCGATAATCGGGCCACAACCACTAATGGGTCGAGCGCGAAATCGATCGCAATCAGCCGCCGCCATGAGCGACTCCGAGAAGAAGATCGCGGACGTGCAGGGGCAGTTCATGCAGGTCATGGAGTCGGGACGCCGTCTCGACGACGCGACCTGGCAGTCCTGTCGGATCGTGTTGACCGACAGGCGGGTCGTGTTGATCGCGGACGGGAAACGGTCGATCCCGCTGTCGGCGGTCCGGGAGGTCGGCGGTCGCTACGACGCCAACCAGCGCGCGGCACAGGTCGCCAGTTACCTCTCGCTGCACCTGGGTGACGACATCGTCCTGGTCTCGGCGGCCGAACACGGCGAGTTCGAGACGGACTTCTATCACGCCTGTCTCGACGGGGAGATCCTCCGGGTCAAACACCCGGCCGTCGAGGGCGGGGTCGTCCAGAGCACGGAGTGGTCGAAAGCCCGCATCAAGATCACCGACGAGGACGTCCGGTTCGCGCTGGCCGACGGCGATCTGGTGGTCGTCGACCGCGACGACATCGGCGAGGTCACAATCGAGGAACGGACCGCCCTGGGCGAGGAACGGACGATAATCGAGGTCGAGCACACCGACGGCGAGATCAGCGTCGAGACCTACGTCACCGGCGAAGAAGACGACGTCTCGGTCCTCCGGCAGGTCATCGAGGAGGGCGTCGAGCGCAACCGCGCCGACCTGGACCTGGGGCCCGTGGAGAAACAGGTCGTCATGGCGTTGCACTCGGGCGTGTCACCCTTCGAGATCCCCGACTTCGTCGGCGCCGACGTCGAGGAGATAGCGGAGATCTACGACCGACTCGTCGAACTCGACGTGATCGAGGTGGTCCGCGAGCGAACCGAGGTCGAGATGACCGCACAGGGGCGTTCGGTGGCCGGACAGTCCATGGGCGAACAGTAAGCGATCAGTTTTCGAGGCCGATCCTCGACGACCGGGACCGAGCCCCGAAAGTCCTTAACGCGGCGGGTCGATCAGCGGGTATGAACGTCTCGACGGCGGTCGTCCTCGCGGCGGGTGAGGGGACCCGTCTGCGCCCGCTGACGCACAACCGACCGAAACCGATGTTACCGGCGGCGAACCGTCCGATCCTGGAATACGTCTTCGACGCGCTCGTCGACACCGTCGACCGGATCGTGGTGGTCGTCGGCTACAAACACGACCGCGTCCAGGGTCACTTCGGCCCCAGCTATCGCGGCGTCGACCTGACCTACGTCCACCAGGAGAAACAGCTCGGGAGCGGGCACGCCCTGTTGCAGGCCCGCGACGTCGTCGACGAACCGATGGTCGTCCTCAACGGCGACCGCGTCATCGACACCCACATCGTCGACGACGTCGTCGCCGCCTTCGAATCGGAGGGGGATCCGACGATGTCGGTACTGGAACGACCCGAGACCAGCCAGTACGGCGCCGTCACCATGCACGGCGACGACGTCGTCGAACTCGTCGAGAAACCGGACTCCGACGAGTATCGCCTGATCAACGCCGGCATCTACGCCTTCTCGCCGACGATCTTCGAGGCGATCGCCGCGACCGACCGCGAGGCCGGCGAACTCGCACTGACCGAGACGCTGGTCGAGGTCATGGAACGCGACCGGATCCGCGGCGTCCGGACCGAGGGGATGTGGGTCGACGCCACCTACCCCTGGGATCTCCTGGCCGTCGCCGAGGAGGTCCTCGCGCGCGGCCACGTCGACGGCGAGGAACGCGCCGAGGGCGTCCACGTCGATCCCGACGCCATCGTCCATGACTCGGCGGTCCTCCAGCCACCCGTGGTCGTCGGTCCCGACTGCGAGGTGGGCGCGGGCGCCGTCCTCGGACCGGACGTCGCGCTGGGCCAGAACGTCACCGTCGCCGCGAACGCGACCATCCGGCGCTCGGTGATAGACGCCGACTCCCGGGTCGAGGCGGGGTCGACGCTCATCGACGCCGTCACCGGCCAGGACGTCTTCCTCGGCGCCGGCTCGACGGTCCCGGGCGGGCCGGCGGACGTCCGCGTCGGCCGCGAGGTGTTCCCCGACCAGCGCCTCGGTGCGGTGCTGGCCGACCGCGTGGTCGCGGAGGGCGACGCCAGTTTCTCGCCCGGGACGCTCGTCGGCCCGCGCGCCCACATCGGTACCGGCGTGAACGCCCGCGGTGCCATCGGCGAGGGCGCGGAGGTGGTCAGGTAATGTGCGGGATCATCGGCGCCGTCGGCCGCGGCGACGAGACGCTCGACACGCTCGTCCACGGCCTCTCGAAACTCGAGTATCGCGGCTACGACTCGGCGGGCGTCGCACTCACCGGTGACCGTATCGACCTGTGCAAGAAAGCGGGCGAGATCGACGAACTCCGCGAGGCACTGAAATCGCGGAGCCTCTCGGGGGCGGCGGGTATCGGCCACACGCGCTGGAGCACCCACGGCCCGCCCACCGACGAGAACGCCCACCCCCACCTGGACTGCAACGGCGAGATCGCCGTCGTCCACAACGGTATCATCGAGAACTACCAGTCGCTGCGCGACGAACTCGTCTCGGCGGGCCACACGTTCCACAGCGATACCGACACCGAGGTCGTCCCCCACCTGATCGAGGAGGGACTGGCCGACGGCCTGGAGACCGAGATGGCAGTCCGGCGCGCCATCGGCCGCATCGAAGGGAGTTACGCCATCGCGGCGGTCGTCGCGGGGGACGACCGGATCTTCGCCGCGCGCCACGACTCGCCGCTCGTGCTCGGGGTCGGCGACGACGCCGTCTTCCTCGCCAGCGACGTCCCCGCCTTCCGGGATTTCACCGACCGCGTCGTCTACCTCGAAGACGGCGAGTTCGCCGTCCTCTCGGCGAGCGCAGACCCGCAGTATCGCGTCACCGACGCCGAGGGCAACGAACTCGACAAGGCCGTCGACACCGTCGACTGGGACCCCGAGGAGACGGGCAAGAGTGGCTACGACCACTACATGATAAAAGAGATAAACGAACAGCCCCGCGCAATCCGCCAGTGTCTGCGGGGACGGGTCGACGAACTCTCGGCGAGCGTCGACATCGAGGACCTCGGTGACCTCTCGCCGACCGGCGTCCAGTTCGTCGCCTGTGGGACCTCCTATCACGCCGCCCTGCACGGCGCCCAACTCTTCCAGCAGGCCGGCGTGCCGGCTCAGGCGTTCCTCGCCCACGAGTACGCCATCTCGCCGCCGCCCGTCGGCGACGCGCTCGTGGTGGGGGTCACCCAGAGCGGCGAGACGGCCGACACGCTCGCCGCGCTCCGGGAGGCCCGCAAGCGCGGCGCCCGGACGCTGGCGGTCACGAACGTCGTCGGGTCGACCGCCGCCCGCGAGTGCGACCACGCGCTGTACATCCGGGCCGGTCCGGAGATCGGCGTCGCCGCCTCCAAGACCTTCTCCTCGCAGCTGGTGGCGCTGAACCTGCTCGCGCTCGGGACCACGAGTTCGAGCGACGCGCGCGAGGTGATCGCCGCCCTGCGGGAGGTGCCCAGCGACGTCCAGGCGGTCCTCGACAGTTCACAGGCCGAGGAGATCGCCCGCGAGTACGTCGACGCCGACGGCTACTTCTTCATCGGCCGGCGCTACCAGCACCCCGTCGCGCTGGAGGGCGCCCTGAAGATGAAAGAGATCACCTACAAACACGCCGAGGGCTTCGCCGCCGGCGAACTGAAACACGGGACCCTCGCGCTGGTGACCGAGGACACGCCGGTGTTCGCGGTCGTCACCGGCGACGACGAGGCCGCCACCAAGACCGTGGGCAACGTCAAGGAGGTCGAGGCCCGCGACGCGCCGGTGATCGCCGTCACGGACGGGGAGAGCGACGCCGAGCGCTACGCCGACCACGTGCTCGAGGTGCCCGAGACCCATCCGCGGGCCGCCGCTATCCTGGCGAACGTCCAGTTGCAGCTGGCGGCCTATCACGTCGCGAACGAACTCGGTCGGTCGATCGACAAGCCGCGCAACCTGGCCAAGAGTGTGACGGTGGAGTAGTCGGAATCGAATGCTGAATCAGTCTCACAGCCACTCCGTGACATACAGCGTCAGTCCGGCCGTATCCGGGACGAGCCGATCGATCCGCGACACGGCCGCGGAAATCTCGCCCGCCGTAACTCCAGTCTGAGGAACGACGAGTACACCGGGGTGATCGGTAAACCGGGTGAAATCCTTCGCGTCGTTCGTGATCACGACTCGATCTGTCTCCCCGGCGTGTTTGACGATCGTTGCATCGGCCGCGGTTTCGTCCAGTGCGTCGACGACGCGGCTAATGTCGTGACTGTCTCCGCGAAGCGCGGTCAACTACGCCGATTTGACGTGTACGTCCGCGAGCAGTCGCATCGGTCAGACTTCTTCCGAAGGGACGTCTTCCTCGCGCTGGTCGCGGATTCGACGAGAGGCCCGACGAAGCTCTTCAGCCCGCTCCTCGTGTTCAGCTTCCAGCGTCTGCATCTCTTCCGGATTGTCGTAGTAGTACGAGAGCGCAGCGAAGACGGCAGCGGGATCGAGGTCGTATTCGGCGGCGACGGCGAACGCGTCTTCGCCCCCGTCGATAACCCGACGCTTGACGTCGAGAACCGAGATACGCGTCCCCGCGATTCGGGGGTCACCCGACCGGACGTCGTCGTCTCGAACGATATCGACCATAGGAAGTCATTATTCGGCAACGCGCTTAATCCTGTGGTCCCCGAGGATTTCGACTGTCCACCGCCTCGTACGCCACGCCAGCCGCGGTCGGGGTCACTGCGAGCGAGGGTCGTCCCGACCGTTCTCGTCGGGCGGTTCGGGCGGCGACAGGACTGCCACTGATAGCTCGTACACAGCCGTCTCGGTCAGTTCGTCGACCGAGGTCGTTACCCGGGTTCCCGCGAGCACGAGACTCACTGCAAGGAGTCGTGCGCCGACGGCGACTCTGGATGGTGAACCGAGTGCAACGACGAAAAGCAGGTTCGTGAGTATCGCGGCGAGGGCGACGAGACTGACGACCTGGATCGGCCGGTCGAGGAACCGCTCCGAGAGGCGAGTCGCGACAGTCCCAGTGTGTGCCCGCCGCCAGTTCCGGACGAGTGGTGCGAGAAATCGGTCGAACAATGCGAGTATCGGACCGACGACCACCGTCTCACGGAGGTCGATCACGACGACGTCCGGTTCGGGTTCCGCCGTGAGCCACCGGTAGCACCGCGAGACCCGAACCGTTCGCTCGCCCCATCGTATCGTAGCGCCGAGTCGACTCTGACGAGCGACAGCGATAGTCTCGTCGACGACGTCCTGTAACCAGTGGGTGACCGTGGACGACGTGAGAGCTGTGCGGCCGAGTCGTCCCAACTCCGACAGGAGTGAAACCGTCCGGGCGTTTCGGATCCGCTGGGAAGTCATGAGGTATTCAGTTCGGAGACAGATGCGCGAATCGTCGTGGTCCCGAGGTCGAGGATGACTTCGTCGCCTTCCTGGAGTATCCGCCCTTTGAACTGGACGCCCGAGGCTTGCTCGCGAACCTGCAACTCGACGGTGAGCGTCACGTCCTTGTTGACCGGGTGTTCGCGTTCGAAGATGTCCCCGCTCTCGCTGGTCAGCGTAATGACCGCCGGTTCGACCTGTACGTCGAGTACCCGTGCGATGGTCTGTCCGGCGTTCGTTTCGGTGAGGCCTTCGGCAACGCTGTCGGCCCGCTCAGGTGCAACGTTCTCCATCTGAAGGGTGACAGTTCGCTGCGTTCGTTCGCCCGGTTGTTCCAGCGAACCGACTCGAACTATCTCGCCGCTGAACTCGTAGGACTGCGCCCGGAACGAGAGGGTCACACCCTCACGGAGCGACCGATCCGCCCCGAACCGGAGTGTGTCACCATACCCAAGTGCGCGAACCGACAGGCCGACGTACACGCGTTTCCGGTTGGGGTTGTCGGTTCCGTAGATGGCGAGTCGTTCGATCGTCGCGACCGGTTGGCCGGCGACAGTGTAGGCGGTACCCTCCTCCAGTCGGTCAGCGATATCTACATCGACGACGCCGGTCACGGTCACTTCTTCAGTCTGCCGCTCGAATCCGCCTCCAACGCGTTCGATTGTCCCGTTGTACTGGTATCCAGAGACCGCGAGCGGGATCGACTCTCCGACTTCGACGGGTCTGCCGCCGAACCGGGCGTCTCCGCCACTCTCGATAGTCCGGAGCGACACGACGGTATACAACGTTCGTCGGTCGAGGTCATTCGCGTCGTACACAGCCACGTCCTGGAACCTCGCGACCGTCTTGTCGCCCACGCGGATCTCGTCACCGGCGTCTGCGTTTCGCGCGACGTCGTCTGGAACCGTCCCACGGAGGACGACGGTCCGCTCTCGAGTGGTGAGGTCGGTCTCGTTCCCCACAGCAGTGATCGTTCCGTTGACGACGTACGTTTCGTTCTCGAACGGGAGGGTCCGACCGAGTCGAAGCGGGTCGCCGCCGAAGGTGAATCGACCCTCGGTCGCACGACCAGTCACCTTGACGCGGGCCATCGCCTGGGTACCTGCCGTCGACCGTGTCAGGTACGTGTCCGTGATGGTCAGGTTTCCGAACTCGTCGCCGAGCGTCGACGTATCGCCGACGTCGAGTTGCTCGACGACGAACTCCGGTTGCGTGCCGAGATCGAGCGTGACGTAGCGCGTCTCCGTTTCGACAGACTCACCGCCTGCTACGAGAGCGATACCAGCTATCGCGACCGCGAGAACGACGAGGACGACCAGCGCGTCGACGACGTTGATAGTCCCGAACAGCCGACCCTCCTCGTCGATGATCTCCATGTCGGTTTATCGCTACACCAGTGCGTGTAAAGTGGTTTCGTTTGTCTAATGCTCGACTCGCCACCTTCGGTTCCACTCCGACCGCCAACGGCTCAGACTCGACGACAAGATATTTGTACCTGCGTAGTTACTCACTATCTGAGTAACTCATGTCCATCCTCGTCACAGGGGGCGACGGCTACATCGGGTGGCCGGCGGCCCTCAGGATCGCAGACCGTACCGACGACCGCGTGGTCATCGTCGACAACTTCGCCCGTCGTGAGTGGGTCGAGAACGTCGGGTCGACCAGTGCCGTACCCATTGCGGGTATCGACGAGCGCGTCGCCGCTGCAGAGGAGGTTCACGGGTTGTCGAACCTCTCGTTCGTCGAGGGCAACCTGACCGAGAAGTCCTTCGTCGACGAACTGCTCTCGGTCCACGAACCCGATGTGGTCGTCCACGCGGCCGCCCAGCCCTCGGCGCCGTACTCACAGGTCAACGGCGAGCGCGCCAACTACACCCAGCACAACAACCTGCAGGCGACGCGCAACCTGCTGTGGGGGCTGGACGAACACGGCCTGAACGACACCCACTTCGTCGAGACGACGACCACGGGCGTCTACGGCGCCCCTGAGTTCCCCATCCCGGAGGGCGGGTCTGTCATGGAGAACAGCGACGAGCGTGACGAGGTCCCCTTCCCGAACATGGGTGGGTCCTGGTACCACGCCACGAAAGGATTCGACGCCCAGAACATGCGGTTGGCGAACACACAGTTCGACATCCCCATTTCGGACGTCCGGACCGCCATCACCTACGGGACCGAGACCGAGGAGACGCGGGCGGACGACCGCCTGAAGACCCGCTTCGACTTCGACTACTACTTCGGGACCGTCGCCCATCGCTTCGCCGCGCAGGTCGTCGCGGGGTATCCGGTGACCGTCTACGGCAAGGGCGAACAGCGCAAACCGTTCATCGGACTCGAAGACGCCGTCGAGGGACTGGCACAGTTAGCCCTGATCGACCCCGACGACAGGCCGTCGGACCTCACGGTGTACAATCAGGTGACGCGTGCCATCAGCATCGTCGAGATCGCCGAGACCATCGCCGACGTCGGCAACGAATTCGGCCTCGAAGCCACGGTCGAGCACTTCGAGAACCCCCGCGACGAGGACGAGACCCACAAGATGGAGATCGAAAATGAGCGGTACGATGACGTCATCGGTGGGCAAGACCAGCGCTTCGAAGAGGGAATGCACGACGTCTTCGAGACGCTGACCGCGTACGCCGACACGATCGAGACCCACGAGGACCGGTTCCTGCCCGGCGTGCTCGAAAGTTCTCAGGACTAACCCGGCTGAGAGTTTTTCGGTATTCGTCGGAGAACATCAACCACCCGGCGATCAGAACCCGGCTTTTTCGAGTTCGTCGAGAAAGGCCGGTCGGTTCGAGTGTTCATCTCTCAGGTCCGCGACGAACGCGTCGAGTCTATCGTCGAGTCCGAGTTCCTGCATGCGCTCTAGGTGACCGATAACGTCTCGGTAGTGACGGCGACCAGTCTCGCCTGCCAGGTAGGGAGCGACTTCATCCCTGTAGGCCTCGAAGTACCTCCCCGGATCGACGTCACCGACTTGGACGGCATAGCGGTCGAGCGTCGCGAGGCCACCCTGTTCGTGTACCGCCTCGAACGCCTGCTCGCGCTCATCTTCGTGGAGATACAGGTCTACCAGGTCGGTACCGCCCGACTGGTCGAGGCGGGTGACGATGTCGTCGCGTACCGACGGCCACTCCTCGTCGGGACAGGTCCCCCGGAGGTCGTCGTAGGCCGCCCAGTCGCGGTCGCGGACGACCAGTTCCGTCAGGTGGTGCCGACACCGTTCGGCGTCGGGGTCGCGATACAGGTCGACGAGTCGACGCCGCAGGTCCGACGCCGACTGGAACTCGTCGACGCCTGCTTCGAGAACCTCGACAGCCCTGTCTTCGCCACCGTCCTTGACCAGAAGGTCGGCGTACCGCTCGCAGAACGTCGAACTGTCGAGGCAGACCGCGTCGAGCAACGCCAGCATCGCTTCCTGGTCGTCGAGGCGCTCTAGGAGAGAGAGCGCGGCGGAAACCAGCGTCCGGGTTCGGACGGACGCCGGGGAGACCCTCCCATCCCCAGCCCGAGAATCGGTCGCCTCGTCGCCCGAACGGACCGCGTCGCTCGGCGATTCGATCGCCGGCAGGTGGTCGACGGCATCGCCGACGAACAGCTCGACCTCGAGCGGGCCCTCGGCGAGGTGTTCGACGTCGAGAGAGCCTCCGGTGAAGTCGTCGACGTCGAGGGGACCGGTCGTCAGGTCGGTCGCGACCAGTCGCTGGTCGGCCGTGGGCTCTCCGGTTCCCTCGTCTACCTCGTCGACCACGTTTTCCTCTTCGTCCGAGACCAGACCGGAACTGTCGACCACAGACCGTTCGGGGTCGGTGATGTCGACGCCAGTCGCGTCCGCAACGTGAGGCGCGAGCAACTCGCGCCAGTACTCCAGGTCCTCGGTCGTCACGCACAGGTCGCCGAGCGCGTCGGCGTAGTCGTCGCTGACGAACGAGTACTCCGCTTCGAGGAACTGCTCGAAGAGGTACTCGACGTGTTCACGCCGCTCCTCGTGGTCCGAGGCCCCATCGGCGATACAGCGGGCGTACGCTTCGACTGCGTCGGCGATCTGTTGAGCGTAGTAGCCCCTGCTGTCATCGACCCGTTCGAGGTTGTCCCGGACCACCTCCGCGACGGCACGGTGTATTTCGGCCGCCGTCTCGTAATCGCCGGCAGCACGGCGAGACTCGGCGAGATCCTCGTACTTCGAGAAAGAGATGTGGGTGTTCCACTCGACGATTCCGCTCTGACCGGTCGCCTCGTCGAACGTCCGGTCGATCTCTGCCTTGTAGTCGGGGACCGACGTGTCGACGTCAGCGCCGACGAAGGCGAGAAAGCGATCCCGGACGTCGCGGTCGTCCTCGACGACGTTCGTCAGGAACGCCTGGAGTTGACCGGGCGGGGTCCGTTCGATCACGTCCTGGACGTCCGTCGACTTCCCAGTTCGGCCTCCGGCGGGTTCGGCATCCAGTTCCGGCTCGGACTCCCCGTACGCACCCTCGTTGACAGCGAGCAACACGGCGACGACGTGCTTGCAGTCGCCGGCGTAGTCGTAGGGACAGCTACAGACGGTCCGGATGCGGTCGCCGGTCAGGTTCACAGTCACTCGATAGTCGTTCGTCCCGCGTACTGTCGCCCGGACGGTGCCATCCTCGACTTCGATATCCCGGATCCGACCCTCCCCGTAGTAGGTCTGCCCCCGCTGGAACGACTGGCTGGTACAGAGATCCCTGATCTCGTCGACCGAGGGTATCTGCATACGTACGGTACGTCGGCGTGACAGTCAAAGTTGCTGTGTTTCAGAGATGTACAGAGAGTGTCTCGACTGCCCGGTCGGGGCCGTCGAACGGTCGCGACGACTGCGTCACTCGTCGTTCTCTCCACCGTGCCGGGCTGCGGTCACCCACTCTTCTCGACTCTCCGGCCCGAGTGTGTCGTCGAGAAACTCCGCTGTGGAACTGAACACCATCGCGTCCCGGACCGCTTCGAGGTCGCCGATCGCCCAGTACGGCTCCCTGTGGCGGACCAGCCCGCGCTCTTCGAGTCGATTCAGTACCGGGTGTATCGAGTTTTCGTTGATTTCGGTCGCCTCGGCGATCTCGATGGCCTTGTACGCCCTGTCCCGATTGCGCGCCAGAAAGCGAACGACCCGCTCCGCGTTCGTTTCTCGCTTCTCGGCGTCGCGCGATTCGAACTCGTCGATGCTGATCGGCACAGGTGACTAGTCGGAGACGATCCTTTATAAATGTATGTCTGTATGGTTGTATTCTACCGAGACAGGATCGTTTCCTGGTTATCAAGCCGGCTCCCGTTCGTTTTTTACCTTCCGGCGTGTTCGTGCGTTCACTGGTCGAGGAACGCTCTGAACGCTCGGGGAAGGGTGAGAACCAGTCAGGATCGGTCTGGAGGGTCAAGATTCATGCGTCCTTCGCCCCTCATCGGATACGATGCCCACGTTCGGACGAACCGGCTCCGGAAAGTGGCACATCGTCGGCCCGGACGGCTGTCGATACGGGCGGGCGTTCGCCGATGACCCCGACTCGAAACCCGACGAAACCGTGACGGCGACTGACATCGTCGCGTTCGAACCGCCGGAGACACGCGACGAGAGCGCATTCGGCTCGGATTCGGGCCCGGGATCGGTTTCGGTGTCGCTTTCGCTCGGGAGCAACACGTACGCTCGCGGGAGCCGCGACGACCAGCGCCTCGTGTTGCCCGACGCCATCACGGAGAGCGGTGCCGGACTCTGTGGGTCCTGCGAGTCGAATCTGGGGAAGCACCAGCGCCGTCGGTCCCGACTCGTCAGCGGGCTCAAGCTGGTCACCACGGTCCGCGATCCGGACTGGATCGTCACCGAATGCGACGACTTGCGCGCCTGCGACTGGTGTCGAGCGCGGGAATCGACGACCTGGCACAGCGACGCCCTCCAGTGTACGGTCTGTCCGGCTTGCGGACGGCTGTTCGAGACGCCGCTGGGCGAACCCGACGAGGAAGACGCACCCGACACCGACAGACTGCCCGCGACTCCGGACGGCCCGGTCGAGCCGGTCGTGCTCGGAACGGCGCTCCCGGATTACGACCCGACAGACCTCGTCGGGAGCAACCGTCCGCTGGTCGAGTACCGCGAGAAGCACAAGTACGCCGACATCGTGTTCGAGCTCGAACGGACGGGACACGCGTTCGACGCGGACGGTGTCGGCGCGCTCGACGAGGTCCGGGCGGACTACGCCGACCGGGTCGCCGACGACGACGCCCACCAGACGGACGTTACGCTCGCCGTCGGCCGGACGCCCCGCACGGTCACTGTCGAAGGCGTCTTTCCCGACGACGCCACGACCGTGATCGACGAGTGCTGGGACGTCGTGAGCGACCCGGACTACTGGTTTCCGGTCGGGTGGCCCGAAAAGGGGTATATTCACCGTCGTGCGGCCGAGACTGCGATCCCCGGCAACGACCCCGTCGGAGAGGCGTTTCCCCGGCTGGAGACGCGGGAACCCGCGGCGTCGGTGGACACGGAATCGCTCCGGTCAGTGACCGACCCGGGTCGCTACGACCGCGGAGAGCGGTACTACGAACGGGGGGCCGTGACCGACGTCGAACTGGTCGACGACCGACTCCAGGCGACGATCCAGGGGAGCCAGCCCTACGACGTCCGGGCGACGGTCTCGGACGGGCGGTTCGTCGAGGGCCAGTGTAGCTGTCCCGACGACGCGTCGGTCTGCAAGCACATCGTGGCCGCCGTGCTGGCCAGTGGCGACGTCGAGGCGACGCGTCGTGACCGGTCGCTGGACGAGGTACTGGAGAGTGCGCCAGCCGGCGAGCTTCGAGCGCTGGTTCGCGACCTCGCCGAGGACGACGTGTCGCTCCGCAAGCGGATCTACGATGAATTCGACAAAGAGTAACTGGGCAACTACCGTTCGATCGAACGTAGGTCCAAATCTGCTCGGGAGACGATGCGAGACTCGCGTCACACGTAAGGTACCGTACAGTAACCGCTAGTGGTGGTTCACCGGGTCAGAAACGCGACTAGAACAACGGAAGATCGAGAGCCGAAACCGACGGAAGATCGGAATCACCGCTGAGCGGGTCGCTAGGGGACATCCAGTGGTCGCAAAACGACCAGCTAGGACGAATATATCTTGTATCGATCAGAAGTTAAGGGAAGTACGAATCGACGGAGGGCGATGTTCCTTAACTGAGTCTGGTTGGTTGATAGTATCTGGGAGTGATATTTTATCACGGGTATCGGTAAATCGAATTTCGGGCCGAGACGCCATTGTGCGGGTACAGACGCTGGTTCTGCCGATTCGGTTGCTGAGTTTGCATAGCCCCCGGTATCAGTCTTCTAGCTTCGATCTCCGAGATCGGTACAGATCCTGGCGGTTTCCGTCCTGTTTGTTAACCCACTGATCCACGGTGAGTTAGGAGCGAAAGTTGCTGATTTATTTCGTTCAGATCGGAGACAGTCGTCCCAGTATTGGTCGGACTCGGACTCGACATCTTCGTCGGGCATTTCGAGAATTCCCGTGGAATTCCGTCAGGAACCTCTTGGAAAACGGGACACAACCCTGCAATGGAGACAGCTAGCTTCGTCATGTGCGACACGGCGCGGCCCGACTGGCTGACAGAGGTTTGAGTGTGTGAACCGCAGAGTCTGTCGCACGCAAGGGGCCGTAGTATCGATACCCCGGTTTCGGCAACTCGACAACCTACCAGTGTATCGAATAGTATATGTCCCGCCGTGTCCCGAGTACCCTGTATTAATGGATCTACGAAGTCGATTCGTCGATCGGCCGGTATTTATCACGGGTGCAGACGGATTCGTCGGGTCTCATCTGACGGAGCGACTGGTTGATTACGGCGCAGATGTCCACGTATTCGTTCGGGCGACGTCGAGCGGTGAATTGCAGAACATCCGTCATCTCCGTGATGACATCACAGTACACCGAGGGGATCTACGTGACAAGCAATCGGTGCAGCGGGCGATGAGCGCGCTGACTGACTACACCGACACGATAATCTTTCATCTGGCTGCACAGGCACACGTCGGCGAGTCCTGGGAGCGCCCTTACGAGACCATCGATACGAACGTCGTCGGAACGCTGAATCTCCTGCAGACGGTCGTCGATCTTGACCTCGATATCGCGAAGTTCGACACCGCGGGCACCTCCGAGGAGTACGGCAACATCGACGGCCAGATGGAAGACAAACACGAGTACGCCGACGACGGTCGTGTCTTGCTCAGCGAGCGATCGCCGGTGAACCCGACCTCCGTCTACGCGACGTCGAAACTCGCCGCCGACTTCCTGACGATGAACTTCCACGACGCCTACTCGGTCCCGGGCGTGACGACGCGCATGTTCAACAACTACGGACCGCGACAGAACCCGCGGTACATCACCGGGACGGTCGTCACGCAGGCGCTGGAGCGAGACGTCGTAGAGCTCGGGAACCTGAAGCCGAAACGCGACATGTGTTACGTCTCCGACGGCGTCCGCGGGCACATGCACGTCGCCCTGGAAGGCAACCCCGGCGAGGAGTACGTGTACGGGTACGGCGAGAACATCTCGATGCGTGACTGGGCGGAGTTGCTCCTCGAGGTCGGATCGTCGGAGGGCCACTGGGACGACCCCGAGATCGTCCAGCGCGAGGACCGGTTCAGACCGGGCGATAGCGACGTCGAGGAGTTGCTGGTCGGGTACGAGAAGCTCAACGAGGAGACCGGGTGGGAACCGGAAGTCGACTGGTGTGAGGGGGCCCGTCGGACCATCGAGTGGTATGCGAACAACACGGAGCAGTGGTACGGACGGGTGGACTGGCGATGACGGGCGAGGAGTTCTGGGACGGGCGGACCGTCATGGTGACGGGCGGTGCGGGCTTTCTCGGGAGTCACCTCGTCGAGGATCTCCGGTCCCGGTCGGACGACGTCGAGGTGTTCGTCCCCAGGAGCGACGAGTACGACCTCCGGGAGCGGACCGCAATCAGGCAAGCGTTCGCTGACTCCGGTGCCGATACGGTCATCCACCTCGCCGCGACCGTCGGGGGGATCGGGGCTAACCGGGATAATCCGGGACAGTACTTCTACGACAACGCCGTGATGGGCATCGAACTGCTCGAGATGGCGCGGAAGTTCGACGTGGATAAGTGTACGATCCTGGGGACGATCTGTGCCTACCCCGAGGAGACGCCAGTCCCGTTCAGCGAAGACGACCTCTACGACGGCTACCCCGAGGAGACGAACGCACCGTACGGCATCGCCAAGAAGGCGCTGTTGACCCAGTCGAGGGCCTATCGCAAGCAGTACGGGTTCGACAGCGTCTTCCTGATGCCGGTCAACCTCTATGGCCCCCGCGACGACTTCGACCTAGAGACGTCACACGTCATCCCCGCGATCATCCGCAAATGCGTGGAGGCCCGCGAGCGGGGTGCGGACTCGATTACCGCCTGGGGAACCGGCGAACCGACCCGGGAGTTTCTCTACGTCGAAGACGCCGCCAAGGGGATCCTCGACGCGACCGAACGGTACGACCGGAGCGAACCGGTGAACCTCGGGAGCGGCATGGAGATCAGCATCCGGGAACTCGTCGAGACGATCGCGGACGTGACCGGGTTCGACGGCGACGTCGAGTGGGACACGTCGAAACCGGACGGCCAGATGCGACGGCGACTCGACGTGTCGCGGGCGGCCGAGTACTTCGACTGGCGAGCCGAGACCGACTTCGAAACCGGGCTGGAACGGACCGTCGAGTGGTACGAGCGACACCGGGACGACATCGTCGAGGCGTGACCACCACTTCCGGCGGCCTCATAGTGTACAACTAGGGTACGCGCACCATCGACTTCATATATATTTCTATACCATTACTGAAGTGAGCGATGAATTCGGCCTCGAAACGACCGTCGAATGTTTCGAGAACCGTTCGAGAGGGACGAGACCCACAAGATTGAGATGGAAAAGAAACGGTGCGGCGACCTCTTCGGCGGATGGGACTGGGCTTAGCGGAAAGAATGTCCATACGCTCTTGGGAAGTAGATTGTTGACGGCGAGAGCAGCGGCTGAAAGTCGAAGAGGGCAAGGGCACCGCGCCAGCGGTGCCCGACATGTTCCCTGTA
>Ga0207770_100174_pt1 | contig 48924 bp, 50 predicted proteins | sample A23E2SouthBayCA_FD_187729 | JGI IMG/M metagenome (GOLD analysis project Ga0207770, IMG submission 187729) | Aerobic enrichment media microbial communities from Eden Landing Ponds, California, USA - A23 E2 (SPAdes) | ecosystem: Environmental > Aquatic > Marine > Unclassified | place: Emeryville...
AAAGACGCCACGCTCCAGCCCGCCCCCGCCGACAAGGTCGTCCCGCACGGCTTCTACTCGACGACCAACCACCCCACCGATATCCGCATCGACGGCGAGTGGATCTCCGTCGAGAACATCGAGATGGACTGTGCCGTCATCGTCGAGAACCTCGAGGGCGGCGGCGACACCCGGGCCTACACGAAGGTGCTCAGCGCCGTCAAGGAGGGCGACGTCGTCGTCACCGGCGAGACGGGTATCCGAGTCAAACCCCCGGAACGACCCCGTGGCCGCGAGGGCGCGTTCGGGTTCATGCAGGGCGGTGTCTCCTCGGAGCGCCCCTCCGAGTCGACTATCCGGCAGGTCGGCGACGCCATCGCGGAGACCAAACGAGAGGGCGGGCAGGTGCTGGCTGTCTGTGGGCCCGCACTCATCCACTCCGGCGCGAGAGAAGACCTCGCGCGACTCGTCCGTGAAGGATTCATAGACATGCTCTCGATCGGCAACGGGTTCGCCGTCCACGACATCGAACGCGACCTCTACGGCACGTCGCTCGGGATGGACACCGAGAGCCTCGACCACCCGCGCAAGGGCCACAAACACCACATCTACACCATCTCGGAGATCATCCGCTCGGGCGGTATCGAGGAGGCCGTCGCGGACGGCACCGTCGAATCTGGCGTGATGTACGAGTGCGTCGAGAACGACGTGCCCTTCGTCATCGCGGGGTCGATCCGCGACGACGGACCGCTCCCCGATACGATCACCGACGCCGTCGAGGCGCAACAGGCCATCCGCGAGCAGGCCCACGAAGCCGACCTCGTCCTCATGCTCTCGACCCTACTGCACTCTGTGGCGGTCGGGAACTGTCTCCCCTCGACGACGCGGACCGTCTGTGTCGACATCAACCCCGCCACCGTCACGCAGTTGCTCGACCGCGGTAGCGACCAGGCCATCGGGATGGTCACCGACATCGGGACGTTTGTGCCCATCCTCGCCGACCACCTGCTGGACGAGGGGTAGATCCCGCCAGGGCAGTAGTGAGACGACACCGGTGGGAGAGCAGCCCTGTCTCCGGACAGGAGTCTCGACCCCGGCGAGGTGTCCCGGCCCGGGCAGACCACCGCTGCGATGGTGGTCGACGTCACGACGCGAGGAGTCCCCAGAGGAGAAACGGGACGCCGATCGCTGCGGCGAGCAGCCCGCGACGACGATACGTCGTCCGAACGGTCTCGACGACGTCGCCGTCGGGCGCGAGCGGCCAGTTGTACAGCCGATACATCGTCTCCGGCCACCGAAAGTTCGCGTAGCCCAGCCCGAACCAGAGGAGGGCGACTACCAGGACAGCAGGACGGGCCATGACTGGCCACGTGCAGAGACGGGAACAAATGGGTTTCGGCTGGGGAGGCGACCAGCGCGTCGAACACGCACTCCGGACTCGAAGTTACCCCCCGGGAACCATCGACAGCGTCCGCGTGTAGCGTCGTATCGTGTCGCTGTTCTCGTCTTTCAGGACGATCTGGAACTGCTTCGTGCCGGTGACCTCGGCCATCTGGCTCGACCGGACCTCGAAGTCGAAGGGGCGCGCACGGTCGACCGTGACCCGCCGGCCGCCGCTCTCGACGACGACGTGGTCGATCCCCTCGGAGGTCGTCAGGTGACAGTGGACGTGGGTCTCGTCCTCGTGGACCGACTTCGTACAGAGCAGGTCGGGATTGACGTCGGCGCCCGCATCCGACAGCGACGACTGGAAGTCGAACAGCATCGGACCGCCGGGGAACGTCCCCAGGAGTACGACGGCCGACAGGAACAGGGCGAGACCGGCGTTGGGCAACCTGCGTCCGATACGGGTTTTCGTCCCGCCCGAGCGACGCCAGCGCAACGCGAGCGGGATGACGACGACGTGGTGGAACGGGCCGTAGAGGACGAGCAGAAAGCCGTAGGCCATCGGGTAGTACAGCCACGTCCAGGCCGGCTGGTAGGACAGGAGGAGGTTCGAGGCGGTCCACAGGAAGAAGCCACAGAAGACGAGCGCGCCACTCTTGATGGGGCGCCAGCTCACCGTGTTCGCGTAGTAGATCGTCTTCAGCGTCTGCCACGCGTTGCGCAGCGTCTCGCCCGTCCACTCGACCGGCGACCTGACGTCGTGTTCCTGAACCATGTACTGGACTGGATCGCTGTTCGGTCGACGCTCCGGTACACCCGAAAATTAGCACGCCCCGACAGGGACGCTTGTGACGAAGATGTTCGCGCTCACCGGCGGCGTGTCAGTGCGCCGACCCAGCCGGCGGCCGCGTGGAGCCGACCCACCGTTGTGCGCCCGGAGTCCGCGACGAAGCCGGGGACCGGGGCGGCACTGACACCGTCGAGTTCCGGTCGCCCCCACCAGACGCCGGCGACCGCGGCGGCGGCGACGGGGACTCTCGGCGAGATATGTTAGCCCACGTGCCAGAGCTGGCTGAGCAGGTACCAGTTCAGCGCCCAGAGGACGACGAACGTCCCCGGGAAGACGAGTGTCATCACGAACGTCCCGCGCATACTGAGGGCGTGGTGGGCGGCGTCCTCGTACCAGGACGGGGACGACTCCCCGGGGTCCGTGGTCTCTATCTCGGCAGTTTCCCCGCCGGCCGAAGCGGTCGCGTCCACGCCGCCGTCAGGTGTGGTTCCGTGCTCGCCACCGTCCGGAGTGGTCCCGTCCCCGCCGTCCGGGACGGCCGTCTCGGTCCCGAAAGCAGTCGGAGCCTCGACCGGGAGGTCACCCTCGTACGTCCCGCCGCCGAGCAGCGTCCCGACGGCTGCGACGACGAACAGGGCGCCGCCGCTGGCGTCGTCGGTGAACCAGCCGCCGTAGTCGTCGCTCGCGCCGTTCCCGCTGTCGGACCCGTCACCGCCTGCGTCACTGCCGCTCGAACCGCCGTCAGTGCCGCTCTCGACCGCCGAGAGGTCCTCGACGACCTCGAAGGTGGCGTGCATCGTCCGGTGGCCGGTGCCACAGAACTCGTTACAGACGACGTGGTACGTCCCGGTCTCGCCGAACTGCATGAGCATGAGCCACTCGTAACCGGGCAGCATCTGCGGGGAGAGTTGCTTGCTCAGTGTGTCCTCCTGACGGACCGAGAAGCCGTGCTGGACGTCGTATGTACCCAGGTGGAAGGTGTACTCGGTCCCGGCCTCGATGACGGCTGGTAACCCGTCGAAGGCGTAGCGCATCGCGCCGACGTAGACGTCGGTGTCGGGCGGGACGAGTCCGCGTTCGGTCTCGGTCGCTGCGTCCCTGAACGCGCTCACCTTCCCCTGGTAGCGCTCGGGCGGGACCTCGAGGGTCTCGCCGACCTGGTTCTGTTCGCCGAACTGCGTCCAGCCGGCCATCCAGCCGAACAGGACCATCGACCAGATCCCCGACAGCCCCAGCCACATGGTCTCGCGGCGATTCGCTTTCTCCGACCACCAGTCCCCTTCGGGGGAGTCTATCGGTGACTCCATCGTATCACCCCGAAGCGATGGATAGCAGGTCGATCAGACCCCAGACCACGTACGAGAGCGTGAAAAAGAGCAGGGCCGCCCCTGCGAGCAGCCACGGACTCTCCAGCAACTGCTGGGGCCACGGTTCCTCTGCCGGTTCGATTCCGTCCGCTCCCATACCCCGTGATCCGCCCAGTTTCGCACTAACCCTGACCCCGAACCGATTCGGGACCGCTTCAAATCCCCCGATAGCGTGGGACAGACCCGCAGAAACGAGGACTGTCCACACGGATTCGGTGCTCACAGGCCCCACGGCAGCTACCGGTGGCGAAGCCGAGAAGAACGGGTCAGCCGTCGCCGTACTCGTCGACGACGACCACTTCGCCACCCTCGACGGTGACGTTGATCAGCGTCTTCGCGTCGTAGCCGGCCTCGGCGAGTTTGTTGGGGCCGTCTTCTTTCTTGATGACGCAGACGATGTCACAGATCTCCGCGCCGATCTCCTCGAGGGCGCCGGTGATCCCCGAGAGGGTGCCACCGGTCGAGAGCACGTCGTCGAGTAGCAGGACGCGGTCACCCTCGTAGACGTCGTTGACGTACATCTCGCTCTCGGAGTAGCCCGTGACCTGCGAGAGCGCGACCTCTCCTTCCAGGCCGTACGAGCGCTTGCGCACGACGACCAGCGGGATGTCGGTCATCAGCGACACCGCAGTGGAGATGTGGATCCCCATCGCGGCGGGCGTGACGATCTTGTCGACGTCCTCTAGTTCGGCTTTCCTGATGATCTTGATGACGATCTCCCGGAGCAGTTCCGGTCGCAACATCGGGACGCCGTCGCTTATCGGGTGGACGAAGTAGTGATAGCCCTCTTTCTCGACGATCGGGGCGTCGAGCAGTGACTCCTTGAGACGGTCCATACGCCCGGATCGACTGCCGGCCTCAAAGAGTCTCTGGGTTGGACTCGAATCCCCGTTCAGGCCGTCGCCAGGAGGTCGGCGACCCAGCCGGCCGCCGGCAGGGCGTACTGCCCGTACTGGAAGTACACCAGCCCCGACAGCAGGAGGAAATCGGTACCGAGCGCGGCCGCCAGTCCGCCCGCGACGGCGGTCGCCCGGTCGAACCGGTCGGTGAACACTGTCGCGACCGCGAGGGTTGCGAACACAGCGGCCCCCGCGAGCCCGACAAAGGCGTGGACCTGGACGGCTTCGCCCCTGCCGAGCGACAGGACCGCGACGACCACGACGAAGGCCTGGGATCCGAGGAGCACGCCACTGGCCCAGGTCCACAGTCCCGTTCGCCAGTGGTTCGCGAGTACGCGCCGGGGCGACGGGAGCCGGACCGTCGCGTAGACGAAGACGGGGTACACCGGGAGCAGGTACCGGACCGTAATCTGAGCGTGCACGGGCAGTCTCCATATGTACAGCACCAGAAACGACACCCCAGCGGCGAGGAGGAAGGCATCGGTGACGGCTGCGGGCGACGGAGTCCAGCCTCGCAGTCGGGACAGGCGGTCGCCAATAGCGTCACCTGATCCATCGAACAATCGTCGGATCGCGTCCCGAATCCGAACCACTCCAATGGCCCCGGCGGCCACGACCCCGGCGACGACTGGTGACGCCTCGATCACGGTGAGATAGATCGTCTCGTAGAAATTGTCGACGCTCACGCCCCCGATGTCACCACCACGAACGAATACCGAAACGAGCCGGTCCGGGCGTCTGACGAGTACCCTGATACCCGTCTCGAACTGCCCGAAGAGGATATCGAGACGGTCGACTGTGAGTACCACCGCCCCGGCGATCGGCGGCGGTAACAGCCCCACGACGGTCGTCCAGAGGCCGGTCGAATCGCCCCCACCACCCGCAGACCCACCGCCAGATCCACCTCCGATCGTATCGGGAACCGACCCGAACGACCGGAGCATCCGCGGCGGTCGAACCGGATCCCCCGAGACGAGCACGTTCGTCACAAAAAAGGGCACCATCGAGAGGAAGAAGACGACGCCGACGACGGCCAGCGAGCGGACCCCGTTCGACCGCGCGGTCGGAATATCGACGATAATCAGCGCCAGGAAGACCGCAAACGCTTCGCCGCCGTGGACCCAGGTGAGCAGGCCGACCAGCGCGTAGGCCGTCGCACGGAACCCCAGCGGCGAGAGCAGCGCCTCCGTCGACGGCTCTTCGCGACTCCGGTAGAGCAAGTACGCGGCCCCGACGACCAGCGCGACGACGGTCACGTGACGCTTGGGGATCGACGCCCAGAATCCGACCGGTGTGGCCAGCGCGGTCAGAGCGGCACCAGCCAGCCCGACCCTGTGACCGTGAATCCGCGTCAGGAGTCGATAGAGGGTCACCACCGCGAGCGCGGCGGCGACGATCGACCCAGACTGGAGCGCGACGACCGGGAACAGACCGGGGTCGAGCGGGCGGGCGACAGCGACGTTCGTCGCGAACGCGACCAGCCCGAGCCCGGCGCCGACACTCAGACCGAGGGACGGCCGGTCCAGCAACCGACCGGCCTCCCGACCGAGCGCCACCACGAGCAGGCTCCAGCACATTGGAAGGACCAGCCCGGGGTCGGCGACGGTCCCCAGCGCCTGGAGCACCCAGAGGAACGGGAGTGCGAACGCGACCTGCCCGTAGTTGCGGCCGTAGAACTGTCCGTCGCGAACGTTCATCCCGGGCGTCTCCAGTCCCGGACCGTAGACCGCTTCGTCGACCCAGAGGTGGCCGTCGGCGAGGCTCACCAGCGCGTTCGCCAGCGTATAGTTGTCGTTGATAAAAAACCCGACTCGCCAGTAGAGTCCAACGAACGCCAGCACACCCAGAAACACTACCAGTCCGAGTCGGTCCCCCACGAACACCCGGACAAGCACGTCGCGAATCCTCGCGAACCGCACCCAGAACGCTTGAGTCCCTTCGGGCACGGCCGCGCTCGCCCCGGGTGCCGACTTTTCCGACTCGTTCGAGACGTCGGGCGGGCTCATTCGGTCACCTCCATCGTGATCGGCCCCTCGTGGAGGACCTCCTCGGTACCGTTGACTCGCAGGACCAGCGACAGTTCGGCTTCGTAACTCCCCCTCTCGATGCGCTCGGGCGCGAAGGTCTCGGAGCGCACCGAGAGCGTGACCCACCCCGTATCGTCGTCGCTCAGGAAGTGCGTCGTCCCCCGGGAGTATCCCAGCTCGGGCACGGAGATCTTGTAGGCGACGAGCGGTTGGCCCTCGATGGCCGCGACGTGGATGCGGGCGTCGGGCACCTCCATCACGTAGTGGTCGGCCGACAGCGCGCGGTCGAACCGGCCGGTCTCGGGCGTTTCGACCCCGTCGACGGTCGCCGACCCCTGGCCGACGCCCGCCATCGACTCCGTCGTCAGGTCGACGACACCGACTACCGGTCCCGAGATGACTGGCACGGCGACGACGATCGCGACGACGGCGGCCACGAAGAGTTCGGACCGGTCCATCACTCGAAGTCTGTGAGAGGTGGGACCATAGGCGTTGCCACCCGGTAGTCAACACTGATAAGATATGGATCTGCGAAAGCGGACTGTGACCGGTGCTCAGGCGGTCGGAGCGTCCTCGTTAGATCCCGTCCCGGAACTCACTCTGTTCGGCCGCGGCGCTACTCGGCGTGAAAAAATATGTGAATGGGGGGGGGGAAGGAACCGATCAGTTACGCGTCAGGACCGCCGTCCGAGGAGAGCGTCGAGGAGGACTGTCCTTCCTGGCTCTGGTAGACGACGTCGATCTCGTAGTCACTGCGAACGTTGACGTAAACGAAGTCGCCTGAAACGACTGCGCTGTCGTCACCGCTTCCAGCTTCAGCCGGCCACGAACCGGTAGAGCTGATGTTGATGGCTGAGAGGGTTCCGTCACCGTTACCAGGGTATTGATTTCCTGGGTCGTTGGACTTGTGGATCCCAGACCCACGGATGAACAGTTCGTTGTTCTGGATCGTATCACCACCATCATGCGATATGGTGGTATACCCTTCGTCGGCGCCGGAAGAGTTCTCGACTGTCGTCTCGTACTCGAAGCTAAAGCTCGCCTGCGGGTTCGTATTGGTCGCACTGTTCCCCAATCCGAGGACGAACGACGCGATGACCGCGGCCAGGATGACCGTGATCGCGACCATCAGGATGACCCCGATGACCGGTGACACCGCGTCGTCGTCTTTCAGCAGCCGTGTGAGTTCCATGGGTGGATAGTCTGCATCCCAGTTTCCGGTCGTGATAACGACGAGCACAGACGCGCTCGCCGCCACACCCGGAGGATGCTATCTGTACCGCTCTCGCCAACCCTCCTTAAGCCACACCACCGTTCAACCGATGCGCGGCGTTCAACACCGGCTTGCTCGTCATCTGCGCGAGAATCTGTTTTCGAAATTGACGCTGTAATACCCGAATTCTGTCGGCCTGAGGGGATCCGAGATATCCACAGTTCCCGGTATCCACCGGGTCGACACACCCGGGTATCTGGCGAAACTTGTCTCTGTTATCGGTCGTGAAAACGAAGGTGGTGGCGACGTTATCGCTCGAACTCTTCCGGGAACTGCTCGTCGTCGAGGGTCATGTCGCCGCCGAGGAAGGTGTGGTAGGCGGCGGACGCGGTGAACGTGACGGCGATGACGGTGGCCCACTCCAGTGGGTCCAGTAGCGTGAGCGGGAACAGGCCCGTCCAGAGGGCGGCGACGACCGCACAGCTGACGGCGCCCAGCGAGAGATAGTACTCGCGCCACGGGAACTCCTTCTCGGGGACGATCTCGAGGTAGACCGTGAGTTCCTCGGTGTGAGGGGTGCGCCGGATGAGGTTCTCGTCGGTATCGTACTCGACGATCCCGGCCTCCTCCATCCTCTCGAGGTGGGTCTGCTGGAGGGTCGTGTAGACGCGCTTTTTCTGGTCGTTGGTGACCTCCTCGACGGGCGTGTGGTACTCCCAGGCGGCGACCTGAACGGCGAGGTCCGACAGCGCGACGGGTTCGTCGAAGCGTTCGAGATACTGGAGGACGTACCGGCGACGCTGGTTCTGCAGGACGTCGAAGATCTCCCCCTTCGAGAGCTGTCGGTCGGGCGCGCCGCGCAGGCGAGTGGTTTGGTTACTCATCGTTTTGGACCCGTCGTTGCGCGATATCGGAGAGTGGACACGCCCCGACTAAGATACTTTCGGGGATGTCTGACGGAGCGGACACGCTCCGGTTCGTCCACGACAGCCGTGTCCACGGAAGAAAGTGAGCCTCCGATCAGGCGTCAGGACCTTCCCAGGTACCCAGCGTCGCAGAGTCCTGGTTGTTCTGGGACTGCCAGACGACGTCGATCTCCGCGGTCGGACCTGCTTTGATCACGATCCGGTTCCCTGCAGTGACTTCGGTGTTTCCGGTTATCCCGTTATTCGACCAGTTACCCCAATCAGCATTGAGAGTCGCCGAACTATCCGGACTACCTCGGACGTACAGCCGGTTTGCGGGGATCGAGTCACCGCCGTCGTGGGTGATGGTCAGGTCCGCCGGATTACCGCCCGATTCACCATCCCAGTCGAAGCCGAACGACGCCTGGGGCGCCGTGTTCGAAACCTGGTCGCCGAGTCCGAGGACGAACGTCGCGATGACCGCGGCCAGGATGACCGTGATCGCGACCATCAGGATGACACCGATGACCGGCGACACCGCGTCGTCGTCCGTGAAGAGTTGCTTGAGTTCCATGGTTGCTGGCACACCTGACCCCGGATCCAGTGGACCCGTCCCGCGACGGATCCGACCGGACCACCCCGGGCCGATGCGTTGGATTATCGTAGGCCGAGTCCGATATATAAATTCCCGCGTCCCTTTCTCAGAATTGAATTCGATATTTCGTTCTGGGAGTCCTATACGCCAAAAACTCACAATTACGTTATCAGACGTCCGTTCCGTCGTCACACCCCCGGAGTTACGAGAACAGATACCGGAACTGTCCGGACACGGAGGGGAGTCTCACACGAGCAGGAGTGCGAGCGTGCCGACGAGGACGAGAGTCACGAGGAGGACGCTCGTCCCGACGCTGGCGCGCAGACGGACGGAGTCGGTCTCCCGGCCCAGCGCGGCGTCCGGGTCGAGCGCGACCGCCGCGACGGTCCGAGCGAAGCGAACCGCGACGCGGTCGACGGCGGCGTACAGTTCGGTGACGCCGACCACCAGTCCGCGCGTCCCGTAGAACGCTCCCGGGTTGGCCAGGTCGTCGACGTCGGGAACCCGGCCGACCTTCGAGAGTGGGTTCTTGATGACGACGAACCCGACGAGCCCGGCCGCGGCCAGCGCTAGCCCCTCCACGAGGTGGTCGACGGTGTACGTCGTGTAGGGTTTCGAGACGACCGCCTTGCTGGTCACGTCGAAGGGCAACAGCGCGAAGAGCGCGCCGTCGACCAGCCCGTAGAAGACACACAGTGTTGCGACGAGGACCATCGCGACGCTCTGTCCGCGCGTCGCGTCGGCGACGCTCCCCTCGTGGTCGCCGTGCAGGAACGCGTAGTAGCCGAACTTGATGAACGAGAGGAAGGTCCCGACGCCCCCGAGCAAGAGCAGCCACTCCAGTGTCGTCCGCCCGGCGAATCCGGCCGGTCCCGCCGCGAAGTCGTAGTGACTCCCCGCGATGACGATCCCCTTGCTGACGAAGCCGTTGAACCCCGGGAACCCCGCGATCGAGAGTGCTGCCACCCCGAACGCGGCCGCCGTGACCGGCATCTCCCGGGCCAGGCCGCCGAGTTTCTTCAGGCTCTCGTGGCCGGTCCGGTAGATGACCACGCCCGCGGTCATGAACAGCAGTGCCTTGTAGAGGATGTGGTTGAACACGTGGGCCATCGCACCCGCCTGTGCGAGCGTCGACCCGATACCGACGCCGGCGACCATGTACCCGACCTGGGACTGGATGTGATACGACAGCAGCCGCCGCATGTCGTTCTGGAAGAGCGCGTAGGTCGCGCCGAAGACCGCCATCCCACCGCCCATGTAGGCGATGGCGACGTGGCCCTCCGGGAACGCCCGGTACATCCCGTAGACGCCCGTCTTCGTGGTGAACACACAGAGGAACACGCTGGCGGCGACGTGCGGGCGCGGGTAGGTGTCGGGCAGCCAGGTGTGCAGCCCGATGAACCCGACGTTGACCCCGATGCCGACCGCCGCCAGCGCCGCGGGCAAACCGGCAGTCATCCCCGCCGTCGCCGGCCCGCCGGGGACCGACCCGAACAGGAAGGTCCCGACGTTGGCGTAGTGCCAGACGACGGCGCCCAGCAACAGGGTGCCGCCGATCCCGTGGAGCACCGCGTACCGGAAGCCGGCCCGGACCGCGCGGCCACCGTGGTACCAGACCAGGAGCGTACTCGTCACGGCCATCAGCTCCCAGAAGAAGACCAAGGTGAGCCAATCCCCCGCGAAGACCGCGCCGAGGCTCGTCCCGACGTAGCTCAGCGCGAAGGCCGTCTGGAGCGTCGTCGCCTCCGAGGCCCACGAATAGAGGACTGCCACGGCGCCGATGAACCCGAAGATGAGCCCCATCAGCCGTGAAAACGCGTCCACGTTGAACAGCACGGCGTCGAAGCCGAACAGCTGAACCGGCAGATGTGCGCCACCGGCGACGAGCCAGACGTACGGCACGACGACGGCCGTCGCGAGGACGCCGACCGCGTGGCCCGCGCGCCGACCGAGGAAGGGGACGACCACCGCCGCCAGCAGGACGACCAGGAACGGCGGGACCAGCGCCTCGACCATCAGACCGCCACCCCCGTGACCGACTCGACGACGAGCCTGACGACACGCAGGAAGACAGCACCGTCGGGGACGACACCGAGCAACAGCGACCCGGTCACGGCCGCGAGTATCGGGCCGAGCATGAACCACGTCGACTCCGCCCCGGTCGGCGCACGCCGCTCCCACGGGCCGGTGTGTCCGTGCCCGTGGCCGTCGTCGTGGTCGTTGCTGTGGTCAGCATCGCTGTCGGTACCGTTGCTGTGGCCCTCCTCGCGGTCGGATCCCTCGTCCACGTCAGGTTCGTGGCCGGGTCCGCCATCCGTGGCCACGGCCTCGCGGTCGGCGAAGCGGCCGCCGAGGACGTTCTCGATCAGCGGTTTCGTGTCGGCGCCATCACGGGACTCGAAGAAGGCGGCGTAGACGACCGGCCAGAAGTACGCGATGTTGAGTACGCCCGAGACGAGCAGTGCGGCGGTAAACACGAGCTGACCGGTTCGGACGGTCCCCACGAGCAGGAAGAGTTTGCTCACGAAGCCGGCGACCAGCGGGATACCGGCCATCCCGGCGGCCGCGACGGTGAAAGCGCCCATCGTCAGGGGCATCCGCTTGCCGATGCCCGCCATCTCGGAGATGTCGTCGGTGTGTGTCTCGACGTGGATCGCCCCCGCACAGAGGAAGAGTGTGAGCTTCATGAACGCGTGCGCCGGGATGTGCAGGAGTCCGCCGAGCAGTGCTGTGGGATGTAACACGGCCAGTCCGAGGACGATGTAGGAGAGCTGACTCACCGTCGAGTAGGCCAGCCGCCGTTTGAGGTTGTCCTGGCGGAGCGCGATGACACTCGCGGTCACCAGGGTGAACGCCGCGACAGCCCCCAGTACGACACCGACGCCCAGGCTACCGACGAGGTCGGGGCCGAACACGTCGAGGACGAGTCGTGCGATTCCGAACACGCCGGATTTGACGACCGCGACGGCGTGGAGCAGCCCAGAGACGGGCGTCGGCGCGACCATCGCGTCGGGCAACCAGGAGTGGGCCGGCATCAGCGCCGCCTTGACGCCGAACCCGCCGGCCAGCAGCCCGAAGGCCGCCCGCGCCAGCACGGGGTCGGCGTCGGCGAGTGCCTCGATCCCGCCGGCCGAGAAAGCCGTCGTCCCGGTCAGCCAGAAGACCAGCACCGTCCCGGCCAGCACCGCGACTCCCCCGCCGAAGGTGTAGGTGAGGTACTTCCGGCCGGCCGCCCGGGCCTCGTCGGTCTCGTCGTGTGTGACCAGCGGGTACGTCGCCACGGTCAGCAGTTCGTAGAAGACGAACAGGACGACGAGATTCGACGCGAACGCGACGCCGACCGCCGAGGCGAGGCTCGCGGCGAAGGCGGCGAAGTAGCGCGTCTGGGCGTGTTCCGACAGGCCCCGCATGTAGCCGACGCTGTAGAAACTCGTCACGAGCCACAGCAGACTCGCGAGCAGCGCGAACAGCAGGCCGAGCGGGTCGGCGCGGAGCGCGAACCGGACGCCCGGGACGAACGTCCCGAGGTCTGTCACGTAGACGTCCCCCGCGAGGACGCCGGGGACCATGCTCGCGACGATCCCGAGTTTCGTCACCGCCGCCAGGAACGTCCAGGACTCGCGGAGGTTCGGCCGCCCTCCGGAGACGAGGATCGGGACGATTGCGAGCGCGGAGACGAGCACCGCTGCGACCGGTCTGAGCGAAGCTATTTCCGTCATGAGAGGAGTCGTTCGACCGTCGGTTCGAGGAGCTGTCCGTACTCGACCGCCGCGAGTCCGAGGAGGACCGCCAGGACGGCCGCGGCAAGGACCGTCGCACGCATCCCCGTCGAAACTGCTCGCGGGCCGGCGCCGTCGGTTGCGACGTCGGCGACCCCGCCAGTGTCAGCGTCGGTGTCGACCGCTTCGTCGATGTCTGTCGCCCACTCGGGCGGCTCGCGGAAGTACATCCGTTCGATCAGCCGGGCGAAGTACGCCAGCGTCAGGAGCGTACTCAGGAAGATGACAACCGCGATCGGCCAGGCCCGGGCCTCGACGGCACCCAGCGCGACGTACCACTTGCCGACGAAGCCGACCGCCGGCGGGACGCCGACCATCGCGAGCGCGAGGACGGCGACGGAACCCGCCGCTCCGGGGAGTCTCTGTGACAGGCCGTCGTACCCGGCGATCAGCCGGGTCCCAGTGCTGGCCGCCACCAGCCCGACAGCCAGGAAGAGCCCGCCTTTCATCACGGCGTGGCCGACGAGGTGGATCGCCGCCCCGGTCAGCGCCGTCTCCGTCGTGACCGCGACGGCCGCGACCACGAGCCCGAACTGCGACACCGACGAGTACGCGAGCATCCGCTTGAGGTCGGTCTGTGCCACCGCCAGCACGCTCCCGACGACGATACTGACCGCCGCCGCAACGACCATCAGTTGCCGTGCCAGCGGGTTCGCCACGAGGAACTCGACGGTGAAGACGCTCAGCGTGACCCGGACGAGCGCGTACGCGGCGACGGTCGAAACCAGCGCCGCGACCAGCGCGCTGACGCTGTCGGGCGCTCCCGCGTAGGCCGTCGGCTGCCAGGTGTGCAGCGGGAACACCGCCACCTTGACGAACAGACCGACGACCAGCAGGCCAAAGGCCGCCCGCACGAGCGGTGACGTGTACCCCACCTCGGCGAGTTTGACCGACAGGTCGGCCATGTTGAGCGTCCCGGTGGCGACGAACGCGTAGCCCACGCCCAGCAGGAACAGCGACGCGCCTACCGTCCCCACGATCAGGTACTTCAGCCCCGCAACCGCGGACTCACCGCGCTCGCCACTGGCGACGAGCGCGTACGCCGCCAGGCCCAGGATCTCCAGGAAGACGTACATGTTGAACAGGTCGCCGGTGACGCTGACGCCCGTGAGCCCGGTGACGAGCAGCAGGTACGTCGCGTAGAAGGGGTTCGACCGCGGGCCCGCGACTCGTGCGTACGCGAGAACGCCCAGAGAAACGACGGCGACCAGGACCACCATCGTCGCCGAGAGCCCGTCGACGACGAGTTCGATCCCGTACGGTGCGGTGAACCCACCGACGACGTAGCTGAGCTGGCCCTCGGTGAAAACACGCTCTGCGAGGGCGACCGCGGCGACGGTGTGGACGGCGAGCGTCGCGACGGCGACGTACCAGCCCGAGCGCGTCCGGACGAGACTCGCCAGGAACGCGACGATAGACCCGACGATCGGGAGCGCCACCAGCAACGCAGGTAGTTCGTTCATCGGCACCCACCTCCGGCGTCACTCATCGGCACGCACCTCCCGGACGACGTCGTCGTCGAGCGTGCCGTACTCGGCGTAGATGCGGACGACGAGCCCGAGCGCGACGGCGGTGAGGCTCACCCCGACGACGATGGCCGTCAGGATGAGGACGTGGGGCAGCGGGCTGACGTACGGCCCGGGTTCGTCCAGCAGCGGTGGGTTCGCTCCATCGACGTATGCCGCCGCGATGAAAAACAGGAACACGCCCACCTGGAAGAGGTTCAGACCGATGACCTTCTTGACGTAGTTGTCGCTGGCTATCATCGTGTACGTGCCGACCCCAAGGAGGAGGAACGTCACGAGGTAGTACGACCGCGTGGCGAGCAGATCTATGATGCCGACCGGGACGACGGCGCTCATTCGGGCTCACCTCCGGGCCGGCCGCCGGCGGAGACGGCGAAGAACAGCCCCGTGACGACTCCGGCCACGACTGCCCCGATAGCCAGTTCGACCAGCTCGATCCCGTATTTCGTGGCGTCTTTCACCCCGTAGACCGCGTACTCGAGGAACCCGCCCCCCAGCAGGACCGAACCCGCCCCGATCCCGACGAAGGTGAGCACTCCGAGTCCGACGACGGCCACTGGGATCCGCGGGCCGATCCAGTCCCGGGTCGTCGCGATCCCGAACGCGACCCCCAGCAGGAGGACGACGGTCCCGACGATGACCCCGCCCTGGAACCCTCCGCCCGGCGAGTTCGCACCGTGGAACATCACGAACAGTCCGAACGTGAATACGAACGGTACCACGACCCGCACCGTGGTCATGATGATCGGACTCTCGACGTAGGGGGCTCGCCCGCCGGGCGCGTCGGTCGGACCCGGCCGGCCGTCCGCGTCGGCTGCCTCGAGGTCAGGTCCGGTGTCTCCCGTGTCGTCCTGTCCGGGACCGAACTGGATGCCTCCGGTGGCGTCACCTGTTTCAGCGTCAGCACCGACATCGACTTCGGCGTCGGCATCCTGGTCGCTCATCCGAACACCTCCCGGCCGAAGACGGTGAGAAGCCCGACGCCGGCGGCGTAGACGACGACCGCTTCGCCCATCGTGTCGAACCCGCGGTAGGCCGCGAGCACCGCGGTCACCGCGTTCTTGACCTCGGTGTCCTCGTAGGCGTTGTCCAGGTAGTAGGTGGTCACCTCGCCGCCTGTCACCGGCTGGTCGGCGGCCCCCACGGGCGGGAGCGCGCCGGTCGTCGTGGCGAGTACAGCGACCAGCGCAACCGCGGTCGCGAGTGCGTACGGGTCGACCGACTCGAACAGCGCGTCGTCGGTGGGCCGGACCGTCTTGGCGATGGTGAGCAAGAACAGCACCGTCATGACGCCGGCGCCGACGGCCGCCTCGGTGAGACCGACGTCGGGTGCACGGAGGAACACCCAGATCACGGCCACACCGAGACTGAACGCACCGAACGCGATGATCGACCCGAGGACGTCCCGGAGGGCGGCGGCCGCGACCGCACAGCCGACGACGAACACCAGCAGGGATAGTTCGACCGGCGTCATTCTTCGTCCTCCGTGGTCCAGGGGGCGATACCCTGGTCGTCGGCGGCCCGGGCGATCGCGTGGGCCGCGGTGGGGTTGGTCAGGAACATGAACGCGACCAGCAGCGCTGCCTTGACGGTCGTGATCCCGGAGTCGAACGCGACCACGGCGGCCGAGAGTGCGAGAACCGCCCCGAGCGTCTCGCTCTTCGAGGCGGCGTGCGTGCGAGTGTAGATGTCCGGCAACCGGATGAGGCCGACCGCGGCCACGAGGGCGAAAAACACCCCGCCGAGCGCCAGGACCAGCACCGCGACCTCGCGCGGAGTCACAGTACCCCCCCGCGTTCGACCGTGAACTTCGAGATCGCGATACTCAACAGGAAGTTGAGGAGCGCGTACACCAGCGCGATGTCCAGCGCCACGGCCTCGCCCAGTGCCGCCGCGAGCAACGCTATCACGATCACCGTGTTCGAACCCACGACGTTGACCGCGACGACACGGTCAGGCATCGTCGGGCCGGAAACTACCCGGTAGAGCGCGACCAGTGACACGAGGACGAACGCCGCGGCCGCGCCGAGGAGGATCTGCGTCACGGTCGTCACGACTGGTCACCTCCCCTGTCCGTCCCGTCCTCGCCGCGCTCGCGCGGGCTCGGACCTCGGGCCGCCGCCCGACCGTAGAAGAGAAACCGGACCGCCCGTTCGAGGCCGCCGGCCAGCAGTGACTCCCGGGACCCGTTCGTCAGCGCGTGGACCGTGAAATGTCGGCGCGTCACGTCGACGGTCAGCGTCCCCGGGGTGAGCGTGATGCTGTTTGCCAGCGTCACGACCGACAGCGGGGTCCAGACTGCGGCGTCGAACTCGACCACTTCGGGGTCGATCGGCAGCGACGGGTGCAGGACGATGTAGGCGATCTGGACGTTCGACCTGGCGATCTCGAAGAGGAGATAGGGAACGTACAGACAGAGTCGCAGGGCCTGTCCAAGCGCCCTGCGGGGCCGGATTGGGTCTGTCAGGGACACGCGCGACAGGGCGACGGCCACGATGGCGGCGCTGACCGCCCCCGTCGCGAGTTCGAACGTGTCGGTGACCGTCCCGGCGAGCAAGAGATAGAACGCGTACGAGAGGCCGAATATCGTCAGGAACTGGCCGGCCGTCGCCCGCCCGACCAGCGACGAACTCCGGCGCTCGCGAGTGACCGGCGCCTCCTCGACGGCCAGTCCGGCCCGACGCACCTCGGCCGTCAGCGTCGGCAACAGCGGCGTCGTCCCGACGGGGTCGTACCCCGGGTCGAACACCGCCGCGTCGAGGTGGTGTTCGCGGGCGTGTCGAGCGAGGACGTCCGCGTAATCGCCCGGACTGAACAGGTACTCGGTCTCGCCGAGGACGTGCGTCTCGACCGCCACGCTGTCGGCGTCTTCGCCGAGGTCATCGGCCGCCCAGACCTCGACGCGTTCCAGTAAGTCCCTCGATTCACGGAGTTCCCTCGTGTCGACGCCCGCCGTGACTCGCTGTGAGAGCGGGTAGACGAAGTGGACCGTCCGGTCCGACACCGCACCGTCCTCGCCGTCCTGCCCCGGCGCCGCGTCTGCCTCCGTCTCGGCGTCGAGGACCGCTCGGACGGCGTAGGCCACCGTGTTGCGGATGGTCGGTGAGTCCGAGACCGGCACGAGGAGACGCGTCCCGCTCATCGGCGACCTCCGCCGGACGGACCTGACCGGATTCGACGCTCTGGGGGCACTGTCGTTACCGGACGATGCGGTCACCGCCAGTAAAGCGTTGTCTTTCGACACAGGCGCTCGCCATCGGGCGGACGGGGTTCCGAGACGCTCACGGCAAACAGTGACGGAAGACACTTATCGGCCCGCACTGAGTTGCCCGATATGTCGGCTGTGCGGTGGCTCTGGACACGCCGCGAGCGACGTCCGGTCTTCGTCTGGGCGACGCTCCTGACGCTGGGAACGCTGCTGGTCTACCCGTTCGTCGACTTCTGGCTGCGGAGCGCGGATATCGCCTCGGATTTCGCCTTCCGAGACTACGGCGCCTACCACCTCGCGGTCGACCGCTGGCTCTCGGGCGAGACCATCTATCAGGAGCGGAGTACCGGTGGGTTCCACGGCACGTACCTCTACCCACCAGTGGTCCTCTTCCTGTTCTGGCCGGTCGCCGCCCATCTCCAGTTCCGGACGGCGGCGATCGTCTGGATGGTCGTCTCGGTAGCCGTCCTGTGGGTCGCACTGCAGGCGCTCGTCCGGGCGCTGGGCTACGGCCCCCGGTGGTACGAACGCGTCGGCCTGCTCTGGCTCGTGACCGGCTTTCACCCCCTGTTGCTCGGCGTCAAACTCGGCCAGACCGTCGGGCTCCAGGCCGGCCTCCTGAGTCTGGTCGCCGCCGCGATGATCGGCGACGAGGATTCGGACCGTCGCGCGTGGGCCAGCGGCGTGCTCACTGCACTCGTCGGCGTCGTCAAACCCGCCTACGCGCCCGTCGGGGCCCACCTCCTCAGGGACGGGCGTCGGATGAAAGCTGCAATCGTCACCGGTCTCGTGAGTCTCTGGATATCGATCCGCGCGTTCGGCTTCGACGTCCACCGCACCTACCTCGAGGTCCTCTGGTGGGGGATCGAGAAAGGCAGCGACGCCCGCGCGCCCGGTCTCTGGCTCCCGCCGTACTACAAACCGCTCTCGTGGCTCCCGGTTGCCCTCGCCGTGCGCCTCGTCGCCTGCGCGGCCATCGTCGTGCTGGCCGTCCGCGCCAGACCACGGGCCCGAACTCACGTCTTCGCACTCGGCGTCGCCGCGTTCCCGCTGTTGACTCCCACCACGTACACCTACTATCTGGCGGCCCTGCTTCCCGCCGTCCTGATCCTGCTCGCCGGGGAGCTCGACTGCGACGGCTACCCGGCCGTGCCCGTCCTCGCCCTGCTCTGCGTCTCGTTGCACGCCTACGGACTCAAGTTCATCGTCGACGTGCTCCCGAACCTGCTCCCGCCTTTCGGTCTCCTCCGCCCTGCGTTCCCGCTCTTCCAGCCCGGCCTGTGGGGCAACGCCGCGCTCGTGGTACTTGCGGCCGTTCGGGTCGCCCAGCACGTCGACGGTCTCGACGCTCTCCTGTCTCTGGGAGACGACGAGGGCACGGACCTGGACGCGGGCAAGGACGTAGATGCGGACCCGAACCTCGAAGCCGAGACTGAGGACTCGGCCTGATCAGAGCTCTCGGGCGAGTTCCTCGGCGACTCGCCCACCCAGCGCCGTCTTCGAGCCCTCGAAGGCCGTCGCGTCGTCGGCTCGGACGACGAGCGCCCGAGTCCGGTCGTCGCCCATCACGCTCGCGTCGTTGGCGACGACAAAGGCCATGCCGACCCGGTCGAGGATCTCGCGTGCGGCCGCGGTGATGGCGTCGTCGTCGCCGCCGGTTTCGGCCTTGAACCCGACGACCGGCAGGTCCGGGTGTGCCTCGCGGACGTCGTCGACGACCTTCGGGGCCGGTTCGAGTTCGAGGATGAGTCCGGACTGTCCCGATCGGATCTTCTCGTCGCGGCGCTCGACGGTGTAATCTGAGATCGCCGCCGCGGAGACGAAGGCGTCGGCGTCCGCGGCGGTGTCGAGAACCGCCTCCCGCATCTCGGCCGCGGACTCGACGGACACGACGGTGGCGTATGGCACCTCCGGCCCGTCGTGGACGAGCGTCACGTCCGCGCCGCGGACGTGGCACGCGCGGGCGACCGCCCGCCCGGTCTTGCCCGAGGCGCGATTCGAGAGCGTCCGGATGGGGTCGACCGACTCGGTGGTCGCGCCGCTGGTGACGACGACGTGTCTCCCAGCCAGCGAGTCGGACGTCGCCACGCGCCCGACCTCGGTGACGATGGCGTCCTCGGTGGCGATCTTGGCCTTGCCCTCCTCGACGCGCGGGTCGACGAAGGAGACGCCCCAGGACTCGACGCGGTCGACAGCGTCGAGCACTCCGGGATGGTCGTACATGGGTTCGTGCATCGCGGGCGCGACGACGACCGGGACGCCGGCGCCGAGCGCCGTCGTCGCACAGGTCGTAACGGGAGTGTCGTCGACGGCGGCGGCTATCTTGCCGACGGTGTTGGCCGTCGCGGGCGCGACGAGGAAGACGTCGGCCCAGCCCTCGCGCCCGCAGAGTTCGACGTGTTCGACGGCGCCGGTGATCTCCGTGACGACGGGGTTCTCGGTCGCGAACTCGAGCGCCCAGGGGTGGAGTATCCCCTCGGCGGCGCTGGTCGTGACTGCGCGTACACTGGCTCCCTGGCGACGCAACTCGTGGGCGAGTTCGACCGTCTTCACTGCCGCGATGGAGCCGGTGACCCCGAGTGCGACGTTGACCCCGTCGAGCATCGAACGGGGTTACGACCCCGCGAGATTAAAATGGGTGGGACCTCGCCGACGAACCGATCCCCCGGCGGCCGGCCGACGCGTGGTCCGAAACGGGATGCCTCTGACACCCGAGTCAGCCTTGTGACTGGCCCGACATTTATGTTGTGGTCCGGAACGTTGTCGGACGAAGACGTCCAGGGACTCCCGGGTGGTACTCGACTCTCGGGTGAGCAGTGGGACGCCTGGAGTCGGGCGCGGGTTCGGGTCTGCTTCAGACGCCGTCGACGGTCTCGCGGAAGGCGACGACGGCGTCGTGGGCGGCGTCTATCTCCGCGCTCGTGTCCGCATCGACCGTCTCGGCGAGGTCGCCCAGCGCGTTCTCGATGCGTGCGAGGCGGCCGTGGTCGGGCCTCCGGTCGCGCTCTGCGAGCGACTCCAGCTGGCCCGCGAGGTCTCGCAGGCGTTCGGCCGCGTCGTCGTCTCCCGTGGCCTGTGCCGCCGCTTCGAGCCGCTCACTCGCGGTTGCGAGGTTCTCGCGTGTCATAGCCGCATCTTCGACGACCCCCGCGAAAACGGTTGTGATGTCCACGCGCCACTCGTCGAGACCCCGACCGCCCGGTCACCCGTCGCTCGGTCGCAGTAGCCGGTCAGGACCCGTCCAGTCGCACCCGCAGTTCGATCCCGTCCGGGTCTCGCACGGCGAAGTCACCACCGTCGTCGCCGGCGCTGTCGTCAGTAGGCTCGACGCTCCGGGAGTCGAGCGTGGTCGGTTCGAACCCGGCCCTCTCGAACCGGTCACGGGTCGCCGCCAGCGCGTCGGCCGGGACGACCACCTCGAACCAGTCGAGACCGCGGCCTCCGGTGGGAGCCGAACGCCGGTTCCAGACGTTACAGCCGACGTGGTGGTGGTACTCGCCCGCTGCGAGAAAGAGTGCACCGTCCATCTCCTGGCGGACGTTCATCCCGAGTGCGTCGGCGTACCACTCGCGTGCGGCCTCGAGGCTCGTCACTTCGAGGTGGACGTGCCCGACGTCGCTCCCGGAGGGGACCGTCTCCGCGCCCGTCGCCTCGGTCGCGAGCGCCTCCAGGTCCAGCGGGTCGGTCACCATCTGGACCCGGCCGTCGTCGGCGAGCGGCCACTCCGCACGCGGGCGGTCGCAGTATATCTCGACGCCGTTGCCCTCTGGGTCGCGCAGGTACAGCGCCTCGCTGACGAGGTGGTCCGACGCGCCGGTGAGTCGCCACTCCTCGCGGACGCGGGCAAGCGCGTCGGCCAGTGCCCCGCGCGAGGGGACGCGAACGGCCGTGTGGAACAGTCCGGCGGCGGTCTCGGGACGCTGCGCCGAATCGGGGTCGACCCGGAGTTCGAGAAACGCGCCGTCTGGACCGCCGAGTGTGGCCGCCCCGTCGTCGTGGGTGTGGACGACCAGACCGACAACGTCGCGGTAGAACGCGACCGCGGCCTCGAGTTCACCGACGGTCAGTCCGACCCGACCGACACCTGTCGATCCGGGGAGGTCACCGGCGGTCATCGGCGACGCCTCCGTCCCGCCGCTCGCCCGTACCCGTCGGTTGCCGGTCGCGATGACATAGCGACCACGAGGGCACGCGTAGATAAAGAACACACGCCCCCGAGAGCCGACTGGGCGGTTCCCTCAGTGTCGCGGACCACTACACGATCACCGTCACCAACACGAACGCATTAGCATCCGGTCGCCGAACCCCGTCGCATGGACACCAGGCGCTTTCTCTTCGTCTCGGCGGACGCCGCGCTGATAACCGACCTCGCGTGGCAGGTCCACCGCGAGGGCCACGAAGTCAGATACTACATCGAGGCCGAGAGTGACCGGGAGATCGGCGACGGATTCGTCCCGAAGACAGATGATTGGCGCGGGGAACTGGAGTGGGCCGACGTCGTGATCTTCGACGATATCTGGGTCGGTTCGGACGTCGGGACAGGGCAACTCGCCGCCGACCTCCGGGCGGAGGGCCACGCCGTCGTCGGTGGTACCCCGAACACCGACCGCCTCGAAGACGACCGGGGGTACGCGATGGACGTCCTCGAATCCCACGGCGTCAACACGGTCGAGCACCACGTCTTCCGTGACTTCGACGCGGGGATCCAGCACGTCCGGGAGAACCCCGCACCGCACGTGATCAAGCCACTCGGAGAAGTCCAGAACGTCAAGCGCCTGCTCTACGTCGGGAACGAGGACGACGGCAGCGACGTCGTGGACGTCCTGCGAGCCTACGAGAAGGCGTGGGGCCATCGGATGAAGGGATTCCAGCTCCAGCGGAAGGTCGAAGGCGTCGAGGTAGCCGTCTGTGGCTTCTTCGACGGTGATCGATTCGTCGACCGGGTCAACTTCAACTTCGAGCACAAGAAGCTCTTCCCGGGGAACATCGGCCCCTCGACCGGCGAGATGGGAACGTCGATGTTCTGGGCCGGCCAGAACAGACTGTTCCGGGAGACCCTCGGCAAACTCGAAGGCTGGCTCGCCGACGAGGGATACGTCGGGAGCATCGACCTCAACTGTATCGTCAACGCGAACGGTATCTACCCGCTGGAGTTCACGCCCCGCTTTGGCTACCCGACCATCGCGTTGCAGGAGGAATCGCTCGAGTCCTCGACCGGCGAGTTCTTCTACGACCTCGCACACGGCACCGACCCCGACCCGGAGATCCACACGGGCTACCAGGTCGCCGTCCGCGTCGTCCTGCCACCCTTCCCGTTCGACGACGAGAAGACCTACGACGAGAACTCGCGCAACGCCGCGGTCGTCTTCGAGACGGAGAGCCGGGAGGGGATACACATCGAGGACGCAAAGCGCGTCGACGGGCAGTGGCGAGCGGTGGGGGACAACGGGATGCCCATCGTGGTGACGGGCAAGGGCGAAACCATGGGGCAAGCCCGCGAACAGGCCTACGACCGGATCGACGATGTCGTGATGCCGAACATGTACTACCGGGACGACATCGGCGAACGGTGGGTCGACGGGGACGGCGACCGCCTGCAGGCGTGGGGCTATCTCGGACCGAGCTGACGCCGGCACTGCGACAGGCCGACTCCCGATGTCACTCGCAGGGCCGGTCACCCATCGAATAGCTCGCGGTGGGGGTGGGGCTGGGTCGCCCCCTCGGAGTCGCGAGCGATCACCTGTGCGTGGGCGCCCCTGTGGTCGTCGGCGCCGTCTCTGAACTCCCGGTAGTGCAGGACGGTCAGGTCGAGACACGCTCTGAGCAGTTCGTTCGCACCCAGTCGGCGACTATCGGCGGGCCCGTAATCGAACCCCTCGCTCGTCCGGAGGTGGTCCTCGTAGTAGAGGACACCACCGGGTTTCAGCGCCGCCTTGATATCGGTCAGTCGGTCTATCACCCGGAACGACCGGATCGTGATCACGTCGTACGCGTCCTCGGGGTAAGCGTACGCCAGGGCGTCGGCCTCGATCCAGGTACAGCGGTCGGCGACATCCCGTTTCTCGGCGTTCTCGCAAGCGACTTCGAGTCCCACTCGCGACCTGTCGAGCGCGTCGACCGTGTACCCCCGTTCGGCGAGGAAGACCGCGTTCCGACCGGTCCCGGTCGCGATATCGAGCGCCCGCCCGTCGGGGAACGACTCGACGTACTGTTCAAGCACCGGTGCCGGATCCGGGTCCATCGGATACTCGCCCTTCCGGAAGCGTTCGTCCCAGAAGCTCATACCCGCCGTTCGCTCCCGAGCGTGAAATGTCTGTGTGGACCGAACGTTTTGTCCGTCGAACTCGGAGAGAGACGTATGGAGTCCGTCACTGTCCAGGGCGTCGACGTCCCGGCGCTGGGACTGGGTACCTACCGGTTGCGCGGGCAGACCTGCGTCGACACGGTGCGAACGGCCCTGGAGCTGGGGTATCGCCACGTCGACACCGCGGAGTTCTACGACAACCAGCGCGAGGTCGGCCGGGCTCTCGCGGAAGCCGACGTCGACCGCGAGGAGGTCTTTCTCACGACGAAGATCTGGCGGTCGAACCTCCGCCGCGAGGACGCCCTGCGCTCGGCGCGCGAGAGTCTCGACAGACTCGACACCGACTACGTCGACCTCCTGTTGATCCACTGGCCCGACGAATCGGTGCCGGTCTCGGAGACGCTCGAGGCGATGACTCACCTGCGAGAGGAGGGCCTCGTCCGCCACCTCGGCGTCAGTAACTTCTCCGTCGCACAGTTACGGGAGGCAATCGACGTCGCCGACGCGCCGATACTCACGAACCAGGTCCGCTATCACCCGTTCACGGAGCAGTCCGACCTCCTCGCGTGCTGCATCGACGAGGACGTATTGTTGACCGCCTACAGTCCGCTGGCGAAGGGGAAAGTCGCGACCGACGGGACGCTCGCGGCGATCGGCGACCGCTACGGCAAGACCGCGGCGCAGGTCGCGCTCCGCTGGCTCGTCCAGCAGGACCACGTCGCCGCGATCCCGAAAGCGTCCGGGACTCGGCACCTCCGGGAGAACCTCGCGGTCTTCGACTTCGAACTCACCGACGAGGAAATGGAGCGGGTGTTCGAGTTACACGAGGGGATCGCCGCGCGGCTCCGGGAGCTACTGGGACTGTGACGGGTGGACCGTCGACCGAGGGAGCGCCACGTTGTTGCCACCTCGGGAGGGATCGGCGGGTATGAGCGCGACCGACATCCCCGACCCCGGAGACCCGGCCCTCGAGGCCGACGAACCCCACTCCGACGTCCAGCGGGTGATGGCCCAGTGGGACCGGTTACGTCCCGTCTCGCTCCGGACGATGGGTCCGCGCGGGTCGCGACTCCTCACGAGACTCGGCCGCTGGCTGCAGGACGCCGACCCGCCGGCGGTCGCGACGACCGACCGCTCGATACCGGGACCGGCCGGCGAGATCACCGTCCGGCGGTACCGACCGAGCGGGACGGGTCCGTTCCCGACGGTCGTCTACTTCCACGGCGGCGGGTTCGTCCTGGGCGACCTGGACAGTCACGACCTGCTGTGTCGGCATCTGACCGTTCGGAGCGACTGTGAGGTCGTGGCGGTCGACTACCGACTGGCGCCGGGACACCCCTTCCCGGCGGCCGTCGAGGACGCCCGGGCCGCCGTCGAGTGGGTGACGAGCGACGCCGGGTTCTCCGAACCCGACGAGGGACTCGCCGTTGCCGGCGACAGCGCCGGGGGAACGCTCGCCGCCGTGACCTCGCTGATAGCTACCGAGCGAGACGGGCCGGCCATCGACCACCAGCTGCTGGTCTATCCGGCCGTCGACCTCCGGTCGGACTACCCGTCGATGCGCGACCACGCCGGGCACGTCCTCTCGGCGGCGGACATGGAATGGTTTCGCGACTGCTACTACGGGAGCGACCTCCACCTCCGGAACCCCTGTGCCGACCCGATGCTGGCCTGTGACCTGTCGGGACTCCCGCCGGCGACAGTCGTGACTGCGGGGTTCGACCCGCTGCGCGACGGCGCGCTCGCGTACGCCGACCGACTCGCTGGCGCGGGCGTCCCCGTCCGGGTGCGCAACTACCCCGACATGGTCCACGGGTTCCTGGGGATGCTCTCGGAAACGGAGGACGTCGACCGAGCACACGGTGCCGTCGCGGACGTCGCCGGCGACCTCCGGGAGGCGCTCGACGTGGCGTGACGAGTGACCAGTACCCTCTCGGCTTGGTGTGACGAACCGTCCGGCTCCGGTCGGGATCCACCCCATTCAGGCCGTCACACCTCGAGTTCGGTCGCCGACTCGACGTCGAATCGAGTGACCTCCGGTTCGCCCGCCAGCAGGTCGGGCAGGGCCGCTTCGAACGCTCCGAAGTGGTCCGTCTCGCCGTGGGCCTCGAAGGCGGTCTCGTCCTCGTAGCACTCGTAGAACCTGAGGACGTTCGGGTCGGAGACGTCGGCCCCGACTCGATACTCGATCACGCCCTCCTCCTCGTTCGAGCCAGCGACGAGATCCTCAACGAGGTCGAGGGCTTTCTCGCGTTTATCCGGGGTTATCGGGAACACCGCGTGGATGACTATCATCGGGGGAACGGTGGCGCGCCACGGGCAAAAACGTCGGCCTACCGGCGGTCCGGGCGGGGGACGGGACCGCGCCTCAGAACCCGAACGCTCGCCTGTACTGGGGTGGTCCCGACACCTCGTCGGTCGCGTCGAGCGCCTCGGCGGCGCGAAGCGCGAAGTACGGGTCGCGCAGGTGTTCGCGGCCGACGATAGCCAGATCGGCGCGCTCGTCGGCGACGATGGCCTCGGCCTGTTCCGGTGTGGTGATCCCGCCGACCGCGCCGACGGCGACGTCTCGTTCGGTCTCGGTTCGGATCCGTTCTGCGTAGCGGAGCTGGTAGTTCGGCCCCGTCCGCTCGGGACGGGACTCGGGGGCGATACCGCCGCCGCTGACGTCGATCAGGTCCGCGCCCGCGGCGTGGAGGCGGTCGGCCAGCCGGACCGAGTCGTCGACCGTCCAGGACTCGCGGTCGTCGATCCAGTCGGTCGCGGAGATCCGGACGAACACCGCCTGGTCTCCCGGCCAGACGTCGCGGACGGCCTCGGTGACCTCGCGAACGAGTCGGGTTCGACTCTCGAAGTCGCCGCCGTAGGCGTCCTCGCGGTCGTTCGTGACCGGCGAGAGGAACTCGTGGAGGAGGTAGCCGTGGGCGGCGTGGACCTCCGCAACCTCGAAGCCGGCGGCGTCGGCGCGTTCGGCCGCCGCGCGGAAACTGTCGACGACCGACTCGATCCCCTCCCTGTCGAGGCGTTCCGTCGGCGGTGCCGGTTCGTCCTCGTAGGGCCAGGGCTCGTCGGTCGGCCCGACGGCCGTCCAGCCGCCGTCCCCGGGAGCGACGGGGCCGTGGCCCTCCCAGGGGCGGCGTGTCGAGGCCTTCCGACCGGCGTGGGCGAGCTGGATGCCCGGCACCGAGCCTTGCTCGCGGACGAACTCGGTCGTGCGGGCGAGCGCCTCGGCGTGGTCGTCGCTCCAGATCCCCAGGTCTTCGGGCGAGATGCGTCCGCGGGGTTCGACGGCGGTGGCCTCGCTCATGACGAGACCGGCACCGCCGACCGCCCGCGACCCGAGGTGGACGTGGTGCCACTCGGTCGCGAGGCCGTCGCGACCCTCACAGGAGTACTGGCACATCGGCGAGACCATCACGCGATTGGGGATCGTCGTCTCGCGCAGTTCGAGCGACGAGAACAGGGCTGTCATCGCCGTGGGTTGGGTCCCGAGTGGCAAGTGTGACACGCCGACCGAAGGGGTTGCCGGCTTCGCGACGCCGCTCGTCCGGACGGCTGGTGGCCGCGACGTCGTTCGAGTTCGTCACTCCGCCACCCACCGCGGGCGCGTCGGCACGTCGAAGCGGTCGGTGACGACGAGGCCGGCGCCGAACAGGGCGGCGACGAGTACGGGAACCCAGTTGCCGAAAGCCGCGTTGACCCCGCCCCAGAGGACGACGAAACTCACCATGTCGTCGAGCATGAACGGACAGGATCCGAGGCGGGCGAGCAGTGCCGTCCGGTCGAAGGCCGCGTCGAAGACGGCGACGGCCACGGCCGCCGACAGCACCCAGCCCCCGAAGTTCGACAGCGGGACCCCGTAGAAGGCCGTCTCGCCGAAGTACTGCCAGAAACCCAGGGCGACCGCGCCGGGGTCCAGGACGACGTCGACGGCGACGACGGTGGCGACGACGACCGGGAGGCGGACCCACCACTCCCGCGCGTGGTCGCCGAGCAAGAGCAGACAGAGCAAGTAGCTGTTGAGGACGAGCGGGAGGAAGAAGACCGGGAGTCCGACCGGGACACCCTCGACCATCGGACCCAGAGAGACGCCGTACTCGAAGGCCCCGTAGGGCTGGCCGGTCGTGACGCCGACGAACTCGATAGCGTAGGCGTAGAGTGTCACGAGGGCGATGCCCGCGGCGGCCCGGCGGTCGACCAGTGGGGCCAGCCCTGCGACCAGGGGCAGGCGCATCACGCAGACGCCGACGAGGATCAGGAGGGGATTGAACGAGAGCACCGGGGGCAGCCAGTTCCAGGCACTCGCGAGCAGGAGGGCGGCGCCCGTGACCGGAAAGACGACGGCGATGGTGAAGCGGTTGCGGTCGACGAGACCATCGAGTCGGTCCTCGACCCGTGTCCGGTCGAGTGGGCCGAACCCGTCGAGCGGGCGCGACGGCGTCGCCCAGTCAGGGACCACGGCTCACACTCCCGAGATCCCGTTCAGAGTCCATACACGAGCCTCCAGAGTCCGCCCATCGTCAAGAGCGTGCCGACGGCGGTGTTCAGGAACGGGAACCACCAGTACGCCCGGTCGACGTCCACGTCCGAGAGCGCGACACCGACGAGGAAGACGGGATAGACACCCAGCAGTGCGCCGAGTAGCGGGTGGACGGCGGCGAACGCGACGGCTGCTCCGAGCCAGACGACGCCACAGTAGGCGTAGGTCCAGGACTGACCGAGGAGCGTGGCGGTGGTCTGGATCCCGGCCGCGCGGTCCGGTTCGATGTCCGGAATCGCCGAGAACGTGTGCATCGCCATCGTCCAGAGCCAGGCGCCGATTAGCGCGGCGGTCGGCGGGTACGCGTCGGCGACGGCGGCGTAGGTGACGACCCCCGGGAGGAGGTAGAGCCCGTTCGAGAGCGAGTCGAGAAAGGGCGTCGTCTTGAACCTGAACGGTGGCGCGCTGTACTCGATGGAAAGTGCGAGGAAGACGAGCATCGCGACGACCGCTCTGGTCGGGAGGACGGGCAGCATCGCGATACCGAGGACGCCGCTGCCGACGACCACTGCCACGACGTCGCGTCCGCCCTCGTAGCGGACCTCCCTGTCGTCTTTCTTGGGGTTTTCCTCGTCGACGTCTGCGTCGAAGACGTCGTTGACGCCGTAGAGGAAGATATTGGCGGGCAGGAGGAAGTAGAGCGCGAGGCCGACGGTGAGCGGGGTGAACAGGTCGCCCGTGCTGCCGGCGGCGAAGACGACGCCGACCATCGCGGGGCCGGCGAGGTAGAGCCAGAAGCGCGGGCGCGACAGCCGGAGGAGATAGCCCACGCGCGAGTCCGGTGGAGCGAGCGAACCGAGCCGCGAGGTCACCGAGGACACGTCGATCCCTGTGTCGTGTTCAGTCATCGGTCGTGGTCAGTGTGTCGCTGTCCGGTCGAGTTTCGGTCACGCCGTGGCGGTGAGCCAGTCAGTCATCGGTCGTCGCGGATCAGCGCCTGCGCGGTGTGTTCGCCACTGATGAGACACATCGGGACGCCGATTCCGGGTGTCGTGAACGACCCCGTGAAGTACAGGCCGTCGACGGCCTTCGAGCGGTTCTTCGGGCGCAGGAGAGCGGTCTGGCGGAGCGTGTGGGCCAGTCCGAGCGCCGTCCCCTCGGTGGCGTTGTATCGGTCGACGAAGTCGGCGACGCAGAACTCCTCCTCGGCGACGATCCTGTCCTCGAGGTCGACGCCGGTGTGTTCGGCGATGTCGGCGAGGATCTTCGCGCGGAAGCGCTCTCGCAGTTCGGGGTCGTCTTCGAGACCGGGGGCGACCGGCACGAGGACGAACAGGTTGCTGTGGCCCTCGGGGGCGACGCTGTCGTCGGTCTCGGAGGGGACACACAGGTAGTAGGCGGGTTCGTCTGGCCAGGCGGCGTCCTCGAAGATGTCGTCGAAGTGCGGTTCCCAGTCCTCCGGGAGCACGAGCGTGTGGTGAGCCAGCGGGTCGACGTCGCCCTCGACACCCAGATACAGGAGGTACGCCGAGGGTGCGTAGGTGCGTTTCTCCCAGTAGTCGTCGTCGTAGTCGCGCTCGTGTTCGGGGAGCAGTTCGCGCTGGGCGTGGGCGTAGTCGGCGTTGACGACGACTCTGTCGGGGTGGTACTCACTGCCGTCGGCGGCCGTGACGAGGAACCCCTCCTTGCGGCGGGTGATCTCCGTGACCTCGGTCCCGAGCTCGAACGAGACGCCGAGTTCCCGCGCCAGCGCGACGGCGGCGTCGGCGACGAGGCCGATCCCGCCCTCGGCGGCGGCGTCGGCGAGTGCCCCCTCGGTGCCGAGTTCGCCCGCGGTGTTGCCGTCGTCACTCGTTACGGCGGTCCCGCCGTCTGCCGCCGTCACCGTCGACGCCGAATCCGGGCGAAGCGCCTCGCCGGGGGCGACCCCGCTCTCGGCGGCAACGGGGTAGTAGACGCCGAGGTTGAAGTCGACGTGGCTCATCATGTTGTAGAGCGCTGGCGTGTTTCGTGGGGACCCTCCCAGAAAGACCAGCGTGTACTGCATGATCTGCTGGAGTTTGGGGTTCTCGAAGTACTTCTCGACGTGCGATTGCATGGAACCGACGAGTTGCAGGCCGATCGGGGCGGCCCGCATCACGTCCAGGTCTATCCAGTCGCGCAGTCGCGAGCGGTCCTCGTAGACGAACTTGTCCATCGCCGTCTCGTAGTGGGTCGCACTCGTCGCGAGGTACTCGTCGAAGGCCTCGCCCGCACCGGGTTCGATGGCCTCGAACGTCTCCCTGTTCACCGACCTGTCGGGGTCGATGTCGACGATTTCGACGCCGTCTCGCGGCCCGGGGCCGCTCGACTGTCCCGAGGCGCTCCGCGCCTCGCCCTTGAAGAAGATTCGGTAGTGCGGGTCGAGTCGTTCGAGGTCGTAGTAGTCGTCCGGTTTGCGGCCGAAGTGACCGAAGAACCGTTCGAAGACGTCGGGCATGAGATACCAGGAGGGGCCCATGTCGAAGCGAAAGCCCTCCTTCGTGAGACGGCTGGCGCGACCCCCGAGTTGCTCGTTTTTCTCCAGTACGGTCACGTCGTAGCCGGCCTCCGCGAGATGACAGGCCGCGGAGAGACCGCCGAACCCACTACCCACGACGACGACCGACCGACGCGACGACTGCGTGTTCACACTCATCGTTCGTACTATTCGCCCGCTGAACAATAAGGCGTTGCACAACCTGTATGGTCTGCGAGAGGTCGTGACACGGACAGACCGGTCCGATCCAAACGGGCAAGCCGATAGCGCCGTAGGCACGGGTATGGACGAGCGAACCGTCGTGGTCACGGGCGGTACGCGCGGTATCGGCCGTGCAGTCGTAGAGACACTGGTCGAGGAGGGCGCTCACGTCGTGACGTGTGCGCGCGACGCGAACGCGCTCGACGCGCTCGCGGACGAACTCCCCGATGCTCGGGGCAAGCTGACGGTCCAGCGCGCGGACGTCCGCGACGAGTACGACGTCGAGCGCCTGCTGGAGACGGCGGCGCGCGAGGGCGACAGCGGTGGCGTCGGCGCAGTGGTCGCGAACGCCGGCGTCTACCACGGCGACGCCGGTGACACGCCCGTAGACGAGGAGTCCTACGCGGCCTTCGACGACCACTGCCGAACGAACGCTCGCGGCGTCTTCGCCACGTTCAGAGAAGCCGTCCCGCATCTCACCGACGACGCCCGATTGCTCGCGCTCTCGGGCCGGATCGCCCGCGACCCGCAGGCCGGATTCGGCTCCTACGCCGTCTCGAAGGCGGCCACAGAAGCCGTCGCTCGCCAGTTCGCCGCGGACGTGGACGTCCCCGTGGGGGTCGTCGACCCCGGAACGGTCGCGACGGACCTCACTGGCGGCAGGGGAATGGACCCCGAGCGCGCGGCCCCACTCGTCGTCTGGGCGCTCGACGAGGCCGACCCCGAGACGCTCGATGGCGCAGTCGTCGACCGCAAGACGATGCGTCAGGGCTAGATCCCGCTGGACAGTCCCGACCCGGCGACCTCCAGCCCCGTCCCCGGACGACACACTTATTAACAATTACGAGTGAGTACGCATACGATGAGTATTAACTCGTACTTCGGATTTAATAACATGGCGCGGCGCCCGTCGCTGGTCGGGGTGGGCGGAGTGGTGGTGCTACTGGCCCTGTCCGCGCTGGCGGTCGCGGGTGGCGTGTGGAAGGTGCTGGTCATCTCGTGGGTGGCGTTCGCGGCGATGGCGGTCGGGGCCGCACTGGGAGCGCGCGCGGAGTCGACCGACCCCTACAGACTGGTGTGGGGGTACGGACTCGCGAGCGGGGCGATGGTCGCCAGCGCGTCGATGTTTCTCGTCCCGCAGGCGATCACGATCGGCGTCAACGCGCCCGCGGCCGCCCCGCAACTCGGCGGGATCGGCGTCGCGCTCGGGCTCGTGGTCGGGTACAGCGCACACGTGATCGGGCACAGACTCACCCACGTCGATGTCGGTATGGACACGACGACCGCCCAGATCGCCGCCCACGCGCTCTCGGCGGGCGCGATCATCGGCCTCGTCTACGGGTCCATGCCCTCGCTGGGCCTCCTGCTCGGCCTCGCAATCGTCTCGCACAAGGGGCCGGCGGGCTACGCGGCCGCTCGCCGGTTGCGCCGGGACGGTCGCTCGTCGATGGCACTCCTCCTCCCCGCCGCCGGCGTCGGGATCACCGCCGTCCCCTCGGCAGTGATAGCTCTCCCCGACGTGCACGCACTCAACGCCGTCGTCTTCGGCTTTGCCGCCGGTATCTTCCTCCACGTCGCGATGGACTTCCTCCCGAACTGCGAGGCCGGATCGGAGATCGACCAGGTGTGCTCGCTCCACGAGGAGTCCCACGACCTGCTCGACGAACTGCGCACCCACGCCGTCGGATCCACGCTCATCGGCGGTGCAGCCGTCGTCATCGCCTGGTTCCTGCTCGCGGCCTGACCCGGCCACAGCGGTACCGGCCCGCCTCGGGGGTGTCGGCGTCGCGTCCCGGCCGGTCACCACTCCGCGACGCGGCCGTCGTCGTGGAACCACTTCGGAACCTCCCACGCGTCGCGCTCCTCTGCCTCGTCCAAGGCGTCGACGTCTACGTCGACCCCGAGTCCGGGCCCGGGCGGCAGGTCGACGCGCCCCCCGTCTTCGAAGTCGAGGAACGAGTCGTCTTCGAGGTAGTTCGGCATCCCCTCGAGGTGGTGGACCTGCTCCTGAATCAGGCAATTGGAGGTACAGGCGTCGACGTGGAGACTCGCCGCCAGGGAAACGGGCCCGAGCGGCGAGTGGGGCGCGACGACCACGTCGTAGGCGTCGGCCATCGTCGCGATCTTGCGCAACTCGGTGATACCGCCGGCGTGCGAGACGTCCGGCTGGACGACGTCGACGGCCCCCGACTCCAGCACCGGCCGGAAGTCCGTCCGGGAGAACATCCGCTCTCCTGTGGCTATCGGCACGGACGTCCGCGCTGCCACCTCCGGGAGCGCGTCGTTGTGCTGGGCCAGTACGGGCTCCTCGTAGAACATCGGGTCGAGTTCTTCGAGGCGGACGGCGAGGCGCTTCGCCATCGACTTCGAGACGCGTCCGTGGAAGTCGAGGGCGACGTCGACACCGGGTCCCACGGCCTCGCGCACGGCCGAGACGCGCTCGTGGGCCGCGTCCAGCGCCTCAGGTCGGTCGATCCGGTCGAGTTCGTCGGTCGGTGTGAACTTCAGCGCGGTGAATCCCGAATCCACGTGGTCGCTGGCCACCTCGGCCAGTTCGGCGGGCGAGTCGCCGTGAACGTGCTGGTAGAGGCGGATCTGCTCGCGGGCTTTCCCGCCCAGGAGCTCGTAGACCGGCACGCCGAAGTCTCGTCCCTTGAGGTCCCAGAGCGCCTGGTCGATGCCGGAGATGGCACTCTGGAGGACCGGGCCGCCGCGATAGAAGCCGGCGCGATACATCCGCTCCCAGTGGTGTTCGATGTCCCGGGGGTCCTCGCCGAGGATGTACTCCTCGAGGAGTTCCTCGACAGCGGTGGCGGTCGTCGGGGCGCGACCCTCGACGACGGGTTCGCCCCAGCCGACGAGGCCGGTGTCGGTCTCCAGGCGGAGGAACTGCCAGCGCGGCGGGACCTCCCAGAGGTCGTAGTCGGTGACTTCCATACGCCCGTCCCGGACGCCAGCCTCAAATAGTCCGGCGAGGCGGCAGAGCCGTCGCCGGGTTACCGGGACCCGGGACGACTGGTGGGGCTCTCAGAGGCGTTCGGGGTCGAGTCGCTGGGGCCAGAGGTCGACGCTGACCCACACCACCCATATCGCGAGGACGACCGACCCGACGAGTTCGGGGACGGCGATCCCCCGGCCGCCCCACCCGAAGAACAGCCACCAGACCCAGCCGACGACGTGGAGCACGGCACCGAGCACGAGCGTGCCGCCGCGGACGGGTCGACCCGCTGCGAAGTCACCCGCTCCGAAGATGCCGACGCCGAGCGTCAGGAAGACGAAAAACGCCAGCGCGACGACGAAATGTAGCGGCGACGGGATCGGGAACACGCCGACCAGCGCCATGAACCCCATCGCGAGCAGGAGGACGAAACAGCCACCCACGTGCATCGGTTCGTCGGCCTCCGCCCAGACGGCGGCGACGAACCCCGCGCCGAGCGCGCCGCCGAGCATCAGCGCGCCGTTGAATATGGGTGCGGTGGCAGTACCGAGGGCTCCGAGGTCCGAGAGAGCGTTGCGGAACGGCGAGAACCACGGAGAGAGGGACGCGGCGACGAAGATCCCCCCGAGGGCGACGGCGACCGACGTGACACCGAGTCCGGCGAACAGTCGGCGCCGGGCGGTGGTCTGGGTGATCGACATATCCGCTGGTGGGCGTGCCACGCGAATAAATCTCGGGGACTCCCGGTGGGACCCGGACTCTCAGTGGGGCCTGGACTCTCCGTGAGTGGGGGACTCCGGGCGGGAGTGGCCCCGGAGATCCGTCGCGGTCGGGAGTGGACTTATCTATCGCTACCGAGAGGATCGACCATGTACCGGATCCTGATCCCCGTCGACGACGACGCTGGCCGGGCGAGTGCGCAGGCGGCGTTCGTCACCGGCCTGCCGCTGGTCGGTGACGACGTCGAAGTGACGGTGACACACGCACTCCACGGCGAGGAACTCGAGGCGCCCGACGCGATGCGAAATCCGGGGCGTGTCTCGACCGTTCGGCAGGTACGCGACGCGCTCGAAGACGCGGGCATCGACGTTGCCGTCGGCGAGATCGGCCAGCCGCCGGCCGAGGGTATCGTCGACCTCGCAGACGATATCGACGCCGACCTGCTGGTGCTGGGCGGGCGCAAGCAGAGTCCCGCCGGGAAGGTCCTCTTCGGGAGCATCACCCAGGAGGTACTCCTGGATACCGACCGGCCGGTGGTCGTCACCGGCGGCCGGGACAACTGAGCGCGACGCGTCCACCGATCGCAGCGAGCCAACCGCTCACAGCGCTGCGCCGGGCTGGTGCTCACCGAAGACGTCCCGCAGTCGGTCGCAGATCTCGCCGGTCGTCGCGTAGGCCTTGACGGCGTCGACGATGTACGGCATCAGGTTCTCCTCACCCCGGGCCGCCTCACCCAGAGCAGCCAGCGCCGCTTCGACCGCCTCGTCGTCGCGCTCGTCCCGCACGGATTCCAGCCCGTCGACCTGCCGGCGTTCCTGTTCTTCGGAGACCTCCTCGATGTCGGGGTCCTGCCTCCCCTCATCGACGGTGAACTCGTTGACGCCGACGATGATACGCTCGCCCTCGTCTATCTCTCGCTGGCGCTCGAAGGCAACGTCCTGGATCTGGCGCTGGACCCACTGGGTCTCGATGGCCCGCAACATGCCGCCACGGTCGTCGATCTCGTCGATGATCTCGAAGGCCCCCGCTTCGAGGTCGTCGGTCAGTGACTCGACGTAGTACGACCCTCCGAGGGGGTCGGCGGTGTCGGCCGCACCCGACTCGTGAGCGAGGATCTGCTGGGTCCGGAGTGCGGTCCGGACGGACTTCTCGGTCGGGAGGGACAGCGCCTCGTCTTTCCCGTTCGTGTGGAGACTCTGTGTCCCGCCCAGAACCGCGGCGAGCGCCTGATAGGCCACGCGCACGACGTTGTTCTCGATCTGCTGGGCGGTGAGCGTCGACCCGGCGGTCTGGGTGTGGAACTTCAACTGCTTCGCGGCTTCGGTCTCCGCGCCGAAGCGGTCTTCCATGATCTCGGCCCACATCCGCCGGGCCGCGCGGAACTTCGCGACCTCCTCGAGGACGTTGTTGTGCGCGGCGAAGAAAAAGGAGAGCTGGGGGGCGAACTCGTCGACGTCCAGTCCCGCCTCGCGGGCGGTCTCGACGTACTCGATGCCGTCGGCGAGCGTGAAGGCGATCTCCTGTGCGGCGGTCGCGCCAGCCTCGCGGACGTGATAGCCCGAGATGGAGATGGTGTTGAAGTTCGGCGTCTCCTCGGCACAGAACTCGAAGATGTCGGTGATGATCCGCATCGAGGGCTCCGGGGGGTAGATGTAGGTGTTCCGGGCGATGTACTCCTTGAGGACGTCGTTCTGGATGGTCCCCCGCAACTCCTCGCGCGGGACGCCCTGCTGGTCACCGATGGCGATGTACATCGCGAGCAAGACAGCCGCGGGGGCGTTGATCGTCATGCTCGTCGAGACCTCGTCCAGCGGGATGCCCGCGAAGACCGTCTCCATGTCCCGCAGCGAGTCGATGGCGACGCCCGCTTTCCCCACCTCGCCGGCGGCCATGCCGGCGTCTGAGTCGTAGCCCATCTGCGTGGGCAGGTCGAAGGCCATCGAGAGGCCGGTCTGGCCCTCGTCCATCAGGTAGTGAAACCGCTCGTTGGTCTCGCTGGCGGTGCCCATGCCCGCGTACTGGCGCATCGTCCAGAGGCGCCCGCGGTACATCGTCGAGTAGACGCCGCGGGTGTAGGGGTCCTCGCCGGGGAAGCCCAGGTCCTCGTCGTAGTCGAGATCAGCGACGTCCTCGGGCGTGTAGATGGGGTCGACGGGCTGGCCGCCTGTGTCGGTCAGGAACTGCTCCTCGCGCTCGCCGAAGCGGTCGACGGTCGGCCCCCGGGTCTCTTCCTCCCACGCCTCGCGGGACTCACGGATGGCCGCCAGGTCCTCGGGGTCGAACATACCTCCCGGTTCGTGCGCCCGGGCATTAACGTCTGGTGGGCCTGCGGTACCACCTGACCGACGTGATTCAGGAGGGGTGCTGGTGTTTGATCTTCTCGGCGGTCATGCTCGGCACCGGCGTCCGGCAGTCCCGGCAGAACCACGTCGCGCGCACTCCGCCCGACTCCGTGACCATGTCCTGTTTGTACCGGATCGTCTTCCCACAGGTACACCGATAGGAGGACTGGGACATACGTCGAGTGTCTAGTGCTTATTGTAGCGATTTACCGGTCCGCTCCGACCCCGGGGTCGACGCGATCCGGAAATAATCTACAATAAGCACTATCGTCCGGATGGGCGATAAATCACACGGGGGTCGACGTTGCACTACTACGGGGCTGTTCGGTCCTCGTGTCCACTTACCACTGCGGTGGCGCGCGCCGCCGAGCGGTTCATCGCGAGGCGGCGCCGCGCGCGGTCTTCGTGAGCGGAGCGAACGAAGGCTCGGAAGACGAACGGAGTGGGTCTTCCGGTGGATGAGCACCGGAGCGAACGCAGTGAGCGAGGAGCGCAGTCGGTTGGGGAGGCGCGTGGCCTGCGGTCGTGGTGCTGTGCGGTCTCCTGGCGGATCGAAAGGGCGAGGGCCGGTCCCGTGAGCGAAGCGAACGGGACGTCGGGAGAGCTCGCTCTCCCGGAACTCGCGTTCACTGTAGTCGCCTGAGCGACCCCTATCCGAACGGAGTGAGGATATGTCGCTCAGCGACCGCGAAAGCGAGGCCGACCGGAGGGAGGCCTGGGTCGCGAACGGGGCGCGAAGCGACCCGTGAGCGAGCGGCCCGAGGACTTTCAACGGTTGCTGTCGAGTTTCCCCCGATCCGAGATCATTTAACGCCTCCTCAGTCCGAATCAACCGATACCTCCACACCCTGAAACTCACACAGGGCGATCGGGAGAGAACGCAACGTATCGACCCGGCCGGCCACGTCCCAGACCGGTCACTCCGTGTCTTCGACGCTCACCGTCAGACTATCCCCGTTCAGACCCTCCGCTTCGGCACTGACCTCGACCACCCCGCTCTCCCGATCCGCCTGCACGATGGCGATACAGCGCCCGTGGTAGGCCGAACGTGAATCGCCGACCCAGGACTCGTCGCTGTCCAGGTCCCCGTTGTCCACACCAGCGATCTCACCCTGACCCGACACGTCGAACGCAACTTCGTGGGTCGCACGCGGGACGCGCACACCGTCGTCGTCGACGACCGTGGCCTCCACATACGTGAGATCCCGCCCGTCGGCGTCGATAGCGTCCCGGTCGACGGACAGTTCGACACCCGCCGCCTCACCGGCCGTCTCCAGTTCGCGCTCGGCGACGACCTCGCTGTCGACCTCGGCCACGGCCCGCAGCGTCCCCGACTCGTAAGGGACGTACCACTCCATGGGGCGCGACTCGTACTCCGCACTGTCCTGCTCGCCGAGGTACTCGTCGTTCTGATAGAGGGTCACGCGGTCGGCGTTGGTGAAGGTGAACACGTTGACGAACGACTGGGAGTCCGCGCGGTCGGGGAACGTCCAGTGGGCCGAGAGCGCGGGCCAGCTCCACTGGGACCGCGCCGCCGGCCGCTCGCGTTCGGGGTCGACCGCGGCCACCTCCAGTACGGGGTCGGCCGACCACGCGGCCCTGTGAAAGCCCGAGAACGGTTTCGGTTCGCCGGTGGTGTCGATCAGGCCGGTAGGCCAGCCCTTGCTGGGCCACTCGCGGGACTCGCCGAGGTAGTCGATGCCGGGCCAGAGGAACTGCCCGACGACGTCGTCTTTCTCCGCCACGTCGTACCACGGGTTACGGGGCACGTACGCCAGCGGGTCGTCGCCCGACCCGCGGAAGAACGGGCGACACTCCGACCCGACGATGGGGATGTCGACGCCCGCCTCGCGGTAGCCCTCGTAGAGGTGTTCCTGGTAGTTACAGGAGAGGACGTCGACGTGTTCGGCGACGCGTTCGATGTTCTCGACGACGCCCTCGCGGCCGTCCCCCCACGGCGGGTTGCCGTACGTGACGGGCCGCGTCGGGTCGAGTTCGTTCGTCGCCTCGGCGAGCATCGCCAGATCCTCGAGCATCGAATCCTGACCCTGGTCGTAGGACTCGTTGCCGACGCTCCAGCAGACCACGGAGGGGTAGTTGCGGTCCCGCCGTATCATGGCCTCGAGGTCGGCGCGCCACGAGTCGTCGAACCACTCGTCGACCCCCTCGTGGCGGAACTTGTCGTACACCTCGTCGATTACGAGGAACCCCATCTCGTCACACAGCTCCAGCAACTCCCGCTGGGGCGGGTTGTGTGCGGTCCGGACGGCGTTACAGCCCAGGTCGTTGAGGGTTTCGAGGCGGCGTTCGAGGGCGCGCTCGGGGACCGCCGCACCGAGACAACCCGCGTCGTGGTGGAGGTTCACGCCCTTCAGGTTCCGCGTCTCGCCGTTGAGGACGAACCCCTCGTCGGTCGTCCACGCGAACGTCCGGACCCCGAAGGTCGTCTCGGACTCGTCGACGGCGTCGCCGTCCCGCTCCAGGACTGTGCGAGCCGTGTACAGCGTGGGATCCCCGGGCGACCACCGCTGGGGGTCGGCCACCGAGAGGCGCTGGTCGACGGTCTCGTCGTCGTCCGACCCGATGAAGACTTCACGCTCGGCGGTCGCGACTACCTGGCCGTCGGGGTCGACGATCTCGGTCGCGAGCGTCGCATCGGCCGGCGAATCGCCCGCGTTCCGGACCTCGGTCGTCACCTCGACGGCCGCGCTGTGGCGGTTCACCGACGGCGTGCGGACGTCGGTGCCCCACGGTCGGACGTGCAATTTCGAGGTCTCGACGAGGTCGACCGACCGGTAGATACCCGAGTCCGTGTACCAGCGCGAGTGGGGGTAGGTGTCGTTGTCGACTCGGACGGCGACCGTCTCACCGCCCGAGACGCCACCCTCGACGGCCTCGCTCAGGTCGACGACGACCGGCGAGTACCCGTACGGCCGGCTCTCGACGTGCTCGCCGTCGACGGAGAGGTCCCAGTCCCGGTAGACGCCGTCGAAGCGGAGATAGACCTGCTCGGCGTCCAGGTCTTCGGGGAGTTCGCGCCGGTACCAGCCCACGCCACCGGGTGCGAATCCCTGTTGCTGACCGCCCGGGTTCTCCGGGTCGAACGGACCCTCGATGCTCCAGTCGTGGGGCACCTCGACCGCTTCCCAGCCGCCGTCGTCGAGGTCCGGGGCCCCGGCGTTCTCGGGGTCGCCCCGCGTGAATCGCCAGTCGGTGTCGAGCAACCGGACCGCTCTCGCGTTCGCTGTCTCGTTCGGCATACCGGGAGAGACACCCAGTCCCGACAACTAGCTTGTGACGTCCCGCTCGTTCCTTTTGCCCAGTCCCCACGATCAGTCTTTCCGCCCCCCGCTCAGTCCTCGATCAGGTACCGGAACGCCCGGAGCGTGTTTGCCCCGCTCTCGGTGAGGGTGACACGAGTCGATCGACCCACCTCTTCGAGTTCGACGTAGCCGTTCTCGGCGAGCGGGTCGAGGACGTGGCTGTCGAGCAGTCGATACTCGCTCTTCCGGTTGGCGGCGTCGCGCTCGGCCATAAAGGGCAGCCCCGATTCTTTGCCGAAGTCGATGAGGTCTCGCTTGCGTGCGCCGCCCTCGCGCTCGACGTAGTCCATGACCGCGACGTGCTGGGGTTCGGGGCTCTCCATCGGGTAGGTCGGGAGTTCCGTAACGGAACGGATGCCCTCGGCGACGTCGTCGTCGGTCTCGGCCGCGTAGCGCTCGGCGCGGACGTAGTAGGGGGTCGCCCCGGTCGCCATGCAGGCGATCATCCCGCCGATGGCGGTGACTTTCGACCCCGAGGCGAGGTTGACGTACACCTCGTGGTCGGAGAAACGGGTCGCCAGCTCGGCGACCGTCCCGATGGAGTCGTAGAAGTCGAAGATATCGCAGGGGACTGTCTCGTGGTCGATCCCCCGCTCGTCGAGTCGTTCGCGCACCGTCTCCACGTAGGAGGGGTGGGCCGTCTCGTCGACGTATCGAAGCAGTACGACGCGGTCGGCGCGCAACCGCTCGGCCGACAGCACGATCCGGTCGTTCTCGTAGCCCACCGGCATCAGGTGGACCCGCTCTGCGACATCCATACTCGCCCGTCCACGCCCCGGGATTAAACAACTGTCGTGACACAGTCGACATAGTCGCGGGTGTCGCGGTCCGGTGACGGGCCGACGGGCGGTAGTTACAGCAATCGAAAACGCACCGGAGGATTTTTGCTCACAGTATCTGATCTACGCTCGATGCCGGTGATGTCGAGCGACGACTTCTCGTTGCACACCGAGGAGTGCGAGGCGTACGACGACGGAATGCCGATGACGAGTTTCCCCGACGAAGTGAACTCGATCGACGACCTGGAATGTGAGTGCTGGGCCGACTTCGACTCGCTCGCAGAGGTCGAGTGAGAACGGCCTCATCACTCTGTCGCGACTCCCGCAGTGGTCCCTTCTGCCCTCGTTCCCGCCAGGGTGGATCGCGTCGATTGTTGCGACAGTGTGGACCGGGTCAGGTACAGCAGACGTGTCACCGGAGTGATTTTCATACGAAGCGTCCACGCTCCGGCCATGCCGGTAAACCTGCGGCCAGTCGACGACGACCTCGCGGCGGCCCTCGCGGCCGAACGCGACCGTCAGCGCGAGACGCTCTCGCTGATCGCCAGCGAGAACCACGCCAGCGACGCGGTCCTCGCCGCACAGGGGTCGGTGCTGACGAACAAGTACGCCGAGGGCTCGCCGGGCGAGCGGTACTACGGCGGCTGTGAACACGCCGACACCGTCGAACGCCTCGCTATCGACCGCGCGAAAGTACTGTTCGGGGCCGAACACGTCAACGTCCAGCCTCACTCGGGGACGCAGGCCAACCTCGCCGCCTACCAGGCGCTGCTCGACTCCGGCGACCGCATCCTCTCGCTGGAAATGGCTCACGGCGGCCACCTCAGCCACGGTCAGCCCTACACGATGGTCGACGAACACTTCCACGTCTCCCACTACGGCGTCGACACCGGGACGGGTCGCCTCGACTACGACGCCGTCGAGACTCGCGCCCGCGAAGTCGACCCTGATCTGCTCGTCTCGGGCTACTCCGCGTACCCCCGCGAGGTGGACTTCGAGCGGCTGCAGGCCGTCGCCGAAGCCGTCGACGCGTGCCACGTCACGGACATCGCCCACCTCACGGGCCTGGTCGCCGCCGACGTTCACCCCTCGCCGGTCGGTGTCGCCGACGTCGTCACCTGTTCGACCCACAAGACGATCCGCGCAGAGCGCGGCGGGATGCTCATGTGCGACGAGGGTCTCGCCGACGCCGTCGACACGGCGGTGATGCCCGGTTGTCAGGGCGGCCCGCTGGTGCACAGCATCGCCGGCAAGGCCGCAGGGTTCGCCGAGGCACTCGACCCCGAGTTCGACGACTACGCCGAACAGGTAGTCGCGAACGCCGACGCACTCGCCGGCCGGCTCCAGGAACGGGGCTTCGACCTCGTCTCCGGCGGGACGGACGTCCACTTCGCGCTCGTCGACTTCCGGGAGACTCACCCCGAGTTGACTGGAGCGACCGCCGAGACGGCCCTCGAATCGGCCGGCCTGGTCGCGAACAGGCAGACAGTCCCCGGTGACCACCGGAGGGCGACGGTCGCGAGCGGGCTCAGAGTCGGCACGCCCGCGGTCACGACTCGCGGCTTCGACGTCGCGGCGACGCGACGACTGGCCGACGCCGTCGCCGACGTCCTCGAGGCACCCGACGACGAACCCGTCCGGGAGCAGATCCGCGAGGTCGTCGCCGAACTCTGTGCCGAACACCCGCTCTATCGGGAGGATTCTGCCCCTGTCGAAGCATGACCGACCTCTCGATCCGACGGTTCGAACCGGCTGACTGCGAGGCAGTCCGGGAACTGAACGAGCGCGCGATGACGACGACGCCCGAGTGGGTCCCGGACGCACCCGATGAGGACCTGCAAGACGTCGAGAGGCACTACCTCGACACCGGTGGCGAGTTCCTCGTCGACGTCCGAGACGGCGAGATAGTCGCGATGGCGGCGTTCGAACCCCTCGAGGGCTGGATGGTCGAGGAGTTCGGGGCGGCCGAACAGCCAGGGGTGTCCACCGTCGAACTCTCGCGGATGCGCGTCGACCCCGACTGCTGGGGGCGGGGGTACGCCACCCGGCTGTACGAGGCCCCGGAATCGAGGGCGCGCGAGACGGGTCACGACGCCTTCGTCCTGAATACCGGCGTCGACAACGACCGTGCCCGCGGGTTCCACGAGTCGCGTGGGTTCGACCCCGTCGACGAGGTGACCGTCGATTTCGAGGACCTGTGACTCGAACTGGCCCTCTACCGGCGGGAGTTCGAGTAACGTTACGGGTGCGACGCCGGTGCGGAGGGCTTTTGCCCGGACCGACCCGACCAGGAGCCGTGCGTCCAGCGATCCGCTTTCTCGCCGGCGTCGCCCTCGGCGGCGGCGCGCTGGCCGGCTACCTGCTGTTCGTCGGCCCCGGCGAGGTACTCGACCGGGCGAGCGCCGTCGCACCCTGGGCGCTCGCACTCGTCGTCGGGTTCGTCGTCGCCGAGGGTGTCGTCGACGGCGTCGGGGTCTGGGCCTCTGCCCGCCCGCTGGGTGACGGCCTCACTGCCGGCAAAGCCGTTCAGTTCGCGCTCGCCGGCGACTACTTCGACACACTCAGTCCCGCGGGGCCGGTGAGCTCCGAACCCATCGTCGCCCGGTTTCTCTCCGTCGAGACGGACACGGGCTACAGCGACGCGCTCGCGGTCCGCTCGGTCGCCAAGTACGTCAAATCCGCCGCGCAGGTGACGCTCTCGACGCTGCTGGGGCTGGTCGTGCTCACTGGCGGACCGACCCCGGGGTCGCTGACGTTCACACTCGGCGGCGCCGTCGCCGGGATGGCCGTCCTCGGCGTCGCGATACTGCTCGCCCGTGAACCGCTGACCCGCGCTCTCGTGGTCGTCCTGACACCCGTCGCCAGGGTCGTGTCGGGACGCTCCCGCGATGAACCACGCGGCCGCTCGGTCGTCGAGGGCGCGTTCGACCGCTTCTGGGGGCGAGTGGGCTACTTCCGGGAGGCTCCGGGACTGGTCGCACTCGTCGCGCTCGGCGGGGTCGCCGAGCAACTCCTCGTCGCGGCGGCGCTGTGGACCGCGCTGGCCGGTACCGGGACGGCGACGGCACTGCTCCCGCTGGTCGTCCTCGTGCCGCTCCCGCAGGTGGCGAGCATCGTCCCGATCCCCGGGAGTCTCGGCGCCTACGACCTCCTCCTCGGCGGTGGGGTCGTGCTGGTGACCGGCGTGCCCGCCCCGGCGGCGACGGCAGCGGTCCTTGTCGTCCGCACCGTCTCGGTCCCTTTCGCCGTCCTGGCGGGCGGCCTCGCCGCGGCGTTCCTGCGCGGGTGGCGCCCCACCGGAAACTGAGCGGTACTGCCTGGAGAAGAGTGTGAGAGTCCCAGACACAGACTGATAGTCCCGACTCGGCCGAGTTCGGGCGTGCCGAGGCAACTCCGGCGCCTCCTACCGCAGGTCCCCGGGGTCGACCACAGTCCACCCGCGTCTGCAGTGTGCAGGAACTCCGGCACATATACTGGAAAGTTGATAGTATGGGCCGTGGTGTCGATCTGACGCAAGGTCCCCCCGTGTGCCGCGCTACCGTGGCTTGCAGTTACTTTAACCGTGTCGGTCACCTGAAAACGAGTATGAGCGACTCCTCATCGGGACGCCGGAATCTCCGGATGCCCGGCGACAACGAACTGTTCGCCGTCGTGACACAGCACGACGGTGGTAATCACGTTCGAGTACAGTGTGAAGACGGCAAAGACCGGATGGGACGTATCCCCGGCCGCATGAAGTATCGCACCTGGATCGAGGAGGGCGACGTCGTCCTCGTCGAGCCGTGGGACTGGCAGGACGAGAAGGCCAACATCGAGTGGCGCTACACCAGCCAGGACGCCGAACAGCTCCGCGAAGAAGGCCACATCGAGTAAACTACCCGACCCTACTTCGCTTGGCCTTGCGGGTTCGCTCGTGGAGGGTGGGGCCACCGATAGAGCTCCGCTCGATCGAGGCCTCGAAAGGCTTCGCCTTTCGGTGGCTTTGATGTGTCCCTCGCCGTCAACTGCGCCCACGAACCTATTTTGTAGGGTTCTCGTTCGAGCGCCTCCAGGGTCGTCAGTCCCACCATTCGCAGGCCGGTTTACTACGGCCTGTACTGGTCAGGACTTGTGCCGGACCAGCACTGCCCAACAACTCGGACCGAGGTGACAACACGGTTGTGCCCAACTTCCCCACGCGCTCCTCCCCGCCCTACGCCTTCGCTCCGCTCGGGCGGTGAAAACGGGGGCTCCGCGCTATCCGCTAAAGCTGATCCGGCTCGTTTCGAGACGGGAACAGCGTTTTCGGACCGTTCGATGTCCCTGAGCGATGGCGTTACAGTGACGGCGTCGGACCCATCCCCACACGGTCATCTCGTCCGATTCGCTCCTGGTCGAGCACTTCGCCCGGGAGTTCGACGCTGCGGCGGTGGACGCCGACGTCGAGAGCGCGACGGGCCTCCACGAGGGGGGCGTTCGGATACTCGCGAACGGCTGGGTCGAACTCGACACCGGCCGACTCCTCGCACCCGACGCCGTCCACCACGTCGACCCACTCGACGACCCGTGACGGCTCCGAGAGTGGCACTACCCGCCCGAGAGGAACTCCGAGGCGTCCTCGTAGCGGTGGCTCCCGGCCCGGGTTCGGCGTCGCTCGGCGGCGGTGACGAGTTCGTCGACGTCCGGGACGTCCGCGCCATCGGGGGCGTCGGCGGCCCACTCGCGCAACTCCTCGCGAGTCGCGTCTTCGAGGACGAACCCGTCGGCCCACGTCGACCAGAGACTGTACAACCTCCTCCCGTCCACGTCTGTCCCCTCCGGGATCACCTTGAACGACATTCACCGGGACTCGGGACTGGACCGGTATGAATCGCTCTGATCAGAACGGGGTACTCGGGCGGTCTCTCGCCGTGCCGACAGTGGTATAGGCGGTGCCGGTGTACGTCGCGTGTGGACCCTGATACAGTTCGACGCGAGTGGGCCGACCGGACCGGGACCTTTTCCCCGGAGTTCTACGCCCACCTCGGGCCGAACGAGACGAGCGAGTTCCTCCGCGAAACCTTCCGCGAAACCGTCGGCGCGGACGCGAGCGTGCTCGAACTCGGCTGTAGCTCGGGCCGACACCTCGCGCATCTGCACGACGGCGGTTTCGACGACCTCCACGGCATCGAGGTCAACGCCGACGCCTTCGAGGTGATGGCCGCCGAGTTTCCCGGGCTCTCCGACGACGGCCACTTCTACCACGACACCATCGAAGCCGTCGCCCCCGACTTCGAGGACGGCGCCTTCGACGCTGTCTACAGCGTCGAGGCGCTCCAGCACGTCCACCCCGACGCCGAGTGGGTGTTCGACGACGTCGTTCGGATCACCGCGGATACGCTCGTCACCGCCGAGAACGAGGACGGCGCTCCTGGTGCCGACCCCAGCGCCGGAGGGGCTGACACTGCCGAGACACCGGCGACAGACGCCGACGTCAACTACGTCGAAGACGAGATTCCGCTGTACTACCGCGACTGGGACGAGATCTTCGGCGAGCGCGGACTGACTCAGGTCACCGTCGAGGAAGACACGCGCTACCGAACTCGCGTGTTTCGCCGGCCCGGCGCCGTGCAGTGAAGACGCAGTGCAGTGAAGACGCGGCGCAGGTTCGAGACCGGCGCTGCCGCTCGGCGACCTACTCTAGCTCGCGACTGTAGTTGTCGAGCAGCGCCGAGGGCGCACCGACGCGCTGTTCGAGAGTGTTGCGCGTCGTCGCGACGAGTACGACGACCGTGGCGAGATAGGGGTACATCGCCATCACCTGCGGGTTCGTCAGGAGCGCGACGGTCGGGTTGATCACGTCGGCCAGCGGTACTCCTGCGTCGAGCGTCAGGTTCAGCCCCTGCGAGCGCAGGACGAGCGCCTCGATCCCACCGAACAGATAGGCGCCGACGAGCGCCCGCCAGGGGCGCCACTGGGCGAAGATGACCAGCGCGATAGCGATCCACCCGCGCCCGGCGACCATCCCCGTCGTCCACAGTTTCGAGAACGCGAGCGAGAGGTGGGCGCCCGCCGCACCGGCGAAGGCGCCCCCGAGTATCACACAGAGATACCGCACCGCGAACACGGGCACGCCCATCGTGTCTGCGGCCTCGGGGTCCTCGCCGACGGCCGTGATCTCGAGCCCCAGGTTCGTCCGGAACAGGAAGTAGCCGACCACGGGCACCAGCGCGATCGCCAGGTAGTCGGTGGGCGTGCTCCGGAAGAGCGCGGGACCGACGACCGGGAGGCCGACGAGCGCATCGCCGACGATCGGGACCGTGACGGTGTCGAACCCGTCGATCGTCCGACTGACCCACGGCTGGCCGAAGTAGGTCGTGAGTCCGGTTCCGAGCAGCGTGAGCATCACGCCGCTGATCACCTGGTCCGCCTTCAGGCTGATACAGAGGACGGCGTGGATTGTCGCGAACACTGCCCCCGCGAGCGTCCCGACGGCGAACCCGAGCCACGGACTCCCGGTGACGACCGTCGTCGCGAACCCCGAGAGCGCGCCGACGAGCATCATCCCCTCGACGCCGAGGTTCAGAACGCCCCCGCGCTCGCTGATGATCTCGCCCATCGCGGCGAGGAGGAGTGGCGTGCCCGCGCGGACTGTCGCGTCCAGCAGTCCCGCGAGGAAACCCGACATCTCAGTCACCCCCCGCTGCCCCGCTCTCGGGGGCCGGCGGTTCTCGCTCGTCGCGCTCTATCGAGATGCGGTAGCGTTTGAAGAACTCGGCGGTGATCAGAAAGAGGATCACGAGCGCCTGGATGACCTCGACGATAGCCGCAGGGATGGAGAAGGCGAGCTCCATGCTCGACCCGCCGACGACCAGCACGGCGAAGAAGAGACCGGCGAGGAACACGCGTAGCGCGCCGCGCCGGCCCAGGAGGGCGATCGGGATCGCGGTGAACCCGTAGCCCGGCGAGAAGTTGGGCCGGAGTCGGCCCTGGATGCCGGCGATCTCGATGGCACCGGCCATGCCGGCGAGCACGCCCGCGAGGACGAACACGAGCACGTACACACGGTCGACGTCGATACCCGACCCCTCGGCGGCGTCGGCGTTCGACCCCGTGACGGTCACCTCGTACCCGGTCTTCGTCGACCGGAGCAGGTACCTGATGGCGACGGCGGCCAGTATCGCGACGAACACGCCGACGTGGACCCGTTCGAGGGCCGGGAAGAGGCCGCCGAGCTGGGGCAACTGCGCGGCGGTCGGGAGGGTCTCGCTGACGGGGAAGTTCCCCTGGCCGCCCTTCATCGGCCCGCGGACGAGATAGCCCGCGAACTCGACGCCGACGAACGTCAGCATGAGCGAGACGATGATCTCGTTGACGCCACGGCGTGCCCGCAGGAGGCCAGGCACCAGCGCCCAGAGACCGCCCGCCACGCCGGCACCGACGAGCATCACCGGCACCACGACCAGCGACGGGCCGCCGACGTTCAGCGCGAACCAGGTACCGGCGATCGCACCCAGATAGAGCTGGCCCTCCGCGCCGATGTTCCAGAGGCCGGCCCGGAGCGGGAGGTAGACGGCGAGTCCGGTAAGGACGAGCGGCACCGACCGCAGGAGGACCTCGGTGACGCCGAAGGGCGTCGTGAGCGTGTTCACGAACATCGTCCCGTAGGCCGCGACCGGGTTCACGC
>Ga0207770_100179_pt1 | contig 47504 bp, 56 predicted proteins | sample A23E2SouthBayCA_FD_187729 | JGI IMG/M metagenome (GOLD analysis project Ga0207770, IMG submission 187729) | Aerobic enrichment media microbial communities from Eden Landing Ponds, California, USA - A23 E2 (SPAdes) | ecosystem: Environmental > Aquatic > Marine > Unclassified | place: Emeryville...
CGAACACGATCGTCTCTCACAAAACTCCAGCATCGTAATAATATTCACCGGTGGTGCTATCACCAATCAGAGGTTGAACTAATCGAGTCTTAGTGGATAATTGAGCTTCTCCAGGATGGTCTCCGGGCGGAGACCATCCCTGTGACCCTGCTGAGATAACGCTGAGGTGGTCATAGTGGATTGGGATGATCTCAGCAAAGACGAACTTCTCTCGCGGTTTCTCCAGATGGAAGAGCGAATCAACGAGCTGGAAGAGATGCTGGAGGAGAAGGATGAACGGATCGAAGAACTCGAAACACGCCTTCGCAAATACGAGAATCCACATACACCGCCTAGTAAGCGACGGTCGGGGACTGACGAGTCCCCGACCTCGCAAGACGACGAAGACGACGATGTCAGAACGGACGGCGGCACTCCTGGACGAAAGGATGGTCACGACCCGGAGTGGCGCTCTACGGCTGATCCGGACGAAGAAGTTGAGGTCACCTGTGACTGCTGTCCAGAGTGTGGCCAACACTTCGACGAGTCGATGGGCGTCAGCTCCCGACTCGTCGAGGAGATACCAGATCCACAGCCACCAGAAATCACTCAGTACAACCGCCACTGCTACCAGTGCGACTCCTGTGGAACCGAGACAGTCGCTACACACCCCGACTGCCCCGATGAGGGGCAGTTCGGGGTGAACGTTATAGCTCAATCAGCACTGTCGAGGTACGATTACCGCCTGCCATACCGGAAGATTGCAGACCGTTTCGAGCAGTTGCACGGACTGGAGTTGTCAGGCGCGTCCGCATGGCACGCGACCGAGCGCGCTGCGCGCGCCGGTCGCTGTGAATACGAACAGATTCGCCGTCAAATCCAGCGGGCTGACGTTGTTCATATCGATGAGACAGGAATCAAGCGGGACGGCGAACAAGCATGGATCTGGACGTTCACCACCGAGAACCACACACTGTACGCGGTTAGAGAGAGTCGTGGAAGCGATGTTCCTGCGGAAGTCCTCGGCGAGGACTTCGCGGGAACGGTCATCTGTGATGGCTGGACGGCCTATCCGGCCTTCAGTGACAATCTCCAGCGGTGTTGGGCACACATTCTGCGAGAGGCTGAAGATGCCGCTGAGAAGCAGCCAGAAGGCAAACCGATCTACGACTCTCTCAGGCAGTTGTACGTCGCTCTCCAGACTCGGCTGGAGAGCGACTTGACCATTCGTGAGCGAGCAAAACTCCAGCGTGTTGCACGAAGAGAACTTGAATCCCTGATTGAGCAGTCAGTTCCCGACGGACCAGTGGCAACACTCATCAGAAAGATCGAAGGTGGCCTCGACCACTGGCTCACCTTCATCGGTGAGCCAGCGGTCTCTCCGACGAACAATGCCGCGGAAAACGCGCTCCGTGAGCCGGTTGTTCTCCGGAAACTTATCGGAACACTCCGCAATGACCGCGGGATGTTCGTTCATGAGACGGTGCTGTCCCTGCTGGCGACGTGGCGCCAGAGGGACGCAATCCCTACGATGAACTCAAGCGAGTCTCCCGAAACAACGAGATGATTTCACGGGCTCAAGCTGTGCTGGCGGTTGAATCCTCGGAGTAAACACGTACTATTCATCTATAATGGATAGACACTCCGACGAGACAGATCACTACATTCAGATGGGTATAACAGAAGGACCCGAGATCGATCTAGTTCACATTGCACGTGGAATAGTATCCTCGGGTCCTGTCTCATCTGAGGAGAATTGATCCCGGAAAGACTGTCTTCGAGATCTATTTTCGTTCTATATTTGTTCTACTTAATCGCCAAACATCTGGCGCATCATCGGATGCATCTCCATGAGCTGCTCTTCGGCGATCTCCTCGTACAGCTTGTACGTGATGGAGACTGTCAGCAGCAGTCCGGTACCGGAGACGCCGCCGATGGTACCCAGCATGTTGGCCATCACTGCGAGCAGCCCGACCAAGGCACCACCGATAACAGTCACTTGCGGGATATACCGCTCGAGGACCTTTTCGATGACGCCGACGTTCTGTCGGAAGCCGGGGATCTGCATCCCGGAGTTGTGGATCTGCTTGGCCGTTGCTTCCGGGCCCATGTCGGTGGTTTCGACCCAGAACACGGCGAAGACTGCGCCGCCGACCAGCATGACGAACAGGTCGATTCCAACGCGGGTCAGGATCTGCCAGACCGGTTGAGCGGTTCCTTCAAGCCACCACATCCAGTCGCCACGGCTCTGGATTGGGGCAAGGAAGTAGAACAGGCCGCCGGTCGGCTGGCCGTTGGCGTACGTGCCGAGGAACGCCGGCATCGAACCCAGCTGGGCGTTCAGGATCCGGCCCAGGAACTGGATGTTCGCCTGAAGCGCCCGGACGAGGATCATCGGCAGGACGCTCGCGTAGATGAGCTTGACCGGGAATCGGCCACGGGCTCCTTTCACGCGGGCGTTCGACAGCGGGATCTCGACACGGACCGATTCGGCGTAGACGACCACTGCGAAGATGAGGACCGTTGTGAACAGCCCCAGCAGTTCGCCTTGGAGCAACACGGTCTGGAGGCCATCAGCGGCCAACACTGGCCCGGTGCCGCGCTCGCCGGTGATGAACAGGTACCAGGTGTAGATGATGCCCTCGCTGTTCCCGAGGAACGGGGCCGTCAAGAGGCCACCGACAAGCCGTTGGCTCACGCCGGCGACAATGAACAGGCCGATACCGGAGCCAACGCCCCATTTGGAGATGACCTCGTCCATGAACAGGATGAGGACACCGCCGACGAACATCTGGGCGAAGATGAGCCACTGGACACCGGCCGTGCCGATACCCAGTGAGTTCGCGACCGCCGTGTCAGCCGGCAGGAACCCACCAGCGAACACCATCGGGAGCCCGGTGAGACAGATCATCACGAGTACCAGCAGCTTCTGGAGCCCCTGATAGAGGATCTGGTCACGCGGGTCGTCTTGGGTGTTCAGCCCGAGCAGGTCCGCCCCACCGAGGAGCTGTAACACGATGGACGCCGTGACGATCGGACCGATACCCAGCTGCATGATGCTCCCCTGGCCAGAGGCCAGAATCGACGAGAAGCGCCCGAACACCTGCTGGCTGGCGTCGATGTCCAGCCCGAACAGCTTCACGTTCGTCAGGAAGAAATACAGCAGGAGTACGCCCCCTGTCCAAGTGAGCTTGCGCTTGAACGGGACGTGTCCTTCCGGCCGCTGGACTGCGGGCATCCGGACAAGCAGTGGTTCGGCGGTGTCCTTCCAGCTCATCGTTCGTTATTCCTCGTCCGCGTCCGCGTCTTCGGTTTCTTCGGCCTCGGCCTGGCGCTCCTCGCCGAGGTCGGTCAGTTCGACACTCCCGCCTGCGGCCTCAACCTTCTCGCGAGCGCCCTCGGAGAAGTCGTCGGCAATGAGCGTGAGTTCGTGGCGCACTTGGCCCGCACCGAGTACCTTCACGTAATCGGCGTCGTCGGCCTCTTCGACCACATCACGGACATCGACGCGGAAGCCACCGTCTTCGACTTCGGCGACGTCATCGGCGGCCAGCAGCGTGACGTTCTCGTCGATCTCGCGAACGTCGATAGTTGCGGCCTCTTCCTGCACCTTCTGCGGGCGCTTGAAGCCACTCTTGCCGAGCGGCTCGTGGTTGTGGAACTCGTGCTTGTCACGGCCTGCGTCACCGCGACCACCGCGGTGGCCGGCACCACGTCGGTTCTTGTGTGAGCCGCCGCCGTGCGTGCGTGAGCCGCGCTGTCGTTTCTTTTTACTCGTCATTATCGCATCGCCTCCAGGAGGTCGTCGATTCCCTCGGTGTCGTGTTTCCCGAGCTGCCCGCCCTCCTTGACGGGGTGTTTGACGCCGTCGTGACCGCCACGGGGCGGGTGGAGACGGAGCGTCGGGGACAGGCCCTGCTCGCGCAGTGTCGTCTCCTCGGAGAGGAGCGCGAACGCGAGCCCAGAGATGTCATCGTAGTCCGTATGCTCGGCGACCCACTCGTCGTCGACGTCGGCGTCGCCTTCGAGCGGCTCAGCGCGCGTCGCCAGAACCGTCTCCAGCGTCTCCTGGCTCGGCTCGCCAAAGGCGACGAAGTCGTTGACCTTCGCCACCATGCCGCGGTAGGCGTCCGTCTCAGGGACGAGCGTGCAGTGGTTCACGTGGTGGATGTTGAGCATCTCCAGCGTGTCCTGGATGTCAGTGTGCATATTGACTTCGCCACGGAGCTGGACGAGTGCGTGCATCACTCGATCACCTCTCGTTTCTCGAAGGTTCGTTCGGGGACGCGCGCCTCGGCCGTGTTCTGCAGGGCGTTGAACGTCGCCTTTGCGAAGTTGACCGTCGTGCGCGTGTTCCCGCTACTGCGTGTCCAGATATCCTCGATACCGGCGAGTTCGAGCACCTTGCGGACGGTCTCTCCGCCCGCGAGGCCCAGCCCTCGCGGGGCCGGCTGCAGCTCAACCTCGACGCTCCCGGCCTTGCCCTCGGTGCGCAGCGCGACCGTGTGCGGACGGCCACAGCCACACTCCCAGGACCCGCAGCCGCGGGAGACATCGATGATGTTCAGCTTCGCGATGTCGATGGCTTTCTGGATGGCACCGCCGACCTGATCGTCACGCCCTTCGGCGTAGCCGATGAGGCCGTCGCGATTGCCAACGGCGACCACGCAGCGGAACTTCACGCGGCGGCCGGAGTCTGTCATCCGCTGGACCATGTTGATGTCCAGCACTTCGTCTTCCAGATCGGGAACGAGCTGGTCGACGACTTCCGATTCTTTCAGCGGGAGTCCGGAGTTCAGCGCCTCCTGCATGGAGTCGATTTCGCCCTCGACAACCTGCTTGCCGAGGCGTGTCCGCGGCTCCCATCCGTTGTTAGCACTCATAGTTCGATGTCACCGTCCAGTAGGGTCTCTCGGAGCTCGTCGAAGTGCTCCGGGAGGTCTGCAGCGTCGAAGTCGCCGCTGTACAGCGGCTCCTCGAGCTGCTCGTCGTACTCGGCGATGTGGGCACCGCGCGTGCGCTGCCAGTCGGCGAGTACGTCGTCGTTGTGCGGAATGTCCAGGCCGGCGTCGATTGCGCCTTCCTGTATTGCGAATACTTTGCTTCCGGGGGTCGGGCTGTTGAGTCCGATGTCGAGCACTGCCTCCTCGACGCCCGCTTCCTGCGCGCGAAGCCCGGCGAGCAGACCGGTGAGGTATGCCGAGGGCATGTTGCCCGTCGGGGCCTCCCAGCCGTACTCGGCGAGATCGCTCGAGTGAGCGGACGCGAGGGTGTCATCGCCGTTGGGGCCAAGCGTCACCAGCTGCGCCCTGACGTGTTTATTGCTCTTTCGAGCAACGAGACGTGGCTTACCGGATTTCAACAGGCGCAACCGCTGATGGTAATCGGTTCTGGCCTCGCGGCGTCGCCGCATCGGTACTTTATATCGTGGTCCTGTCGCCATTATGCGTCACCGTGGTTTGCGTCGATGTAACGTTCGAGATCGGCAACGCTGTCGAACTCGCCACCGCCGGCCTTGTCGTACAGGTCGCGGTACTGCGAACTCGAAAGCGTTCCCTCGTCACGCAGTTCGCGCAGCTTCGTCCGCTGTGCGCGGATGCGTGACTCCCAGTCCTCCTTGGAGTTCTGCCGTGCGCCTGCCTTCCCTTTCCGGGAACCGGCTCCCTTCTGGTGGCCGTACGCACGCTTCTTCTGGCGCTCCCGGGCGCGTCCACGGGAGTTGCCTTTCTTGTCTTTCGCCTGAATGGCGCCCTCATCGACCAGCTCGCGAACGTCCTCGCGGGTAATCGCGTCGGCGATGTCGCCCTGTCGCTCGGGGTTGAACCAGACGCGGTTCTTCCCGACGTCGAGGACGTCAGCCGCGAGTCGCTTCTGTGCGGAGAGATCAGTCATCACTCACTCACCTCGACTTCGACGTAGGTGGGGTTGAGCACGCGGATGCCCGCGTCCTCGGCTTCCTCTTCGATTCGCTCGCGCTTGCGAGCACCGACCTTCGAGGCGATCCGGACAGCCTCTGTGTCGCCGTCGACGCCTTCGAGGTCGTCCACGTTGTGCACGCGAACCTCCTCGAAGCCGGACGGATGCTTGCCGCGAACCGCGGTCGGCGAGCGGAAGCCCGCCTCGACCGTGTCGCCCTTGCCCTTGATACCGCGGCGCTGCTTCGAGAGCTGGCCGCGGGGCTTGCGCCACGAGGTCGAGACGCGCTTTTTCTTGTGGTGGTCCTGACGGTTGAACTGCGGCTTGCCGACCCGGTGTCGCTGGGTCAGTAGCCGCGCGTCCTCATCGGAGAGGTCTGGCGTCTTCTCGGTGAGCCCGCGGGCCTGGAGTTCCGTCTCCACGTCCTCGTCGGGCGCTTCCTCGCCGCCTTCCTCTTCGACTTCGGCTTCGGTCTCGGACTCAACTTCGAGTCCGCCAACGTCGGCCTTGATTCGGGCCGCCAGCGCGTTCCCGATACCGCTGACATCGGCGAGCGCGGACTGGTCGGCACCGCGAACGTCTTCGACCGATTCGAAGCCGGCCTCGCGGAGTGACTCCGCCTTGGACGGGCCGACGCCGCTGATGTCGGTCAGTTCGGTGTACTCTTCCTCAACGTCTTCTTCGTTGTCCGCCATCAGGCGTCACCTCGGTTTGGTTTGCGGGTGATGTACACCCCGTCCTGGAACACGCGCACGTCCTTGTCGTTGATGCGCGTAAGCTGCTCGATGTCAGCAGCGGTCTGGCCGACAGCTTCGATGTCGGGACCGCTGATGGTCAGCTCCTCACCGTCGATCTCGACGTCCGTGTCGCCGTGGATCGTCGTGCGGCGAGGGGCTTTCTCGCCCAGGAAGTTCTCGATGACAACTTCGTCACCCTCGACGTTGACCTGCATCGGGAAGTGAGAGTAAAAGACCTCCATACCGTACTCCCAGCCCTCGGTCACGCCGTGGAACATGTTCTCGATGTGGCTCTGGAAGGTACCGATCGTCGACATCGTCTTGGCGTTGTCTTCATCGGATTCGATGACGACCGTGTCGCCGTCGACAGACACGTCGATGTCAGGGTACCAGAGCCGACGTGTGACGCTGCCGTTGTCCCCCTCGACAGTGATGTCAAGGTGGTCCTGCTCGGCGTCCACGTCCTCCGGAATCTCCAGTTCTACTCGTGGCATTGTTAGTATACGTACGCGATGACTTGGCCACCAACGCCCTGCTCACGAGCCTCGTAGTGGCTCATGATGCCGTGGCTGGTCGTCACGACGAGGGTCCCGTAGTCACGGGCGGGGAGGAACCGCTTCTCCCATTTCTCGAACTCGTCTGCGCCCGCAGAGTAGCGGGGCTTGACCGGGCCACACTCGTTGATGGCTCCTTTCAGTTCAACTTCGAACTCGCCGGCTTTGCCGTCGTCGACGAAACTGAATCCGTCGATGTACCCGCGGTCGTAGAAGACCTCGAGGACGCTGCCGATCTCGTTCGAAGCTGGCGATACTGTCTGCTCTAGGTGCCCGACGCTTTCGGCGTTGTTAAGCGCCGACAGTGCGTTGGCAAATGGGTCGTTCCCTGTCATTGTTAGCTGTACTTCCTGAAGCCCATGCCTCGCGAAATCTCGCGGAAGCACTGGCGGCACAGCCAGATGTCGTACTTGCCGACGAGTCCCTGTTCGCGACCGCAGCGCTGACAGGACTCGAGCTGGCCAGTTCGCTCACTGGATGCCGTCTCGGAATCGGGCTCGTCTGTGGTTTCACTTTCGCTCATTCGCTCACCTCCACGTCGTAGGTCGACTCGATGAATGCGACGGCGTCCGCCGGGTTGAGTCGATGCTTCGTCGGAATCGAGCGCGACGCCTTGTCACGCTTGGCGACGCGGTAGCCGGGACGGACGAGGTTAACCGTCACGTCCAGCCCGTAGATTCCGATGCTCGGGTCGTACTCCTGGCTCGGGAACTCGGTGTGTTCCTCGACGCCGAAGCTGAAGTTGCCGGTGTCGTCGAACTGACTTGTCGCCAGTTCAGCGAGCGGCAGCGCCGTCTGGAGGAACTCCTCGGCCATCTCGTCGCGGAGGGTGACCTTCGCACCGATGGGGTCGCCCTCGCGGATGTCGAACTCGCCGACAGTCCGCTTGGCCTTCGTTCGAACCGGCATCTGCCCGGTGATCTCCCCGAGGATGTCCTCTGCGTTGGCGAGGTCACGGCCACCGTGGCCGATACCCATGTGAACGACGACCTTCTCGATACGCGGTTCGCGCATCTCGTGGAAGTCGCCGCCGGACTCACTCTCGGAGCTCATTCATCATCACCCGTGAAGTTCTCGTCGATGACGACGACGTACTCTTCGACTGTCTCGAAGCCTTCGCCCTCGTCCTGCGAGACGATCACGTTGTTCTGGGCCGAACCCGGCGTCACCTGAATCTCCTCGACTTCGCCGACTTCGCCCGCGTGGGCACCGTCGACGGCCGTGACGAGTGCGCCCTCTTCGTATTCGAAGTGGGCAACGACTTCGCCGTCCTCGTTGCCGACGACGATGGAGTCGCCAGCGTCGTAGGTCTGGTCGTCCTCGACGATGAGCGTCTCACCGTCGTGGAGACCCAGCTGGACGTCGCCACCGGAGACGTGCGTCTTGGTGACGATTTTGCCGAGCTTGGATTCGGCCGCGTCCGGGTCGATTGCGGTCAGCGCCAGCCGACCACCCTCGCCGGGGAACACGCGGTAGTACTCCTCGCGCTCGGTGAAGGCCAGGATGTCGAACATCCCGACGGGGCGTTCCTCGTCGGAAATGGCCTTCCCGTTGATGAGGACGTTGTCCTCGTTGAGAGCGTAGCGGGCTTCTTTGCGGTTGTCGGCGTAGCCGAGCACGTCCCGAAGGACGATGAGCAGGGGAACCCCCGACTCACCGTGTGGGCCGGCACCGGCTTTCACCGTAAACGTCGCGGTTTTGCGCTCTACGGGCCAACTGTTTGGCACCGAGAGTCGCTTCTGGTGGTTACTCATGCGGAATCATCCTCCGATTCGAGACGCGCCTCGCGCTTCTCGTCTTCGAGGTCCAGGTCCGTCACGCGGACGTTCGAGGTGTCCAGCGGTCGCGGGACTTCCTCGCCGTCTGTCTTTTCGAGCGTGACGTCTTCGACGTGGATGACAGCCTTGTCGAGGTCCACGTTGATGACTTCGCCTTCTTCGCCGGCGAAGTCACCGCGGAGCACCTCAACGGTGTCACCAGCGTTGACGCGGACGTTCCGCTGGCCGTACTCCTCGCGGAGGTCGGCGCTCAGCGTCGCCCGGACCTGCTTGTGCCGCTCGTGAAGCGGGGCACGTCGTTGACTCTTGCGTTGTTTGTCTGGTTGCTTGCTCATGGTTCTACACGATCATCGTCGCTGCTGATGCCACACTGCCGAATCGCTGTGCGACTTCCCGTGCGATTGGACCTTTCAGCTCGGTCCCGCGCGGGTCCTCGTTTTCGTCGACGATGACGGCCGCGTTGTCTTCGAACTTGACGCGGGTGCCGTCGGGTCGACGGATCGGCTTTCGCTGGCGGACGACGACGGCTTCGAGCACCTGACGACGCATTTCGGGCGTCCCCTTGGTGACCGAGACCGTGATCTTGTCGCCCAGCCCAGCTTTGGGGTGGCGGTTCTTCGTTCCCGAGTAGCCGTGAACGGAAATGACCTTGAGTTCGCGCGCTCCCGTGTTGTCCGCACACGTGATGAGCGAGCCCTTCTCCAGGCCTTGCGTGACGTCAGCACCGAGTGCTTCCATCAGGCATCACCGTCCTGTTCGTCGGCGACCACGCCAACGACGACGTGGCTTTTCGTTTTCGAGAGCGGTCGACACTCTGCTATCGTGACCGTGTCACCGACCGCGAGGTCGAGACAGTCCGGTGCGTGAGCCGGAACGCGGCTCCGCCGCTTCATAAAGCGGTCGTATTTCGGCACCTTCACGTCGTACTCGCGCTCGACGACAACGGTCTTCTCCATGTCAGTGGAGGCTACCTCGCCGTTCAGTGTCTGTCCGCGCACGGAGAGCTCTCCGTGGAACGGGCAGTTCTGATCGGCACAGGTCTCCTCCGGTTCCTGTACGTTCAGTCCTAGCGCCATAGTGAATCTCCTGTGTTCTCTGTGCGACGAGCGGGACGGGCAACGAGGCGGTCGCCGTCGACGAGAACCGTCTCGGTCGACAGGTCGAACGCGAACGTCGCGCTGTCCTTCGGCACGTGCCACACCCGGTCGGCCCCCTCGAGTGTCAGCATCTGTGTCGTCTCCATGACGACAGTTCCGCTGATACCGATGACGTCCGGATTGGACGCCGCGACGACCTCGCAGTCGAGGCCGACGAGTTCGTGTCGTGGGAGCGTCTCGGGTGTTAGTGGCATTATTCGTTCTCCTGCAGGTCGCCTTCTTCGCCCTGAATCGTCTTGATGCGGGCGATGGCCTTCCGCAGCTCCTTGATGCGACCGGGGTTCTCCGGCGCACCACCCGCGGCCTGGACGGCCCGGGCGTTCAGTAGTTCGGTCTTCAGGTCGTCGAGTTCCGCCTCGCGTTCGGCGGGCGTCATGTCCCGAATTTCCTGGACGTGGAGGACGGTCATTCGTCGTCACCCTCCTCGTCCATTTCATCCATCAGCTCTTCGGCTTCCGCCTCGACGTCCTCGTCGAGTTCCTCGTCGACAGCCTCTTCGAGTTCGTCAACGTCGACATCCTCGACATCGTCGTCAGTCGGGACTTCGACGTCTTCTTCGACGATTTCCTCGTCGACGAACTCCTCGTCAGCCTCGGAGTCGTCGTCGGCCCCGGCGGCCACGTCCTCGTCGAGTTCTTCGGCGGTTTCGCTGTCTTCGGGCTCGCCTTCGAGGAGTTCCTCGACGGACTCGCCGTCGGTGTCGGCCACGTAGTCTTCGACGTCGACATCCTCGTAGATCTCGAAGTCGTCGGGGAGCTCCGCGTTCGGCGGGATAATCTTGACTCGGACCCCGATGGTCCCGAGCTTCATCACGGCGACGCCGACGCCGCTGTCGACGATCTCCTCTGCGGGTTCGCCGTTGTGCTTGACGTAGCCGCGGTTGAACTTCTCAACGCGCGAGCGTGCACCAGTGACCTTGCCGGAGAGGACGATCTCTGCGCCGAGTGCGCCCGACTCCATGATGCGGTCGATGGTGGTGTGGCCCGCTTTGCGGAAGTACCAGCCACGCTCGAGTGCGTTGGCCAGTCGGTCCGCGACGATGCGGGCGTTGAGGTCCGGCTCGTCGACTTCCTGCACGTCGACCTGCGGGTCGTCGAGGTTGAATCGGTCCTCGAGTTCCGTCGTGATCTTCCGGATGTTCTTCCCGCCCTTGCCGATGACCATCCCTGGCTTCTCGGCTTTGAGCACGATCTGGGTCCCCATCGGCGTCTTGGCGACATCCATGCCGCCGTAGCCGGCTCGACCGAGTTCCTCTGCGAAGAACTCGTCGATCTGGGTCCGCTGGAGTCCGTCCTCGATGAACTGTTGTTCGTCGGCCATTAGTCTTCGACCTCCGGCTCTTCGAGGATGAGTTCGACGTCGACCTGCGGGCTATTCCACGCCGAGGCACGCCCCATCGCGCGGGGCTTGCGACCCTGCTGCTCGCCGACCTTGTGGGCGGCGACGTGCTTGATCGTCATGGCCTCACCGTCGAAGCCCTGGTGGTCGGCGTTGCCGACCGCGTTCTCGAGCAGGTCGAGGAAGGCCTTGCTGGCCTTCTCCGGGTAGCGCCCGGCGTCCCAGCCGTCGACCTTGCTTTTGTGGCCGACGCCCGAGTTGTGCTGTTTGAACGGAACGGGCTGGTCGCCCTCGATAACTGCCTCGAGGTAGTCGACAGCCTCGCCGGCCGTTTTGCCCTTGACCTCGCGGGCGATGGCCTTGCTGTGCTTGAAGCTCATCTGCCGCTCCCGGAGCATCGCTTTGGCCGTCGTGTCCGGGTCGGCTTCGACTGAGTAACTGATTCCCATGATTATTTGAGCGGTACGAACTTCGAGGAGCGTGTCGCTCCGATACCGGCCTGACCGTGTTCGACACTACTCCGGGTGAGCTGGAACTCACCGAGGTAGTGGCCGAGCATCTCGGGCTCGACTTTGACACGCTCGAAGTTCTGGCCGTCGTGGACGGCGAAGGTCAGCCCGACCATCTCCGGGACCACCGGCATGTCGCGCAGGTGTGTCCGGATCGGGTCGTTGGCTGTCTCCTCTTCGCCGGCCTCGCGGGCCTTCTCGAGGAGCTTGTGTTTCTCCTCGGTCAGGCCGCGTACGATACTTCGCCGCTGTCGAGCGGGGAGCAGTTCCGCGACTTCCTCGAGCTCCATCTCCTGCAGCTCGTCGAGCGTGTGGCCGCGGAAGGAGAACTCTCCTTCGTGGCCGATTTGATATTCTGAGCTCATTCGTTGCCACCTCGACCTGTTCGCTTCGAGGCGATGTCCCCGACCTTACGGCCAGGCGGGGCGTTCCGCGAGATGGACTTGGGCTTGCCGGGGTGCTGGCGTCCGCCACCACCGAACGGGTGGTCGACGGCGTTCATCGCCACACCGCGGACGTTGGGCCACTTCGTCCCTCGCGCTTTCATCTTGTGATGCTTGTTGCCAGCCTTCACGAACGGCTTGTCAGTTCGGCCGCCACCGGCGACGACGCCGATGGTAGCACGACACTGCGGGTCAAGCCGCTTCATCTCCCCGGAGGGGAGCTTGACGACCGCGACGTTGCGGTCGTGGGTGAGCAACTGGGCGTTGACACCCGACGCGCGGGCGAACTTCCCACCGTCACCGGGGCTGGATTCGACGTTGCACACCGGGACCCCCTCTGGGATCTCGGCCAGCGGGAGCGTGTTCCCGGGTGCGATCTCGGCGCTGACGCCGACCTGTAGCTCGTCGCCTACCCCGACGCCTTCCGGCGCGAGGATAAGTCGTCGGTCGCCGTCTTCGAACTCGACGGCAGCGACCGGAGCCGAGCGGGCAGGGTCGTGCTCAATGTCGACGACCGTGCCGGCGATGACGTCGCCGTCCTCGACCTTGCGGTGCTCCAGATCAGCCTTGTAACGGTGCGACGGAGCACGGAACGTGGAGGTCCCGCGGCCGCGCCGTTGTCCTTGGATTCGTCGTCCCATCGTTAGAACACCCCAATTCTGGAGGCGACTTCCTGGGCGTCGTCGTCCTCAGAGAGGCGAACGACGGCCTTCTTTTCGCCGTCCATCGTGTTCTGCGTGTTGACCTGTTCGACTGTCACGTCGTACTGCTCCTCGACGGCGTCGGCGACCTCGCCCTTGGAGGCGCGGTCGTCGACGGCGAACTGGAGCTTGTTCTGGAAGTCCATGTCGTTCATGGCCTTCTCCGTGACGTGTGGGTGTTTGATGACATCCCAGCTCATCGCTCGGCCACCTCCGCGAGTGCGGATTCCGTGAAGATGGTGAGTCGACCGGGCGCGCCGCCGGGCGCGAGGTCTTCCGTGTTGACCTCGCTGGCGGTCGCCACGTCGGCCCCCGCGAGGTTGCGGGCGGCCGTCGACGGCTCGTCGCTGGTCACGAAGAGGATCGAGGCGGGACGACGGTATTTCCGTCCACGGGCCGAACCCTGTCCAGCCTTGATCTTCGTCTCGTCGGCGCGGTCGATGTCCGCGTGGACGTCGAGCGCCTCCAGCAGCGAGACGACTTCCTGCGTCTTGACGAGGTCCTCGAAGTCGTCGGAAACGACGACGGGCACTTCGTCACGGTCGAACTCGTGGCCGCGGTCGGCGACGAGGTCGGCGTCGGCCGTCGCGGCCAGCGCCGAGCGAACGGCCAGCTGCCGTTCCTTGTCGTTGAGGTCGAGCGAGCGGTCCTTCTCGGTTTTCGGCGGGTGGGCGCTTCGCCCTTTGACCGCCTGCGGGACGCGGCGGGCACGGCCGTCCTGCTTCGGGACGTGTGCCTGGCCGCGGCCGCTACCGAAGGACTCGGCCGGCGTTCGGAGGCCGGCGTACTCGTCGGACCCGTAGTCCTGCTTTCGGTTGGCCTGTGCGGCACGTACAGCTTTGCCGATGAGGTCGGACCGAACCGGCGTCTCGAAGACGTCCGGCAGGTCGACCTCGCCGTCTGTGTTGCCGTCCAGGTCGTAGATTGTTGCCTGCATAGGTTATCCCTGGTTCGATTCGTTGGAGACGTAGCGCACCTCGGGGTCGAGGCGCGGCTGGTCGTTCGGACGCACCGCGGGCCGGAAGCGCACCAGGCGCTTGTCCGGACCGGGCACGGAGCCCTTCACGAGCGTGTACGGCCCATCGACTTCGCCGTAGTTGACGAAGCCGCCATCGACGGTGGGCTCGTCGCCCTCGCCGATGTCGATGAGGCGCTTGTTGAGCTCGGTGCGCTGGTGGTAGCCGGTCTGCCCCTGCTGGGGGACCGTCGAGCGCACGCGGGACGGGTTCCACGGACCGAGGTTGCCGATCCGTCGGCGCCATCCCTGGCGGGCGTGCTTGCCTTTCCGCTTCTGGACGCCCCATCGCTTGACGGGACCCTGCGTCCCTTTGCCTTTCGTGACACCGGCCACGTCGGCGTACTCGCCGGCGCGGAAGATGTCGTTCATGGCGTGTTCGCCACCGTCCTCGACAATGTCAAGGGCGTGGTCGAGGCGGTCCGAAACGGACCCACCGCCGACGCGAGTCTCCATCACGTCGGGCTTTTTCTTCGGGACGCTCGGGACGGCGTCGGGGACGGTGTGTGTAATGAGTCGCAGGTCCCCGAGGTCACCGGCCTCGTGTGCGTCGCGTATCTGTTCCTCAGCAGCGTCCGGGTCGTGGTCCTCCGGAACGTCCAGGGTCCGGTCGAGCTCCGAGTGGAACTCGTCGGTCCAGACTTCCGTCAGCGGACGCTGACCGTACGGCGTGTCTTCGTACGCTCGCAGGGCGACGGCGCGCATCGGCGGCGTCTCGATGACTGTCACCGGGACAGTCTCCTCCATCCCTTCGCGGGGGGAGTTAGGTTCGTCGTTGACAAGCACAACGTGAGTCATGCCTGCCTTGTAGCCGGCGAACCCTTGGACGCCCGGCTGCCCGTCGTCAGACGGCCAGCTGTTGAAGCGAGGCGTCTCGCTCGTCGAGCGCTTGCGCGGGCCGAAGCCCAGCGAGCCTTTGCGTGGTCTGCTTGGTTGTGGCATTCGTTTACTCCGTGAGGGTTAGACAGGTGAGGGAGGCGAACAGAGCTTCTTCCGTTCGCACAACATCACTGCCCTGGTTCGGAACCGTATTCAGCCAGAGGTCGAACCCTTCTGGTTCGTCGCTCGTCTGGTCTCTCCCGACGGCGTCCGGGGCAACGTCGAGTATCGACGGTAACCCGCGCTCGGGTGCCCCGAAGGCGACGGTCATGCCGCCCTCGGCGTCGCGCCGCTCGGCCAACTGGCCGAGACGGGTCGACGTTACCGGCTCGCCGTATCGCGAGGACGCGATAGTGAGCCCGGCATCGTCGCGCGAGAGTGCCGCATCGAGGTCCGCGGCGACAACGTCGAATCCCGTTGTGGGGGCGTCGACGAGTTTCGCCCGGACCGGCCGTCGCGAAGAGACCCTGACGGTCACGCGCTCTCCCTGTTCCACGTCCATATCCGCTGGGACGGGAAGGGAGATCGGGTGTTGCATGCCGCAATTGACCCGGACGCGCCCATCAGCTCCGACCTCGGTCACGATTCCCTGTCTTAACGACCCCGAACCCTCAGATCCGGAGCCGGTCTGTGAACGCACGCGGAGCGGCGGCAGGACGCCGACGTACTCCAGTTCGTCCCGCTTACCCCACATCTCCTTTCGGAGGTGCGGGGGCGTCGCGGCGTACCGCAGCACGGTTTCGACGAACCCGTCTTCCCATTTGCCCGCCCCGTCAGGGTCGGGGTACACTGTCAGCCGATCAACCCGGTAGACCGCGGCCGCGCGGGCCACGTAACCGAGCTTGCGAGTTGCCTCGCGTCTGTCTTCGGCTTCCCGCGCAAGGGAAGACGGCACGAGTACGCTGGTCGTCATGCCGTGACGCTTCCACGTCGCGCCACTAGACTGTGCCGATATCTCCCTTTCCAGGGCTTAAAAAGCCCCCGTTTCACGCACGCGATGCGTCGCGTTCACATGGTCCGTCATGCCGGTTCGGAACCGATGCACGCATTCACTGTTTTGCCGCTTCCGAAAGGTCATGTCTCGTGACGCCATCACATGATCCGGCGCTCAGACGGGGAGATGATTGCCCTCACTTCCCACGATTTTCCCCGGAAAACGGAAGGCTTTTTACTCTCACCCCCGCCAGATTTGATTGCAACGAGGCGTTGCGCGCTGGCACTGAGCGACCACCGGTCGTGAAGGTCAGGGCAAACATAGCAAGCGCTGGTAGTGTAGTTGGTATCACGTGACCTTGCCATGGTCACAACCTGGGTTCAAATCCCAGCCAGCGCATTTCTCTTCATCCAAACTCTCGAGCGGCGCGTTTTATCGCGCCGCGTACTGGATGCTGTGTAATCGCACTGGATTTGCATCGGGTTCAAACACCGACGGACTTCGTCCGTCGTGATCCGCAATCGCGTCGCGATTGCTCACTCCCAGCCGGCGCATTTCTCTGATTCCAAATCGGCAGGCGATGCGTCTTATCGCGTCGCCCAGTCATATAGTACCGCTGTCATGTGCTCATCTGAGTCGTCGGAGCGCCACCCGGAAACCGGGGAGTACCATTATTTGTTGCCCCATCGACAATGAGAGTGTATGACGGACGAGACGGTCCACGAGTCACAGGAAACACGGAGTCGCAGAGGAATCGCATCGTACTTCCGGCGATTGGCAAACAGGCTCAGCCGCGGTGAGCCAGCCCCAGCGGATGAGGAACAGACTGTAACGGTCACGCCGCCGGCCGAATCCGAGTTCGAGGTTGAGGTCGAGCGAGAGGACGGCACTGTCACCCTTGAAATCGATATGGAGTGGAACGAGGATGAGGGAGAGGTGGCGACCGATGTGGCTGCGAGCAAGGCCACATTCGAGGTGTACGAGGACAGCGCCGAGCAGTACCGCTGGCGGCTCCGCCACGACAACGGAAACATCATCGCCGACAGCGGGGAGGGCTACGCCTCCAAGCAGAAGGCCGAGCAGGGTCTTGAAAGCGTCAAATCCAACGCGCCCGGGGCGTACGTCGTCGACGAGTCGAAAGACGACAGTGTTGTCGAAGAAGGGGGCAGCAAGGCGACATTCGAACTGTTCAAAGACAGCGAAGGGAAGGCGCGCTGGCGGCTCCGCCACGACAACGGAGAGATCATCGCCGACTGCGGGCAGGGCTACGCCTCCAAGCAGAAAGCGAAGCAGGGGCTCCAGAGCGTCAAGACGAACGCTCGCGGGGCACCGGTCGAAGAAGGCGAGTAAGCGTTCCGAACAGCGGTAGTTTCGTTCCTCCAGTCAGACACCGATAGCGTTACGCGAGTATCATAGCGGTTAGGTTTCGAGCGCGCGTGAGAAACCAGTATGACCTGCATAGGGTTTCTCTCGGTCGCACCGGTCATCGAAGGCAGCATGTCGTCGTACGTCGCTGACGCCGTCGCGGCGCTGGAGGCGTTCGATGTCGAGTACGAGACGACGCCGATGGGGACGATCATCGAAGCGGAGGACAGCAAGGAACTGTTCGCGGCCACCCACGCCGCTCACGAGGCTGTCGGCGAGCAGGCCGACCGTGTGAGCACGTTCCTGAAAATCGACGACAAGCGGACCGTCGACCAGCAGGCGCGAGACAAGGTCGACGCCGTCGAGGAGCATCTGGGTCGGGCGGCCAGAAGCGACGCGGCCGAAGGCGGAGATTAAAGGGAAGGGTGCCAAAGACGGCGTATGGATAGTCTCAATCGGATGGCCACGGAACTCGTTGACGAGGCCATCGACTTTGCCGACGAACTCACGATAGACGTACACGCGCTGGAGGGCGACGCCGCGGTGCTGGACTTCGGCGTCGAGGTCCCCGGCGCTGTCGAGGCCGGCATGCTACTCGCGGAAATCCAGACGGCTGGGCTGGCGACGGTCCAGTCCACGATGGCCACCGTCGGGGGCGCGCCGCTGAACCACGTCGAACTGTCGACAGACCACCCGGCGCTGGCCCTGCTGTGCTCACAAAAGGGCGGCTGGGAGCTGGCCGTCGATGACTTTCAGGCGCTCGGGAGCGGCCCCGCACGCGCGCTCGTCGCCGAGGAGGAAGCCTTCCAGCGTATCGGCTACCGCGAGGACGCCGACTTCGCCGTGCTGGCCGTAGAGACCGACGAACTGCCGGACGAGGACGTTGCGAGCCAGGTCGCTGAGCGCACAGGCGTCCCCGAGACGGGCGTGTTCCTGCCGTCGTTCGCAACCGCGAGTGTCACCGGGAGCGTCGTCGCCGCGGCCCGGGCCGCCGAGCTGGCTGTCTTCCGACTGGCCGAACTCGGCTTCGACCCGGTGTCGGTCCTGTCGGCCAGCGGCCGCGCGCCGGTCGCGCCGGTCGCCGATGACGAAGCAACTGCGATGGCTCGGACCACAGACGCACTCGCCTACGGCAGCGAGGTCCACCTCACCGTCGACGAGTCCTTCGACCGGTTCGACGAGGTCCCTTCCGTCGCGGCCCGAGAATACGGCGAGCCGCTAGAGGGCGTCTTCGAGGACGTGGACTGGGACTTTACGGAGCTTCCTGTCGAACTGTTCGGCCCCGCGGCGGTCACCATCGATGTCGTCGGCGGCGACACGCACGTCGTCGGTGAGACAAGCGAGAACGTGTTAGCCGAAAGCTTCGGCCTGTAATCGGGGATGCGCTACAAAGTCGCGCCGCCGGCCCGCTCGCGCCCGTTTCTGGAGACCGCAAGAGAGGCGCTTCCGCTTGTCCCTGACAGCGAGGCGGACTGTTGTCGCGCGATACAGACGGCGACTGACGTGTCCGACCGCGAAACGGCCCAGAAGTACCTCGTGCTCTTGCAGGCGCTGGGACTGGTCGCCGAGAGCGAGCGGGGTTACTACCGGACGAGGACTGACCTCGACCGGGCGGACCTAGCGACGGCCTTCGAGGAATCGGTCTTCGGCGTCGATGTGCTCCTCGCTGCTCTCGATTCGGAGTCGGTAGACGGTGACACTGCGTTCGATGCGCTCCGGGCTGAGATTCCCCGCTGGGAACGCGAACGCCACACCGACTGGGAATCGGTCTGGCAGGAGCGCACGGCGAACCTGCTGGAATGGGCCGTAGTGTTCGGACTCGCTCAAAAAACGGATGACGGCTACAGACAGCCAACCGAAAACAACGAAAATGAGTGAAATGACGGGCCGCTACTCCGCCGGGTCGGTGTCGGTGACAGTCCCGACGCCCTTCGAACTCCCCTCGCGGAAAACGAACTTCTGGCCCTCTTCAACGAGATATGAGCGGAATTTGAATCGGACACGGGTCTTGCCGGCGTCGCCCGGGAGCAACTGCCCGCCTTCCGGATAGAACGCCGCGGCCTCGCTGACTGTTTCGAGGTGGACCACGGGCTCATAGCCGTCGCCGATGCGGGTTGGGTGGTTCAACACCATTACCTCAGCCTCAAACTCCTGTACCGGCGACGGGTCGGCATCGCTCGGTAGCAGGACCATCCCGCGCTCGATATCCGCCTCGCGGACGCCCTTCAGCGCGATGCCGACGATACGGCCGGCCTTGGCTTCGTCAACCCGGTGGTAGTGCATCTCGATGGACCGCACTTCGACCTCCTGAAAACTCCCGTCTTGCATCGGTCCAAGTAACAGTTCGTCGCCAGCCTCGACCTCGCCGGATTTGATGGTGCCGGAGGCGACCGCGCCGACCCCCTGAACGTTGTACGTCCGGTCGACGTACATCCGGAAATCGCCCACCTCACCGGCAGTCTTTGGTAGCGCCTCGAACATCTCGTCGAGGGCGTCCAGCCCCGCCTTGGTGACGGCGCTGGTGGTGACGACGGGAACGACAGTCTCAGATATTTCGTCGATAGCCGTGTCGACGCCGTGGCGCTCTACCCGGAGCGGCGTCTTGTCGACCTCTCGCAGTGCTTGCTCGACTGAGCGTTCGACTTCGGCGACCCGTTCACCGTCGACGAGGTCGGTTTTGGTGAGCGCGACAATCGTCGGGAGGTCCGTCGCCAGCAGGATGCCGAGATGCTCGCGCGTCGTCTCTGTCACCCCGTCGTCGGCCGCGACGGTCAGGAGGCCGTAGTCGAGTTTCTGGCCGACGAGGCCGCGGATGGTCGTCCGGAGCCACGGCTCGTGGCCGACGGTGTCGACGAAGGAGACGAGCCTGTTGGATTCTTCGACGACCCGCGCGCGGTCGTCCTTCCGGTGCGGGTTGTCCATACGAATTGGCTCGCCGTCCGCGTCGAAGCCGTAGACGCCGTATGAGAGGTCCGCCGAGAGGCCCCGTTCGACTTCGTGTGGCTGCACGTCAAGGAAGCCGCGTGTCCCACCTTCGCCGTCGTCGGCGTCACCGGTGACTAGCGACCCCACGAGCGTGGATTTGCCGTGGTCGACGTGCCCGGCAGTTCCCACGACAATGTGGTCATCGTCTGCAAGGACCGACCCCTCGGAGACTGTCGCGACACCCACGATACCGTCTGTGTCCGTCGATCCGTTCTCTGAAACGCCGTCAACGCCCCACGTTTTGACCTCCTCGATGTGCGCGCCGGCTTCCTCTGCCAGCAGGCTAAGCACGTCCATCGACTCGGAGAACTCTGCCGGCGAGATGCCGGCGAGACCGCCGTCGTCGGTGACGCCGACGACGTACGTCGCCTCCCCATCTCCGGAGAGAACACGGTGGCGGAGTTGCGCCGCGAGGGATTCGAGTCGCCCCTCGGACAGGTGGAGATCTTCGGTGAGCCGTTCTTTGAACTCGACGCTGCCGCCCTCCCGTTCACCGCGGTCAAGCGCGCGCCGGAGGACAGCCCGGTCGGGGCTCATATCCCCTCGTTACCGTGGGGCAGACATAAGCCTTCCCCGGATTTAGGCCTCCAGAGCCCTCCTGAATCCGGTGAATGAGTCTCTCTCTCACAATAACAGCCGGACGGATATTTATACGCGAGGGCGCAGCCAGACCGGCTCATGGACTGAACCACTATACGGGGTTTGCGGTCGTGTGGCGCCGCCCCGTAGATAGCCGACTGCTGTCGATGGCGTCACCTGTCCGCCAATTTGGCTAACCACTGGTCAGCGTGACATCTGGCTGCTCACGAAAGCCACTCGTGCAGTGTGTGGTCTGCATACGCGATACCGAGGGGCAGTACAGACGGGCCGGTCAAAAAGAGAGACACCGTCACGACATACTGCGTAGAGTGGTCGTTGACTTACGCAGCGAAGCCAACCCGGTACGTGGCATCAGCAGACCGGCGACCGCGTACCGTGCTTTTCGAAACCAGTGCCTCAGTCTCGATACCGCGCGACCGCTTCGAGGAAGCCATCGCCATAGCTCGCATCAGTCACCCGGTCGGCCCGTTCGAGCGCCGTTTCATCGGCATTGGCGACGGCTACGGCTTCACCGGCCAAGTCGAACATCTGTGCGTCGTTCACCGAGTCGCCGACCGCCAGGAACTCTGCCGGGTCCAGATCCAACTCCGAACACACCGCTTCGAGCCCAGTCCCCTTGTCGACGACAGGGTCTGTGACGTGGTAGGCGAAGCCGGTATCGAGGACGACGAGCCCGCGTGCCGCGGCCAGTTCTTCCAGCGGTTCGAGCGGCTGGTCGAGCGAGACAACGAGTTCCGTCTCGCGCCAACGGTTTGCAAGGTCTATCTGTCCGAAGCCGAGGTCGTGACCTAGGTCGCGATAGGATTCACCGACCGCCAGCGCCGCCTCATGGTCGCCTTCCAATCTGAGTTCATCGGTGGCTTCGACGAACACGACGCCGCCGTTCTCGGCAACGACTGTCCGCTCGAGGCCGAGAAACTCACAGAGCGCAATCGGGAACGGCATCGCTTTCCCAGTCGCGATGACGACACGTGCGGGCCACTCGCGGAGGACCGGTATGACATGAGGGTCAAGCGCGCGGCTCTCGTCGGTCAGTGTCCCATCGATATCCACGATAAGGGGAGGTGTGTCGCTGTCCATACGTTCGGGTTCGGAGCGTCGGATATGTGGGTTGCGGTCAGTCGTCAGTTAGCGTCTCGTAGGCCGCCTGCACCTGCTTGAATTCCCTCTCGCTCCCGCTGTCGGTGTCGGGATGGACCTCTTTGACTTTCTCGCGGTAGGCTCGTTTGATAGTACTCTGGTCGGCGTCCGGGTCAAGGCCTAACCGCTTGTAGGCCTCCGCCGGACTCGGTCCCGACGACTGGACGCGCTGTCGGCGCTGCCGGCCACCCGCTTGCTGGCGGCGCTGCCGTTGCCGCCCCTGCCCACGGCGTTGGCCGCCCTGGGTCGCTTGCGAACGGCGCGCCCGGCGGCCGTCCCGCGGTGGTTCCCATTCCTCCCGCGGGCCAGCCCCGAACCCCCCACGGCGGGCGTTCCCCGTGTTCTGTGCCGCCTGTCGCTCAACCCGCTCGTAGAGGCTCGCAGCCATCTTCCCGCTGAGGTGGTAGTACATGAAATACGTCGACACCCCGAACATGAGCGCCAGGAAGAGCACCGCAGGATTGATCACGAGACCCACCGCCGTCAGGACGACTGTCAGGCCTCCGAACACCACCGCGATTCCCTTGGTGAGCCCATCGTACTGCACGCACATTCCTTCGGTCCACAGACCTGTAAGCGTCCCGCCTCTCGCCGTCCATCCAGTCCGTTTTCGAACTAGATAGCGGGCACATTCCCGGATGATACAGGACCGGAACAGAACGGAACCACACGATATCGACACCAACGGACTGACAGACCTGTTTTGCCAAAACCGCACCACGGCAGCGTGTCTGACACAGCCTCAGTACCTCCCTACGAACTGTTAGTAAGTGTTTATCACCACGCGCAAACCCCCACCAGTTTCTACTGGATATCTCGCTCACGTCTGGTGATTCACAGGGTCGGGTTTTCACTTTCACCTCGGTCTAGACAGTATTAAGGAGAACCGACAGCATCTATTCCGTTGTACGCGGCTATCGTTTCACGCGTCACCAGCACAGTTCGTCGAGCACCGTAGCCATGACTCCAGAGATTGCTACGGCCGCCGCCGAATCGCAGACAAGAAGGATTAAACGCTATCGATGACTACGTATTCGCCGCCAGAAATGACAGGATCACGGGTAGCTACGACGAGGGGTATCGACCGACAGACAGCCGCTGTCGGGAGGAGGAGCGGGCGATGAGTAACAGCGACCTTTCCGCTGACGAGATTACGCTCCCGATCAAACGTACCGACGGTGACACCATCGAAGAGCGACTCACAGGCAATGCCTACCACAACATCCTCCCGGCTCGCTACCTCCGGAAGGATGCCAACGGGGACCTCATCGAGGGACCCGAAGACCTCTTTGACCGTGTCGCAAAGAACATCGCGCTCGCTGAAGCTGTGTTCGAGGCCAACAAGCAGGACGTCGGCGTACACGTCTCGCCGGACCAGCTGAAGCCCGACCACCCGCGCCGCGACGAACTCGCCGACGAGGTGTTCGGCAAAGGAACGTCCGTCGACGACGACGTCGAGACCGAACTCTCTGTCTACAACGTCAACAAGTTTGCCTACGAGACGGTCGTGCCGGAACTGCCCGAAGGTGTCCGCGACCACGTCAAATCGACCGCCGACGCCTTCCAAGAGCAGATGGAGCAGCTCTCCTTCATGCCGAACTCGCCGACGCTGATGAACGCCGGCGACGAACTCCAGCAGCTGTCTGCTTGTTTCGTCGACTCACCGGGTGACGACATCGACGACATCCACCAGACCGCCAAGGAGGCCGCGCAGGTCTTCCAGTCCGGCGGTGGCATGGGCTATGCGTTCTGGAAGCTTCGCCCGTACGGCGACCCCGTCGGCTCGACCGGCGGCATCGCCTCCGGTCCCATCACGTTCATGCGGACCTACGACCAGATGTGCGAGACCATCGCGCAGGGCGGCGCCCGCCGTGGCGCACAGATGGGTGTCATGCGCGTCTCCCACCCGGATGTCATCCAGTTCATCCACGCCAAGAACAAGGACGTCTCACTCGCCGAGACGCTGCGCCTGAACGACCCGGACGACTTCACGCACAACTCCTTCGCCGAGGCGCTGGAGGAAGCACGGGAACTCATCGACGACGACGGACAGGTGCCAAAGCACCTCCGCAACGCCGTCGAGGGTCACCTGTCGAACTTCAACATCTCCGTCGGCGTCACCGACGACTTCATGGAGGCGTTGAAGGCCGGCGAGGAATTCACCTTCACGAACCCGCGAACGGGCGACGCCCATATTGTCACTGAGGAGACGAAAGAGCTGTACGATATGTTCGGCCTCGGCGAGCACGTCGAGGTCGGCGAGGAACTCTCGATCCCGGCCGAGGAACTCTGGGATGATATCGTTGAGGGCGCGCACGAGAACGGCGAACCCGGCGTTATCTACCTCGAACGGGTGAACAAGCAGCACTCCTTCGACGTGGAGGAGCACCCCGACCACGAGATCCTCGCCACGAATCCGTGTGGCGAACAGCCACTCGAAGAGTACGAGGCCTGCAACCTTGGCCACATCAACCTCTCGACGCTGGCCGCCACGGACGCGCCGGACTGGCGCGTCTGGTCGGAGGCCCACGCGGACGAGTACGACTCGATTGACGCGGCTATCGACGCGTTCCTCGAAGAAGCGATCGACTGGGACGAGTTCGACCGACGCATCGAACTCGGGACCCGCTTCCTCGAAAACGTTGTCACGATGTCGGACTTCCCGGTCGAGAAGATCGAGCAGAAGGTCCGGGAGATGCGCAAAATCGGCCTCGGTATCATGGGGCTGGCCCAGCTGTACATCCAGCTCGGCGTCGCCTACGGGACCGAGGAGGCCAACGAGATCGCCCGCCAGACGATGCGCCATATCAACCACGGGTCCAAGGCCGCGAGCCACGAACTCGCCGAGGAACGGGGCGTCTTCACTGAGTGGGAGAACTCCAAGTACGCGAACCCGACAGACTACTCCGACTGGTTCGAGAAGCAGACCGGCGAGGACGCGGCGGACTGGGAAGACGGCTACCCGATCCGCAACCACAACACGACGACCATCGCCCCGACCGGGACGACCTCGATGATTGGCAACACCACCGGCGGGTGTGAGCCCATCTACAACGTCGCCTACTACAAGAACGTCTCCGACGACGTGCAGGGCGACGAGATGCTCGTTGAGTTCGACGACTACTTCCTCCGCGCGCTGGAGGACAACGACATCGACGTTGAGGCCGTCAAGCAGGAGGCTCAGGAGCAGATGGCCAACAACGAGTTCGACGGCGTCGACGGGCTGACGACCGTGCCCGACGCCATCGGCGAGCTGTTCGTCACCACTGGCGACCTCTCGGCGAAGCAGCACGCGGGTATTCAGGTGGCCTGTCAGGAGGGCGTCGACTCCGCCATCTCGAAGACGGTCAACGCCCCGAACGACTCCACGACCGAGGACGCCGCCGAAGTGTTCGAGTACATCTACGACCACGGCGGCAAGGGCGTCACCTACTACCGCGACGGTACCCGCAGCAAGCAGGTGCTGACCACGCGCGCCCAGAACACGGAGTTCTCGGACATGGACGCCGACGAGATTGTCGCCCAGATCGAGGAGGTCTTCGGCGGCATCGAAGGCTTCCTCGAGGACGAGGCCGTTCAGGCCGCCATCGACGACTCCATCCAGCAGGTGCTGGGTGTCGCCGACGGGGACGCCGAGTACGCCGAGAAGCAGACCCGGCCGGACGTGCTCCACGGCGTGACACAGCGCATCGACACCGGCTACGGGAAGCTCTACGTCAACATCAACGAGGACCCCGAAGCCGACCGGCCGTTCGAGCTGTTCGCCAACATCGGCAACTCCGGTGGCTTCACCGCCTCCTTCACCGAGGCGCTGGCCAAGACCATCTCGACGGCACTTCGCTCGGGCGTCGACCCCGAAGAGATCGCCGACGAACTGCAGGGTATCCGGTCGCCGAAGGTCGCCTGGGACAAGGGCGAGCAGATCCAGTCCATCCCGGACGCCATCGGCACGGCCCTGCGTCGCTACCTCGACGGCGACGTCGACAAGGCCTACCCCGACCAGACCACGCTTGAGGAGACCGCGGAAAAAGCTGAAGGCGAGACCGCCACGCAGACCCAGACCGACGGCGGCGCGGCCGCCGCAGCCGACGCGAGCGGCGACCAGCAGGACATCATCGACGCCGGCGAGAGCCCGGAGTGTCCTGACTGTGGCTCGCTGTCGCTGTACTACTCGGAAGGCTGCAAGACCTGCGAGTCCTGTGGCTGGTCCGAGTGCTGAGTCGGTGACACACGGAGTCGGCTTTCACCGCGATTGACGCCGTTTCTTTTCTAGTAACACCGTGTCATAGAACTATTCGCAAACCCCGTGTCGGTTATTGATAGATGGTCAATACAGATTACATACTGATTAAATCATCAAAAACTATTGGTTAATATTATCCGCTCTTTCTCAATGGGTCCGGCAAGAATGTCCACCCGGTATGGGGCCTATATGAGTTGGATCACAAAGTATTCACTCGATAACACTAACCAAACTGTAATGGACTTCTCACGATCGGTCTTTCTGGCAGTACTTGTCCTATGTCTGGTTGGCGCGGGTTGTGTGTCTCCGAATAGTTCTGAGATCAGCACATCAACCGAGTCTTTAGGTGAGGATACAACAACCGATGAGCAAACTCCTCAACTAGTGGCAAATAACAGTGCAAAAAACGAGCACTATCCGCTGAGGAGGATTATATTTTTAATCAGCTACAAAATGCTTCTTGTGCAAGTGGTGCACCTGGAGGGCAAACTGGAACGAAATATGCTGAAATAATAAATGAGACAAACCGTGGAAAGTATGTTGAGGTAAACGTCCCGTATCACTACTCAACGAAAGAATTAGAAGCGGATTACGAATCAAAGGCCCTCTATCTAATTGATGGTGCGAATATAGTGAGAGTTAATGGAGATGAGATTACCCCTTGCTGAATAAACATCAGTTATTCTTATCACTCTATGAAATATTTAGTGTCGGTATCCGGTGCGTCCGCTACCGGAATTCCGTCACGTCGTACACGCCGGTAATCGTCGTTTCCTCGACAGTCGCGGTGATTTCTGTCCCTTCTTCGGCTGCCGAGTCTGCGACAAGCGTCACCGGCTCGATAGGCTGGCGGCGGAGAAATGCCGCAATCCGTTCGAGCCACGACGGCTTCCCGCCCTTGCGGCAGACGATGACGTAGCGTGAGTCCGCGAGCGACGCCATCTTGGGCTCGAAGTCATAGTCCTCGTGCTCGGCCGGCTCCACGACGTGAATGACCTCGCCCGCAATCGTCTCGTCCATACATCAGGTAGCGACTACAGCGGTATGTGCCGCTCGCTTTGCACTACGAATACTGCTTCGACACCCAGCCCGAGGGACCGCTGGGATAGGAGTCCGTTTCTTCTTCGGGCTGCACTTCGCCGCGCTGATCGACCATTCGGACGACGACGGTGTGACCGCTGGACGGTGGGTCGTAAGTGTACTCCCACTGCCGCCAGGCGTCCGCGGCGGGGCCGTCGCCGCTGGCTGCGGGCAGTTGGTCCGAGAGCGTCGCGTCCGCCCACGTCTCGCCGCCGTCGGTGGAGACTTCGACGCGCTTGACACCGCGCAGGCCGGCGTAAGCAGGGCCGCCGATACGTCGGCGGCCGTCCGAAAGCATCGATTCGTGGTGGAGTTTAGCGACCGGATTCACCGGTCCGGTCCCCTGCCAACCGCGTTTCTCCCAGTAGCCGTCGGCCTCCTCGTCCAGCACCTCGATTTCCGAGAGCCACTTGACGTTGACCTCGCCCCAGTGGCCGGGGACCAGCGCTCGGACGGGGTAGCCGTGGCCGCGCGGGAGTATCTTTCCGTTCATCCCGTAGGCGAGCATCCCGCCCCGGAGCGCGTCGATGGGGAACTCCTCGTAGTAGTCGTCTTCGGCCCGGAGCATGACGCACTCACAGCCGCTCTGGATGCCGGCTTCCTCAAGGAGGCTGTCGACCGTAACGCCGGTCCACAGCGCGGTGTCTGTCTTGTAGCCGTTGAGACTCTCGCCAACACAACGGAGTGTGACGAACCGGTTTTCGGCGTCCATCTCTAGAATGTCTGCGTAGGTAAGCGTGACCTCCTCTTCGACGGCCCCGGTGATGGAGAGCGACCAGTCGGCGGCCGAGACTTGCGGGTCGATAGAGTTGATGTCGACCTCGTAGAAGTTCTTGCTGACGAGCGGGTCGATGTCGTCAAAGCCCAGAGCGGACTCCGCTGCGACGGCAAGCTTCTCGTCGACATCATCGAGATCGGCTCCCGGCGCATTCAGTGCGGGCGCATCGTCACCCGTCGCGGCGACTGATCGCTGGTTGCCAGCTGTGTAGCCAACCGTCACCGCACCGACAGCCGCACCGACCGTCGAGAGCGCCCGCCGTCGTTTCGAGGAGATAGGTGACATCCGACCGCCAAGTCCGTCCAGCGCCTGTGCGAGTCCAACGACGGCGGCGGCGGGAACCGCTGGGCCAGCGGCAAGGACGACTTCGCCGGTGAGAACGACGCTGACGGCCCACGTTACGACAGCCGTTCCGACGACCGGGAGGGCACGGTTGTTCGCCAACTGGCCGGTGAGGATGGCTGCCCTGGCCGCCAGTGCGATGAACAGCCCCGCAAGTCCGATGGCGAGCAGGAGATTGAGCTGTTGGCCGAGACTGCCGAGCGTCGAGATGGCAGTCGAGACGATGATGCCGGGCATCGACCGCGCGAGTGCCCGCTCAACGGGTGAGGCGATGAACGCAGGCGCGTAGCCGGTCACCGCGTAGGACCCGGCCAGGCCCGCGATAGCTGCGGCGACGCTGACCAGCAGCCGACCGCCGGGCGAGTCGAGGAGGTCGTCAGTCATGGCTATACTGACGGCCTACCCCGCAAAAGGGATTGTTCCAATTTCGGCTAGAATCCGTTCCGAAACTCCGGAAGACACAAGCGAGCGGGGCTGCTCCACAGAATCATGGACGAGCAGCCCGGCGGTCGGCCGTGTCCGCGCTGTGAGCGGGCAATGTACCACCGACACTGCAAGTACGTCTGTCCGGAGCACGGCGTCGTGTATGACTGCGCTGACACGTTCTACTGACGAGACGCTCGCGGGTTTATTAGCTTGGAACAACGAAAGTAGTAATATGAGTGGTCATGGGGGAGAGATTTCGGTGCTGCACGTCGACGATGACCCCGACCTTGGCGATCTCGTTGCGGTCCACCTGGAACGAACGCACGGCAACCTCTCTGTCTGTACCGAGCGAAGTGCGGCCGCTGGGTTAGAACGATTGTCTGAGCACACGTTCGACTGTGTCGTTAGCGATCACGATATGCCGGGCATGGGCGGGCTCGAATTTCTGAAGGTCGTTCGCGAGGAGTACGAGGAACTCCCGTTTATTCTCTTTACTGGCAAAGGAAACGAGGAAATCGCGAGTGATGCCATCTCCGCTGGTGTCACCGAATACCTCCAGAAAGGGATGGGGACAGACCAGTACGCCGTGCTTGCCAACCGTATCGAGCGGGCTGTCGAGGAACGACGGGCCAAGACCGCGCTCGAAGAGTCCGAGCGAATGCTGTCGACGCTCATTTCGAATCTGCCGGGGATGGTGTATCGCGCCCGGAACGAGCCTGATTGGCCGATGGAGTTCGTTAGCGACGGTGCAGCGGAGCTAGTCGGCTACAGTTCGGAGGCGTTCGAACGTGGCGATGTCTCCTGGGGTACGCTGATCAAGGATTCTGAGACGGAGCGTCTCTGGGAAACGGTCCAGACCTGTATTGCCGCCGGCGAACCGTTCGAGGTCTCCTACCAGATCGAGACGGCCGACGGTGAGACCCGCTGGATGTGGGAGCGTGGGCGTGTCGTTGACACTGACGACAATGGCGTCGAAATCCTCGAAGGGTTCATCACCGACGTGACTGCGCGCGAGGAGCGTGAACGGGAGCTCGCGGATCAACGGGCATTTACCGAGAAGCTCATCGACTCTGTCGACGATATGTTCTACGTGGTTGGCACCGACGGGAGTCTGGTCCGGTGGAATGACACTGTCCAGTCGGTGACCGGCTACACCAACGAGAAATTAGCGTCGATGGGAATTGACGACCTCATTGTGGATTCCGACCACGAGAAATTATGGCGGGTATTCGAGGAGACGCTGGAAACAGGGTACGGAACTATCGAGGCAGGCGTCGAGACGGCTGACGGCGAGCGACTCCAGTACGAATTCAAGGGCTCGCTCATCGAAGACGAGCGCGGCGACCTGTTCGGGATTGCCGGCATCGGTCGGGACATCACCGAGCGGAAGCGCCGGGAGCGGGAACTCAGAGAGTACCGAACGCTGGTCGAAAACGTTGGGGACCCGATGTACGTCCTCGACAGGGACGGGACAGTAGAGATGGTGAACGAGGCGATGGCAGCCCATCTGGGATACGACCGCTCGGAAATCGTCGGCTCGGAGCCAGCCCGGTTCATGCCCGACGCGGATGTCGAGAAGGCGACAGAACTCATCCGTGACCTACTCGACGACGAGCGAACGTGGGCTGCCTACGAGGTGCGGACGATATCGGCTGACGGGACGGTCCGGATCAACGAAGACAGGATCGCACCACTGTTCGATAAGGACGGGAACTTCGACGGGTCAGTCGGTGTGATGCGTGAGACAACAGAGCGAAAACAGCGCAAGCGAGAACTCGAACGCTATGAGACGATTATCGAGGCCGTCGGCGACCCGGTGTACACCCTTGACGAGGAGGGCGTGTTCACCTACGTGAACGAGGCGATCGAGCGACTGACTGGGTTCGAACCGGACGCTCTCATCGGCGAGCACATCTCTACGATTATGGCTGGCGAGGACATCGACCGCGGCAGCGACCTCATCCGGACCATGCTGTCCGACCCGACCCGGCAGAACGTGACCTTCGAAACGGATATTGTCGACCAGACCGGGAATCACACGCCTATCGAGATCCATATCGCGTTGCTTCCAGCCGCAGACGGGGAGTTCAACGGCACAGCGGGCGTCATCCGCGATATCAGCGACCGGAAAGACAGGGAGCGACAGCTCGCGGAGTTCGCCTCTGTCGTTAGCCACGACCTCCGAAACCCGCTGAACGTGGTCAAAGGGCGGATATCGGTCGCCCGGACATCGGGCGACGTATCACACCTCGAGGCGGCGGAGTCCGCGGCCGACCGGATGGACGAACTCATCAACGACCTGTTGACGCTCGCCAGGCAGGGCGAGACGGTCGGCGAGACGGCGATGGTGGATCTCGCTGCCCTCGCAGGTCAGGCCTGGATCGATGTCGAAACCGGCGAAGCCACGCTCGAAAAGATCGGGACAGCGACGATTGAAGCTGACGCGGCACGGCTCCGCGCGGTGTTCGAGAACCTGTTCTGCAACGCTGTGAAACACGGGCGTCGCGCGGCGACCTCGACCCCGATCACAGTCTCTGTCGGGACAATGGATACCGGATTTTATGTCGCCGACGACGGCGCTGGTATTCCGCCGGAAGAGCGAGATGACGTGTTCGAACGGGGCTACACCACGAGCGACGCGGGGACCGGGTTCGGGCTGGCAATCGTCGCTGAGGTCGCACAGGCCCACGGGTGGTCGGTGTCGGTGACAGAGAGCGAGAGCGGCGGCGCGCGGTTCGAGTTCACGACGAGTTCGGAGCGCTGACGTGGCGATAGGCCGGCCCCGCAAGCACCAGCACGGCCAGCGCCGCGGAGAACAGCAGGACGTGTGGGAGCGCGTCGATGGTGAGGCCAGTGAGCGTCAGCGACCGCAGCGACGCGCCCGCAGTGACTTCGACCGCGACCCACGGAATCTCGCCGATGAACGTCCCGACAGCAAAGGAGCGCGGCGAGACGCGGGCGAACCCGGCCCCGTAGGAGACGGGGTCCGCGGGCACGGGTGAGAGTCGCGCCGCGAGGACGCCCCGCGTCTCGCCGGTCACCTCGATGATCCGCCGGCCGGAGTCCCCAAGCCAGCCGAACATCCCGCCTTGCTCACCGGCCCGGAGTGCGAATCGGTAGGGAATGAGGCAGGTGACGAGTGCACCCATCAGCGCGACCGGGAAGCCGTACTTGACCCCAAGGACGAACCCGACGAACGCAGATAACGGCATCGTCGGCCACGCGAAGAACGGGCGGACCAGATACAGGCCGACGATGACACCCGCGAGGTAGACGGGGTGGTCAGCGAGGTGCAGCAGCTGGGCCACCACCCGCTCGGGTGTAAGCAGCGTCGTCACAATAGCGACGACTGCCACCAGTCCGGCGGTCCCGATCAGCTGTCGCTTCGCGAGGCGGTCCATCTACCCAAGTGGGCGGTAGCAATCGACAAACGCTTTGTGGTATCTTTTACGTTGCTCGGGGTTGAATCGGCGGTTGTGTCCGAGACGCGAGACCCGGTCGAGCTCGGTGTCGAACTACTCGCCCATCTGGAACACGGGGAGCTGTCCGTCGCCGACGCCCTCGACCGTATCGAGACGGTGACGACCAACCCACAGGTCCAGCGCGAGATACTCGACACTGCAGTGATGCGGGGGCTCATCGAACGCGAGAACGGCGTTATCCGCCCGCGATCACAGGGGTCGTACGTGAACTTCGACAGTGATGTCGTCGTCCGTGACGGGGAGTTCTCGTGTCAGCGCTGTGGTGCAGCTATCAGTACGGCCCACTTCGTCCAGTTTGACGACGGCGAACTGGGCCCGTTCGGGTCGACGTGCATTCGGAAAGTGTTGGGGAGAGAGTAGCGAGGGGCACGACAGAAGGGGGTGGTCCTCGGTTTGAGGACGGGGAGCGGCGCGACCCGTGACCAGGGTGTGGCCCTCGGTGGGCGAGCGGCGACCGAAACGAGCCGCAAGCAGCGAAAGCGCGGTTGCTGTCGCAGCGACGGTCTCAGCGTGTCATTGAGGCAACGGCCAGAGAATAGCGAGCCTCCCGAGACGGGCATCAAGGCGGAACGCGGCGGCTTAGCGACCCTGCCGGAGTTCCTTGATGAGCTGTTTGATCGTTCGCTCCTGTCTCTGGAGCTGTTCGTTCTGAGCCTCGACAGCGGCGGTCAGTTCGGCGACCTGTGCCTCGAGTTCAGCGATATCGGGGTCTGTGGTGGTGTCCGACTCGACCGATCCGGTGTCTATGCCAGCTGTGTCACTGGATCGTGTCTCCGTCGGGGCTTCAGTGGTGGGTCCCTGCTCATTGGTCGATGCGGTCGCAGCCTGTGTACTGGCGCTCGTGGACTCACTCTCGGAATCGTCACCGCCCTCCTCGTCGTTGCTCACAAGCGGGTCGATGCCAGATTCAAGGCCGAGACCGTTGCCGGCTTCGTCAGCACTCTTGTCGGGGTCGGCTCCAACCTTGGCGTTGAGGTCGGCAAGTGAATCGACTTCGTGGTACGCGAAGAGGGCCTCTTCCAGCGCTTTCCGGACCATTGGTGCTTCCTCGGACGGCGCTTTGATGCGTTCTGGCCGCTCGTTAAACGAGAGGACGACGGCCGTAGCGACGCTCCCCTCTTCGAACTCTAGACCAGTCACGTCGTCGAAGGAGAACGCCTCGTAGTCGGCGTCCCAGGTGACGTTGCCGATGTGCTTGAGCAGTTGGCGGTCGGTAACCACCAGCGTGAGTTCGCTGAACCGGAACACGCCGACGAGACTCTCGTCGGGGGCGATGCCGCCCGAGACAGTGAGCTTCCCTTCGAGCAACCGTTCGAGGACGGCATCAGCGCGGCTCCCGGGGACAGACAGTTCGAGCTTCTCACTGGTGTAGATGAGCGAGAATTTGGTCTTGCGGCGGCCTTCCGAAACCGTGAGCCGTTCGAAGTCGTGCGGATAGCTGGCGACCTTCTCGTCGCTGAGAAGGCCCTCACCGCGGTAGACGAGCGTCCGGGTCGGTGTGAAACAGGCCGCGTCTTCGTCACCGAGGTTGACACCGCCCCGGATCTCCTCGTCCCCGAGTTCCTGCTGGACGAGGTCTGGTATCTCCATACTGCCTGCATACCTGCGTGGTGGCTTAAATCCGCGGGTCGAGTAGCAACGCCGGTGAGGCGCTCGCGGCGTGGGACTGTACCACAGTCTCGACAGAGATGAGAACCTTCAAGACGGCTAACGGCCAACGGCTGAATGCACCCGCGCCCGGGTGGCTTAGCTGGACATAGCGCCGCACTCATAGGGTCTTTCGACTCATGCGGCAGTGCACCCGTCATGACCCCGGGGCGCTCGTCACGCCCCAGACCTGGGCCATGCGGAGATCGAGGGTTCGGAGCCCTCCCCGGGCATTTTCCAGATCACATCGACAAGCAGCCAGTAGCGTCTCTATCTCGGATTCGGGAACGGCACTACACCAGTCCGAGCGGCGGTGTGCCGAGCAAGCAGACTGCGTCGTCAACGAGTTGTTCTCAAACGCCAGTACGTTTGCTCCGACTGCTCGACGCATTACTGTCGCTCCGTGAGAAAAGAATCGCCAGCGATTAGCCAGATGAGAGCCCGTTACCGGGGAACTGCTGAAATACGGACTCGAAATCGTCAATCTCTGCGGCCGTGGCATCGGCCCTTTGGCGGAGTTCTTCGAACCGCTCGTTGACGGTCTGGTATTCATCGCTTGCTTCGAGTTGTGGTGTGTTCTTCTGGGTTTCTAGTGTCGCCTTCTTCGAAGCTACGGCGAAGTACTCCTGAACCCGGTCGTCGTACGTGGTTCGGATAAGCATCTCCGAGACGGTGTCGAGGAGGTCCTCGCGGCTGACCGGCTTGGTCAGATACTCGTCGAAGGGCATCTCGACAATGTCGAAGTCCGGGTCGACGGCCGTCACCATCACTACTGCGGGGTCGATACCCCGTGCTGCGATGGTGTCGAGTACCTTGTCACCACTCATGTCGGGCATCTGTCGGTCCAGAAAGACGACGTCGACGGACGCGTCGGCTAACTGGAGCGCCTCAGTACCGCTGTGTGCGGTCCGAACGTCGTGTGCGGTCAGCAGCCACGTCGAATACAGGTCCGCGATATCTTGCTCATCGTCAACGACGAGCACCGTTGCCTCCTCGGTCTCACCACGCTTTTGCACTTGTTGTCCCTCCTGTCGACTCACGCACTGCTCTCACGGTGACTTTCTTGAACAGCAAAATAAAGCTACCCAGCAGATTATCTATTTTGAGAATGCTATGGTTGTCCTATTGTCGATTCTCGTGAAACTGTGCTGTCACAATGCAGTGACTCATCCCAGAGATGTTAACATAGCGGCGACCGTAGGCTGTGTGTATGGTGACCGTCTCCGGACCGTGGACGAGCGAGGAGATGGAACAGTTTCTCAGCGCCGAAACTGTGCCACTCCGTCTCGGGTGTCGAACTCCAGCAGACAAGCCTTGGATGCTCTCGCTCTGGTATCGGTTCGTTGACGGTGTCTTTGAGTGTGCGACTGGGGCGGATGCGGCAGTTGTCGACTACCTCGACTATGACGCCAGCGTCTCCTTCGAAATCTCGACGAACGAGCCGCCGTACTGCGGCGTCAGAGGCAACGGAACAGCGACGATGACAGCGGACGAGGATAAGACAGTTCTCACCGAGTTGTTGCACCGCTATCTCGGCGGGACCAACTCACCACTGGCCGACCAACTGCTTGCACCCGAACGCCGCGAGGTACGGATTACGATTACGCCCGACCGACTCCACACCTGGGACTACAGCAATCGGATGTAACAGCCTGAACCAATGGAACATACAGACTCAACCATGGACAGCGACCCGGCAGATATCAAATCACTCGCGATAAGCGCCACCGACCTCGTTGCAGCCATCGAAGCGGCTGCGGACGGGTCAGAGACGGTGTTGCGCGTCACACCGCCGTTTAGCGGCCGGATGCGGGCGCGTCTCCACGTCGTCCAGCCCGACGACGACGATGAACCGATTCTCATCGAGCCCGGCTCGCTACTGGCTACAGACGCACCGTCGTATCCAACGCCCGACGACACCGCTGACGAGCTCCGGGACGCGGACGACGAGACGTACTCGGTGGAGCGCCATCGGACCTACCACGAGCAACGACTCGCCGAGTGGCGGGAGTCGCTGCCGGACCACGTCGTTGATAGCACCACACTAACGGATACAGAACACGACGTAACCGTGTCACTACTCGGACCGTGATCGGTCGTGCACGTCCACCGAGAATGTCATAGAGATCAGAAGTGCCACAGGTGTTATACCAGATCTCCGCCGCTAATAAAACGTCTCCGCGCCGCTCAGCCTGTAGTAAAATGAACTATTGGGGGACCGCTGCACGTGAAACGAAGCGAAACGGCCGGAAACCTCTAGAGGTTATAAGCTATCTCCAGTAGAAGCCGTGGATAGGTTCCCTCCATATGTCAAGTTCGTCCGCATACGAATTACTCGCCCAGTTTGATGACTCTATACCGGAGTTCGACGAGCCTTTCGTCTCCGCCGTTCGAGGCTTCGCGTTCTGGACAGCGATTGCGCTCCCGTTTCTGTATCTCCCGCTGCTAATTACTGGCCTGAACTCCGGGGCAACGCGGGTCGCGTTCGTCGCACTCGTCGTCTGCAACGCCGTGACACTGTTTATCGGCCACGCACACAGAGGAGATGCCTGAAACGGAACGCTTCAATTTCGGTCACCAGCGTGGATATCGTGCCCTGCTACTCCGTATTACCGCTGTGGCCATACGTTCATTCTCCCAGTAGTCGTTCGCGTGCACACGTCCCGAACAGCAGTCACCGCAGGTGTCGGTCCGGGCCTCGGCGAATCGCTGGCCAGATTCTCCCGCTAACTGCCGCGGACACAATAACTGCGACGCACAGTCCTCGCTCGATCCGACCGAAATCGCCGGTCATACTGGCACCTCGTCGAACAGGACCGCTCGGCGTGGACACTATAATTTGATCTTTGCCCCACGTCGCGGCATTCTGAGCGCTTCGGCTCCGATGCCGGCTATTCTTCGAGGAGGTCGACCCACTCTCTGAGCGGCCCACGAACACCGTCGGCTGATATCGTCACGTCGCCGTCGAACCGCCACGTCGCCTGTTGGGAGTCCGAACCGAACCGCATCGGAATGGCAATCGACAGATCGTCGGCCGTCACATGGAGTGCCTCGTCGCGATCGACCGTCTCGTCGAGTAACCGTTCGACGGCCAGGCGGAGCTGTTCAGGGTCCGGGTCCGGGAGATCCGTGGATTGACTCATACCTGTTGCTTGGAGCCGGAGCTACCTCCGTGTTGTGTCGACCGAGGCGGTTTGCCCCGTCATTTAGGGGTGTGTAGTCCCCAGACTGTGCCGATGGAGCTGGAAACGCCGTACGCCCTCGGAGGGACCTACTACGTCGAGACCGTGTCGGTCGGGAAACGGACGGACGACGAGACGGTGCGCGATTGCGTGGTCTGTGGCGGCCACGTGTACGCCGACGACTGGCATCTCGTCGTCGGAGTTCTGGATACAGGCAGCGGACGACAGCGCCACCACCACTGTAGCGACGACTGCCTGACCGAGTGGCTCAAACTCATGACGGCTGCCTGAGCGCCGGTGAGTCCGCGGAGTCTTGACGATGGAGCGCATCGGGAAAGTATGGACGAGCGCACGGGCGTGTTCAGGGTCTACCGGGTCGTCGATGCGGTCCCGCACATCAATCTGTTCGACACCGATGCAACGCGGCTCTACACCGTGTACCAGTCCGGCTACGGCGAACGACAGCCGGCAGTTGACGACCTCCGAACAGGTGATCTCGTCGAGGCCACACTCGGCGGCGATCCCGACGACTCGGAGGAAGCCTGGTCGCTGCTTTCGTTCGACCGTCGTGACCGCGTCGCGATGGATTTCGTCGTTGACGCCGAAGTCCCCGAAGTCGCGGCTGACCTCTGGGAGCCGGGGCTGGAACGCCCGGCGAGCGCCGTACTCAAAGAAGACGGCAAGCCGGTCGTGGAGTGTTTCGTGCAGCCGCGCGCGCCGCTGCCCGGCGGCACGTTCGTCCCGAGCGTGCTCACCGGGCTCGTGCCGATGGAATCACTGCTGAGCGAACTCCCCGGTATCGGCGACCCGCCGACAGACGCTATTTTCATCGACCCTGACCCGCCCGATGCTGACTCGTACTCCCGGCCGTATGGCGTCGCTGTGTTGTTCACTGCTGGCGCTGATGACCTACTCACGGAGTTCCGGGAGCGATATGACCTCTCTGCCGACGCGGACAACAGACCCGAATACGACCCGTACGGGCTATGAGTCGTCTGCGGCGAGAACGAGCGGCGGGCGCTACATCGTGATGACGAGCGGCACCGGGACGAAACAGAGCATCCCCAGAACGAAGGTAAGCAGGCCGACAGCCCAGCGGCCCGGTCCCAGCGGCGTCTCGTCCAGCGGCGTTGCCGACCCGAGCCGGCCGAACACCAGCGCCAGAATCCCCCAGAACGCCCACAGCCCGGCCGCTCGGCCCCCCTCGAAGGCGACAAGGTAGCCAGCGAGTCCAAACAGGGCGACGGGGACGGCGAGCTGGACCAGGGACAGTCGGTCGCCAAACAGCGACCGGGCGACGTGTGAACCGTCGAGTTGGCCGACTGGCAGGAGGTTCAGGAAGGTCACGAACGCTCCCACCCAGCCGCCGATGACGACCGGGTTCGGGAGGAGCTGCGGGTTCGCGTACTCAAGCTGTTCACCCATGACTGCGGCGATACCCTGCAACAACAGCGGGTAACCAAGTTCGATGTTCGTGACGATGCCGCGAGTTACCTCCACTGGTGGGAGCGTCACACCGATGGCAGTCACGACGACTGTCGCAACGAGACCCGCCAGCGGGCCGGCGACGCCGATGTCGAACAGCGCCTTCCGGTCGGGGATGTGGTCGTTCATGCTGATGACCGCACCCAGCGTCCCGAGCACGTTCGGAAACGGCAGGAAGTACGGCAGGCTCGCCTCAACCTCGTGGTACCGGCTCATGACGTAGTGGCCGAACTCGTGAATTGCGAGGATACCCAGTGCGGCTGCGGCGAAGGGCCACGCCTTGAGCATGGCTGTCGGGTCTTCGAGCACGGACAGCCCGTACCAGCGGGTCCCGGCGTACAGCGTCGACAACAGCGTCAGGACGGCGAGCCCGACGTTCAACCACGGGATGCCGTCGACGCCGAGCGACCGCTCGTGGGCAATCAGCACCCATTCGCCCATCTCCCGCTTGAGCGCGACGCGGTACCCGCGCTGACGGAACGCCGGCGCGATGCGGTGGATGACCTGTTCGGACTCGGTCAGTGGCTCGCCGTAATACCGGACGCCGTCCTCGGCGGTCCTGTCGATCTCGTACACGTGGAACGTGTCTGCGAGCGCTTCTGGGTCAGGTAACTCCGGCGGCGAGGACTGAGTCGCCATTACCAACGTTTAGGGTTCGACCCGTTTGAACCTGTTTGCTGGCCCCACTGGACACAGTAGAGCCGCCCAACTGGCTCGCTCAGTCTGCGATGGCTTCGTCCGACCCGGTCGCGGCGCTGGGGTCCTGAATCCAGAGGTCCCCAAAGAGGTCGTCCTGCTGGAGGCGGACCTGACCGCGGTGAGCTAAAAAGAGCAATCCGAGGAACGTCTCAACGCGAGACCCACCGGCCGTGTCGACCTCGCGGTACAGCACCTCTTCGCGGCCCTGGTCGTACTGCTCGCGGACGGCGTCGTGCACGTCGGCGATGATGTCATCGATGTTCTCGGCGTGGGCTGTTCCAGTCACATCGGCGGCCGACGGTTCCTCATCCAGTCGCATGTCGTCGGCCCCGCGGTAGTCCAGTTCCTGCGTCCCGCGGTCGTACCCGCTCGGCGAGTCGCTGGTGTCGTACTCGCGGGACTCCTTCCACCACGATTCCCGTTCGGCGTCGCGGAGATCCCGGACGAGTTCATCGAGCGTCTGTGGCATCCCGCGGGCGCGGCGGCGTTCGAGCCGTCGGTCCATCTCCGACTCCAGCGCAGCGAAGGGGTCCGGGTCCTCGATGGGGGCGTCCTCGTGCATTGCCTGCTCCCACGGCTCGGCCGGCTCCTCTTCCGTCTCGCCCTCGCCGAGCATCGCGTCGCTTTTCATCCGAACCAAGACGCTCGCGTAGAACAGCGCCCGCCCCGACGTGCGCAGGTCCGCGTCGTCGATACGCTGGAGGTACTTGTCGGTGACCCGCACCACGTCGATATCCCACGGGTCGATTTCGCCGTCGTCCGCGAGCTGGACCAGCACTTCGACCGGTTCGACGTCTTCGTCCTCGTCGGTCGTCCGGTCGCTTTCGGGGCTGTCCTGTGCAGTTGTCTCGTCGTCTGGGTCGGGGGAGTCGCCCAGCAGCGCCGCCGCGTCGTCCGAGCCACCTGGCGGCTCGCGGTCCTCGTGCCCGGTGATGTTGAGCGGGATGTCATCGGCATCGTCTCGCGGGTCACTGCGCTCGCGGGCCACATTCGCTCCCCGCTCGCTACCCCGAGGCGCTTCCTCCGGGCGCGCCTCGCCCTCCCCGCTCGACTGTTCCGAGGAGTCTCCGTCGCGCTGCTCCGTCGGCTCCTCGCTAGTCATCAGCCGGAACCTCCTCATCACCGTCGCCCTCACCGCTGAGGTCGATCCCGGTCACGGCGCTCACGTTGTCGCCCTGCATCATCACGCCGATAGCGCGCTCGGACCGCTCCAGCATGGCCGAGCGGTGTGAGACGACGACGAACTGGGCGTCGCCGGCGAGTTCGTCCACCAGTTCACCGACGAGGTCGGCGTTGGCCGCGTCGAGGAAAGCGTCGACCTCGTCCAGCGCGTAGAACGGCGCGGGGTTGTGTCGCTGGATGGCGAAAATAAACGCCAGCGCTGTCAGGGACTTCTCGCCGCCCGACATCGCGTTCAGCCGCTGAATCGGCTTGTCGCCGGGCTGGGCCTTCATCGTCAGCCCGCCCTCGAAGGGGTCGTCCTCGTCTTCGAGGTGGAGATGGCCGGTGCCGTTCGAGAGCCGCTCGAAGATGTTCTGGAACTGGTCGTTGATCTCCGTGAACGACTCCATGAACGTCTCCTTCTTGCGGGCCTCATAGGTATCGATGCGGTCGCGGATGCCGTCGGCCTCTTCGACCAGCGTCGCTTTCTTGTCTTCGAGTTCCTGCAGGTCGTCGTTGACCCGGTCGTACTCCTCGATAGCCCGCATGTTGACCGGCTCCAGTTTCTCCATCTCCGTTTCCAGCCGGTCAATCTCCTGCTCGACCGTCTCGTGGTCGGGCACGTCTTCGGGGTCGTAGTCGCCGACCTGTGCTTCGAGTTCATCGATTTCCCACTCCAGACGCTCCTGAGTTTCCTGCTCAGATTCGAGGTCGCGCTCGATTTCGGAGACCGCGGCCTGTTGCTCGTCGCGGGCTTCCTTGGCTTCCTGCAGGTCGGCTTTCAGGTCTTCGCGCTCGGACTTGAGTTCGGCCAGTTCCTCTTCGAGGTCGGCGACAGCCTGTTCCTTCTCGCCTTTCAGCTCCTGCTTCTCCGCGACCGTCGCTTCGAGGTCGTCGATGCGTTCCTCGTGGTCGGCCTTGCGGTTCTGGGCCGCCTCAATGTCGTCGTGGAGGTCCTCGATGGCCTCCTCGGCGTACTGCTTCTCTAACTGGTACTCGTTGAGTTCGGCGTCGAGTTCGCCCTGACGGTCTTCGAGCGCATCGATGTCGTCCTTGATCGACTCGCGCTGGTCGGTCAGGTCCGGTAGTTCCGAGTCCTCGACCTCGGCTTCTAGCTCGTCGATATCGCGTTGGAGCGCGTCGATTTCCTCGGTCTTTGCTTCGATGTCGGCCTCCAGTTCGTCCATCTGGTCGGCCACGTCCTCGCGCTCGTCAGCGATTTCTTCGAGGTCCGCTTCCAGTTGCTCGATTCGCTCGCGGGTGTCTTCGAGCGCGGTCTGCTTGCGCTCGATGCTCGTCTCGATATCCCGGACCTGTTCGGTCGCATCGGACTCGCGGTCGCGGGCGTCGTCAAGGCGCTCCTCGACATCACGGAGGTCATCGCGCACGTCGGCGCGCTCGTCTTCGAGTTCGTTGATGCGCGTGGCGACCCGTTCGAGCTTGCCAGCGCCGCCCGAGAAGGAGTAGCGCGTGCCCGAGGAGGAGCCGCCGGTCATTGCGCCGGACTTCTCGACGAGGTCGCCCTCAAGCGTGACCATCCGGTAGTCGCCCATCAGCTCGCGGGCGGTGTCCATACTGTCGACGACGACGGTGTCGCCCAGCACGTACGAGAAGATACCTGCGTACTCGCGGTCGAAGTCTACGAGATTATACGCGAAGTCGATAACCCCGTCGGCGCTGGGCAGAGACCCCAGCGAGCGGTTCTGCATCTGCGTGATAGGGAGGAACGTCGCCCGGCCGGCGCTACGGGATTTGAGGTACTCGATACAGCGCTGGCCGACGCTATCGTCATCGACGACCACGTGGGCGAGACGCCCGCCGGCCGCCGTCTCACAGGCCGTGGCGTACTCGGGGTCGACGCCGCCGAGTTGGCCGACGGTGCCGTGGACGCCGTCCTGGCCGGCGTTGAGAATCGCCGTCACCGCCCGGCCGTACGAGGAGTCGCCGTCTTCGCCGGCCTTCGCCTCTAGCTGGGCGTACTCCTGCTGTTTCGCGCTGATCTCGTCTTCGAGGTCGTCCAGATCAGACTGGAGCTCCCGCTTCTCGGCCCGGAGGTCGTCGACGACTTCGCCGATAGTCGCCTTGTTCTGTTTCGCTTTCTCCAGTTCCGTCTGCAGGTCCTCGATGTCGGCTTCGAGGTCGGGGATCTCGGCTTCGGCTTCCTCAATAGCCGCTCGCTTCTCGTCCTCGGCGTTCGAGCGCCGGCGGGCCTCGTCGAGCAGACGGTCCTGCTCGCGCTGGAGGTCGTTCTTCTCGCTTTTGAGCGTCTCAAGCCGCGAGCGTTTCTCCTCCAGTTCGTCTTTGACCTCTTGGAACTCCTCGCCGACCTCGTCGATTCGTTGCTGGACCTCCGCGAGTTCGGATTCCTTCTCCGCGATGTCGGCCTTGACGTTGGATTTGGCGACTTTCGTCTCGCGGATGTCGCTTTCAAGATCGTCGATGGTCTCCTGCTTGCGGTCGATCTGGACGAACGCCTGCCGGCGCTCGTTCTCGGCGGCCTCGACTGTTTCCTCGGCGGACTCGATCTTGTCCTCCAGCCGGGAGATGTCGCCTTTGATCTCCTCGATCTCGCGCTTGATGGCGAGCTGTTCGTCCTCGCCTTTGCGCTCGATTTCCTGGTTGAGTTCGTGGAGCTCGTCTTCCAGTCGGATGACCGCACCCTGGCGCTCGTCGAGTTCCGTCTGGAGTTCGGTGAGTTCGCTTTCGAGTTCGTCGATGGACTCCTCAACGGCTGTCAGTTCCTCGCGCTTGTCTTCGAGTTCGGCAGCCTTGCGGTACCCCTCGTACTCCTCTTTCTCGTCACGGAGGTCCTGATACTTGAGCGCCGTCTCCCGTTCGTCTTCAAGTTGATCAAGACGCTCCTGTTTCTCCTCGATGCGGAGCTCGGCCTCGTCGATGCGCTCTTGCACGACCTCCAGTTCGTCGAAGGCGTCGGCCTTCTTTGCGTCGAACTGGGCGACGCCGGCGATCTCGTCGATGATCTCCCGGCGGGAGCCGGCGGTCATGTTGATGATCTCGGTCACGTCGCCCTGCATGACGACGTTGTAGCCTTCAGGCGTGACGCCGGCCTGAGCGAGCAGGTCCTGAATGTCCGAAAGGTTGACCGAGCGACCGTTGATGTAGTAGTAGGAGTAGTAGTTGTCCTCGGTCTCCTTGACCCGGCGTTTGATGGCGATCTCGTCCACGTCACCCACATCTTCAGTGCCGGCGGCGTTGACGACCTGTGAACGGGACAGCGTCCGGTCGTCGTTGGCCAGAATTACCTCGACGCTGGCCTGCCGTTCGCCGTCGTACTCGGCATCTTCGTCGGCGTGGCCGGGGTTGTAGATGAGGTCGGTGAGTTTCTCGGCGCGGATACCCGAGGTGCGAGCGAGTCCAAGTGCAAACAGAATCGCGTCGATGATGTTGGACTTGCCCGAGCCGTTCGGGCCGCTGATAGTGGTAAAATCTTCGTAGAACGGGATTCGGGTCTTCCGTCCGAAGCTCTTGAAATTGTCGAGGACGAGCTCTTTAATATGCATGCGGTGATGTAGCCGACAGCCCTACGCGACGATGATGTCGGACTCCGAGTCCTCTTCGGTCTCGGTCTCCGACGCGGCCTCGGCCTCCTCCCTGTTATCAATCTCGTTGGTATCCTCAGTGTTAGGTGTGTCGGCCTCCGTCGAGGTGGCGGCCGATTCCTCCGAGTCGGGCTCGTCAGCGCTGAATCCGTTGTCCTCATCGACGCTGGCTTCGAGTTCCCGGATACGGACCTTACATTCGACGAGTTCGTCGGTCAGTCCCTCGACCGACGCTTCCAGTTCTCTGACGCGCGTTTCGAGTTCCTCGACTCGGTTGCCGCACATATCCGTAACCCAGCCATTGTGGACACTTATACCTACGTCAGACATTGGCAGTCCGAGTGATACATTATGCAGAGTTGACGGGAGACGCAGGGCACGGACAGTACGCCTGTGTCACGGTGAGTAGCGCTTCCGGAGGTACGCCGAAATTTCGTCGACGTGGTCGGCGCCGAACGACCAGTAGCCGCGCCACTGGCTCGGTCCGGTCCGTTCAGCGAGGAGGACTCCCTTCATATCGGCGGTACAGTCAGTGTTGACGACGAACCAGGACTCCCGGAGCTCGTCACGCGGTTCAGTATGGATAGTAGGGTCCTCGGATAGTTCGGGGACACGGTCCGGAAGGCCGTACAGGTGCAGGTCGGTATCGCTGTCGGCCAGTCGGTCGTACACGCGTCGGGTCCCGCGCTCGTCGTCGATCCGAGAGAGGTACTGAAACCCCGCGTGGAGCGTGTTATCGTCGGATTGGCACCCAAGCGACTCGATGTACCGCGAGAGTTCGATGAGCAGCATCTTCCGCTTGCCCGTGACAGTAAAGGGGACCTCGTCGAGGTGCAACAGCGCCGCCGGCGTGTCGACCTCGTCCAGAGACCGCGTTCCCGTGACATACAGGTCGGAGTTGACGAGCAACACGCACGCGCCGACCGCACTGATCGACGAGACGGCCAGCTCCGTGCCGTCGGCGTCCTTGACGACGACGGCGTTTTCGGGGGATTCTGGCGACATCTCGCCAGCCTGAACCTCAACGGCCGGCGAATCAACCATCCGCCTGAGCATCCGCACTAGCGGCTCGGGTTCATCGTCGTTAAACACCGTGAGCGTCCGCCGAGCTAGCGGAGCCGTATCGATGAACGCCGATATCGTCACACTGCCACACATTTGATTCTCCGTATTGAAAGTGGCGGGGCCGTTATCGAGAGTGAATACAGGTCTGGCTGGGGAGTTGCTGCGGATGGGGTCGTTAGCCTTTAGCCACGCGCCACCGAATCCCGGACAATGACTGCGCAAGCGTCCGAAGCCCGCGAACTCGCGGCCGTCATCGGGCTGGAGGTCCACGTCCAGCTTGAGACGGAGACGAAGATATTCTGTGGCTGTTCGACCGACGTGGCCGATGCCGAACCCAACACCCACACCTGCCCGGTGTGTCTGGGCCTTCCCGGCGCGCTCCCGGTGGTCAACGAGGGAGCGGTCGAGGCCGCCGTGAAGGTCGGCAAGGCTATCGATGCCGACATTCCGGCGGAGACCACCTTCCACCGGAAGAACTACTACTACCCCGACCTCCCGAAGAACTTCCAGATAACGCAGTACGACTCGCCGATCTGTCAGGACGGGGAACTCGAATTCTCCGTCGAGAGCGAGCGCCGCAGCGTCGACATCCGCCGGGCACACCTCGAAGAGGACCCCGGCTCGATCAAACACGTCCGTGAGGGCTCGGGCCCGCTTGAGTCCCGCACCTGCTCCATTGAACGCGCGGATTACACGCTCATCGACTACAACCGCGCCGGGACGCCACTGATGGAGATCGTCACGGAACCGGACTTCCGTGCGCCGGGCGAGGTCCGGTCGTTCCTCGAAAAACTCGAAGAAGTGCTTGAGTATCTGGGCGTGTTCGATGCGACGCGGGATGGCAGTCTCCGCATCGACGCGAACCTCTCAATGGTCGACGCCAGCGAAGTTGGCGAGGACGGTGACATCGACAAGTCTGTCCTCGAAGACGCCAACCGCACCGAGGTCAAGAACATCTCAAGCCACAAGGGCGCGGAACAGGCGCTCTCCTTCGAAGCGTCGCGCCAGCGAAAACTCATCCAGTCGGGCCGCGCCGTCGAGCAGGAGACCCGCCACTTCAACGAAACGCACGGCAACACGGTGTCGATGCGCTCGAAGGAGGAGGAGAAGGACTACCGATACTTCCGGGAGGCAGACCTGCCGCCGCTTCGAGTTAGCCACTGGAAAGACGAGGTGCCGATTCCGGAACTCCCCGACGCCCGCCGCGAGCGGTTCGTCGAGGAGTACGGGCTCAGCGAGGAAGCCGCCTCGAAGCTCACGAGCACGAAACAGGTCGCGGACTTCTTCGAGGACGTGGCCGAGCGCTTCGACGCCAACCTGGCCGCGACGTGGGTCGCCGACAACCTGCTTGGCGAACTGAACTACCGCGACATGGCCATCACCGACATTGACGACCGCTTCGATGAGGTGACCCAGCTCGTGGCACTCGTCGCCGAGGACGAAATTACGGCCAAAAACGCCCATGAGACTGTGCTCCGAGAGATGCTCGATACGGGCGACGACCCCGACACCGTCGTTGACCGCGAGGGACTGGGCAAGACCGCCGGCGACGAGGTCCAACAGGCTGTCGTGGAAGCTATCGACGAGAATCCCGACGCCGTTGAAGACTACCACAGCGGCGAGGGCGGCGCAATCAACTTCCTCGTCGGACAGGTCATGCAAAAAACCGGCGGGAGCGCTGACCCCGGTGACGTGAATGGGTTGCTGCGCGAGGAACTGGAGAGCTAAGATAGCGTCCTACTCGGCCTGGTGGTGCAGTGGCGAGCCTGAATTGCTGCAGTCATCGCTGTGGCCAGTTGTCCGGCAGTTCATCGGCGTGGTTCTCAAGCAACTCGAGCATCGGTTCTATTTCGTCGAATCGCTGGCCTCGTGATACCTCATCGGCCGCTCGGTCCCAGTTGATGTACGCTAAACTGGCCAGACGGGGTAAGTCATCGTGACGGAGTTCAGTTTCAGTACTCTGAGCGCCGACACTTCTTGGCAGAAAGTCGACAATCTGCCGTGGACTATCCTGCTTCAGCATGAACAGAATCATTCGACGACGGCGGGTAAACAATGCCTCAAACACCCGGTCCATCCCTGTGTCCCATATCACGTCCGGGATAGAAGTTTCCATCCAATAACAAGAGACACACTACTGATAATAAATGTCAGGGTACCGCCGTTCCCTTGCCGAGTCGGTCCTGAACTCTACAGGCGTGGTTACCGTATAAGGCTATCCTACTGTCGGCTCTGGTGAATCACTGGACGGCGTCGGCTTCGACCGTCAGAACTAGGAAGATGAAGCGGGAAACCGCCGATGATTCATGTCTAAGATCTCCCGC